>RRZU013302856.1_pt1 | contig 13445 bp, 13 predicted proteins | sample 2165561 | NCBI WGS metagenome assembly RRZU01 (sample SAMN10456909, study PRJNA506462) | wastewater metagenome | isolation source: wastewater sludge | place: USA: Moscow, Idaho
AGGATCGCCATCGGGAAGATCGCGCTCATCTGCTCCGGCGTCGCCGGGTTGCCGTCCGGGCCGAGCGGCGGCAGCGGCGCATTCGGCATGTCGGCGACGACGTTGTACCAGTGCGTCGGAATTTCGGATTGGGGCAAAACGAAGCGCAGCGATTCCATTGAAGCTCCCTGAGTATGTGTTGGCCGAAAAGACGCCAGTATAGCCGCGGGCACCGCGTCATGCAGCACGGGTGCGGCTTTCGAGGCGCATGTCGGTCAGCGCCCGCGCTCGATTTCGCGCTGTTCTGCGCGCGTCGGTGCGAAAGCCGCGATCAATTGATCGCAAGCCATGCGCGCCGCGCGGCGGTTGTCCTGGCTGAAGTTGCATACGTACAGATCCAGCGTCACGGCGTTCAGCTCCGGCCAGGTGTGCACCGCGAGGTGCGATTCGGCGAGGATCACGGCGCCCGTCGCGCCGGCCGGATTGGTTTCGTTACCAAATTGATGGAAGACCTGCCCAACCGGCGTCAGCCCCGGAACCGTGCACACGGCCAGGCACAGTTCGCGCAGGGCGTCTACGCTCTCAAGCAGCCGTTGCGGGCAGCGGCAGTCGTGCAGTTCGGCGATGAGATGGAGTCCGTTCATGAAGGGTCAGCCGAGTGAAGTTGTGAATTGTTTGCCGAGGCGCCATAGCGTCCGTTCGGCAGCGAGTACACCGCGGTACTGCGCCTCCTCGAACAGCGAGAAGCCGCTCACGTCGGCGTGCGCAAAGCGCAGGCACGGACGATCGGCGGCGAGCAGGCGGCGCGCTTCGCCCCGGATCAGACCCGGTAGCGGCCGCACCATGGCGTGGCCATCGCGGAAAACGTCGAGGCGCGTCGTCACCTTTCGGATGTCCGGGTGCGCACGTTCGAGATCGGCGAGGATCTGTTCGACCCACACCTCGCGCGGCGTTGCCTGCAGAGCCGCCCGCCCCGCCTGGGGCGTCATGGCGCTCGGGGCGTGGTAGTAGGTGAGAACCGTAGCCCCCGGCCGCAAGCGCATCTGCTGGTGCGTGGCGACGACGTAGCCGAGCGCCGGGCTGTCGTAGAGCACGTTGTCCCACGCCGTGGCGACGCCGGCGCGGTTTTCGGGCAACTGCGACAACGTGAGGTTGGCAACCAGCCACGGCGCATGCGTGAAGCTCCGCGCCGCCGATTTCAAATCATCGTGCCCGGCGAAGACGTGCGGAACGAGGAACAGGGGCGCCGCCCAGATCAGCTGTTCGACCAGGATGCGCAGCACGCGGTTCTCCGCCGGCTGCCATAGGTCGATCACCATGCCATCGTCGGTTTCGGCGACGCGCACGGCCATGGCACCGGTCAGCAGGCGATCGCCGGCGTGTGCGCGGATCGATTGCAATAAACCGTCGGCGAGCCAGGCGTTGCCGCCCGGCGTCGTGAGCACGGCATCGTCAGCCGCATCCTGCGCTTCGCCGTTACGGCAGGCGAAGTAGTGAATCCCGGCCCAGGCCGAGACCTGGTCGCTGCTCGTACCGTAGTCGTCGCGGCAGGCGTAATCGACGTACCAGTGCAGCGTTGGCGCATCGAAACCTTGCTTTAGCAGCCAGTCGCGCATGGAGAGCTGATCGAGTGCCTGCAGATCGGGTGCGGCACTAGAAAGTTCCATGGGCAGCGCGAACGCCCGTCGGCCGCCATCGCGGCGCTGCTTGAAGCCTTCCATCAGCGCGTGGAAGCGCTCGTATTGAGCACGCTCGGCCGCGCTCACGCCGTGCTGCGGCACGACGCCGTCCTGCCACCAGCCGTTGCGATAGAGCCGTTCCTGCGGCGTCGCGCAGAGATAGCGCTCGTCGTAGCGCGGACGCTCGGCGTTTGGGTCGCCGTGCAGAACGCCGAGTTCGGCGAGCAGCTCGCGCACGGCAGTCGCTTCGCGCGTCGGCAGCGGCAGGTAGTGCGCGGCGAGCGGATAGGCGCTGACTTCGTTGCGACCGGCGCGCGAGTTGCCGCCGGCGCTCGATTCGAGTTCGGCGATGAGGAAATCCTTGAAGCCCGACTTCGCCAGCTTCCAGCCCGCCGACAGTCCACCGATGCCGGCGCCGACGATCAGCACCGGAATTCGCCGCGTTTCGCCAGGCTGCGGGACATCGCGATCGCGCAGCCGATGGCCGATATCCAGCGATGTGCCGGTCAGCTCGCCAGGTGGCAACTTCGGCTTGCCCGACGTGCCACAGCCGGCAACCGACGCCAGCCCGCCTGCCGCCAGCGAAGCGATGAAGTCGCGGCGGCGCATCGTCTAGCGGATCACCTGCCGCCACTCCTGCTCGAAGTAGCGCACAAGAACCTGATTGTTGAGCCGGTTTATCTCGGCGTCGACGCGCGCCATATCCTTGGGAAACTGGAACAGCGTTGGCGTGACCTCCGCCGTCAGGAAACGCGTTTCGACCGGATAACGCTCCGGCGCCCGGTAGGCGCGCCGCCCGGCGAGGACGAAGCCCCACTCGCCGAAGGACGGCACCAGCGCGTGGTACGGCGTGGCGACGAAGCCGGCGTCTTCGAGCGTGCGCGCGATGCACCAGAAGGACTGGCGCGCGTAGAGCGGCGAGGTCGACTGGATGACGGCCAGCGCGTCGGCCGTCAGGTGCTTTTCGAGCAGGCGATAGAAGGCGGCGCTGTAGAGCTTGCCGATGGCGAAGCTGGACGGATCGGGGAAATCGACGACGACGAAGTCGAAACGTTCATCGTTCTGTTCCAGCCATTGCAGCGCATCTTCGTTAATGACCCTGACTTTCGGCGACAGCAGCGCATCGGCGTTGAGGCTGCGCAGCGGCGCGGCGGTTGAGAACAGCTGCGTCATGCCCGGATCGAGATCGACGAGCGTCACCGCTTCGACCTGCGGGTACTTCAGTATCTCGCGCACGGCGAGGCCGTCACCGCCGCCGAGCACGAGGATGCGGCGCGCACCGGGCAGCGTCGCCAGGCCTGGATGGACGAGTGCTTCGTGGTAGCGGTATTCGTCGCGCGACGAGAACTGCAGGTTGTTGTTGAGGAAGAGGCGCAGATCGTCCTTCCAGCGCGTGACCACGATGCGCTGGTACGGCGTCGTCTCGGTGTAGACGATCTCGTCGGCGTAGAGCTGCGCTTCGGCGAACGAGGTGAATCGTCCGGCGAAGCCGAAACCGACGGCCAGCGCGACGAAGGATGCCACCGCCTGCGCGCGCAGCCAGAGCGCGCCGTGCAGTTGCTCGCGGAACAGCCACAGCGCCCAGAGCGCGACGAGCACATTGAGCAGCCCGAAGAGCAACGCGCTGCGCACCAGTCCGATGTGCGGCACGAGCACCAGCGGGAAGAGAATGGACACGGCGAGCGCGCCGAGATAGTCGAAGGTGAGCACCTGCGAGACAAGATCCTTGAGCGAGAGGTCGCGCTTCATGATGCGCATGATCAGCGGAATTTCCAGCCCGACAAGGATGCCGATCAGCGACACGGCGAGATAGAGCGCCAGCTTGAACGGCGCAGAGAACCAGACGAAGACGAAGAACAGCGCCGCCGCCGACAGCCCGCCGAAGACGCCGACCAGCAGCTCGATCTGCACGAAACGCGCGACGAGATTGCGCTCGACGTAGCGTGACAGCCACGAGCCGATGCCCATCGCGAAGAGATAGGTGCCGATCACGGTCGAGAACTGCAGGACCGAATCGCCGAGCAGATAACTCGCCAGCGCGCCGGCGATCAGCTCGTAGGCGAGCCCGCAGGAGGCGATGACGAAAACGGAGAAGAGCAGGGCTTGATTCATCGTGGACGGCTATTTGTGATACGCCCGACTGCCCGTGCTGGAGAGGCGCGACGTCTGCGTCGCCTCCCGTTCGAAGAGATTCCAGCCCTGGTTCTGGGCGTGCGCAAAAAAAACAACGGCGAGGATGCCGATGACGAGGTTGGCCTTGATCATCTCACTCGTCCTCGTCGTCCGAATCGTTGTCGCCGCCGAGATCGCTCTCGCTCCAGCGCTCCGCCTCGAAGGCGTTGCGCCGCCAGCGCGAGAAGAGCGGGAAAGCCAGCAGGAAGAGGATCACCAGCACGTAGTTCGACCACGGCACCGGGTTGCCGATAACCTCGATCGTATCGACAACGCGCGGGTTGACGTTGCGATCGCCGCCCAGCTCGTACTCGACATTCAGGTAGTAGGTGCCGGCGGGTACGTTGCGGAAGGAGATCGCGTCGTCGCGGCTGCCTTCGCTCCAGCGCTCACCGCCCTCGCTGCCGCTGTAATAGCTGATCTCCTGCGCACCCTGGTACGCCTCGCCAGAGTTTTTCTCGACCAGCGTCGTGTTGAGCCCGATCCAGTTGTTGTCAACGTCCGTGCGGTGCTTCACGCGCAGCGAGCGGACCGGCGCATCCAGCACGAACTCCCTGGTCGTCAGCGCCTCGTCATTGGCCGCCGACAGCACGAGCGGTTGCTTGAGGACAACTTGCGAGGAGACGAAGAAGACGAAGAAGAGCTGCACGCAGGTCGCCGCCAGCGCCAGCGGCCAGAACAGCTGCCATACCTTGCGATGGCGCTCGTGTAACGGGTTCGACTGGTTGGCATAGACGCCGATGCGCTTAGGCGGTGGCGTCGTAATCCCGAACGCCGCACACAAGGCCTCGGGTTCGAGGTACTCGCCCGCCGACCACGTCACCTCCTTGTCCGTCAGCTCACGCGAGAGCATGCGCGGCGGGCAGATGAAATCCTCGACAAGGCACGACTCGCCGATCGACACGCGCCAGTAAAACTCGCCTTCGACGTAGGTCACTTCCGCCATGCCGGCGCTGAAGCGCTTGAACAGTTTGCGCTGGTACGAGAACGACATCTGACCGCGCGCAACCGTGGGCGGCTTGGGCAAGGTACGGGCGAAGTTCCAATGGCCTTGGTACTCCGTAAGCCAGGCGAAGCCCGCTTCGGCATTGAACAACAGGTATTCCGACCATGCGTACTCGACGCCTTCCGAGCGGGTACTGCGGCGCAGAAAGCCGATCGCCTCCCACGCGACCCCATTCAGCGTACCCTTGCTGCCGAGCGGCAGCCAAGGAACGACCTTCATCTGCTGTGCGGCCTGTGCGAGCAACCGCACCTTGTCGTTCTCGACACCGAGGATCGAACCGCAGCTCACGCAGCCGATGCTCTCGATGGCGCCGGAATGGATGGTGAGCGGCGCCGCGCAGTGCGGGCAGTTGAAGGCGGTCGCCTTGACGACTGAACCCGGCGAAGCGTCGCCGTCCACCTTCAGGTTGGCCAGACCGAGTTCGTCGAACTGCGCCGGATAACCGACGAAGACGAGCGGCGGCGTTTCGCTGTAGTCGATCGTCACGAAACGGTCGTTGCCGCGCAGGTCGGCCGCGTTCACGTCGTAGCCGGACTCGACCTTGAACGGCAGTTCACCCGCCCCGGCAATGCAACGCGCTGTCTGCAGGTCGGCAACGAAGAAGATGCGGCCGGCGATCGTCACCGGCATTTCTGGCTGGAGTGCATCGAACGCCGGCAGTTCAGCATCGACCGGCACCAGCGAACTGACGACGTACTCACCGCCGGCTTCTGACAGCCAGCCGCTACGCCCGTCGTCGAACAGGAGGTGCCACTCGTTCCACAGCCCGGCGTCGTACTTGAGCTGAATACGGCCGATGACGGCAAAGTGCGTACTGCGGAAACTGCCTTCCGTACCGAGCTGGATACGCGACGGGTCGTCCATCAGCTCGGCCATGCGACCGAGGTTTTTCAGCGCCTCGCCGTCACGCAGCAGCGTACTGCGACAGAACTCGCAGACGGCGTACAGCGACGACGCCGAGCGAAAAGCGACCGGCGCGCCGCAGGAAGGACAGTGGGCGGTTTTCACGGTCGGCCGGTCGGACGCAAAAGCCGGTGCGTCAAACCAGCTTGCCCAGCAACTCGGCCTTCTTGGCGTCGAACTCCGCCTGCGAGAGGATGCCCTTGCTCACCAGCCCGTGCAGCTTTTCGAGCGTGGCGACGACCTCGTCGGCGCTCACCGCCGTTGGAGCAGGTGCCGGAGCGGGCGCGGCTCCCGGTTGCATGGCCTGCGCCATCGATTGCGCCATGCCCTGCCCGATGGTCATGCCGGCGCCCAGACCGGCGCCGATGCCGGCCATGCCGCCTTCGTTCTGTGCCGCAAGAGGTATGGCATCGGCGGTCTGGAGCTGTGTGTAGGCCTGCATGCCACCCATCATGTTCACGCTGATGCGCTTGTCGAGCATCTTCTGCAGTTCTTCGGGCAGAGAGATGTTCTGCACGACAAAGCTGTCGAGCGACAGTCCGTAGCGCTCGAACACCGGCTTCATCTTCCAGGTCAGCGCCTGAGCCAGGGCATCCTGGTTGGACGCCATGTCCACGAAGGAAACGCCCGAGTCGCCGAAGAGGTCGGTCATCGCCGCGATCACGGTATTGCGCAGCTGACCGTCGAGGTCGTCGACGCCGTAGCGGTCGCGCGTTCCGGAAATCTCCTTGTAGAACTTCGTCGGATCGGCCAGCTTGTAGGCGTAGATACCGAAGGCGCGCATGCGGATGATGCCGAAGTCCTTGTCACGCAGCGTGATCGGGTTCGGCGTGCCCCACTTGCGGTCGAGCTGCAGGCGGGTCGAGAAGAAGTAGACGTCGGACTTGAAGGGCGAGTCGAACAGCTTGTCCCAGTTCATCAGGTTGGTCAGCACCGGCAGCGTCTGCGTATTGAGCACGTAGCGCCCGGGGCCGAAGACGTCGGCAACGCGGCCTTCATTCACGAAGACGGCCATCTGCGAATCGCGCACCGTGAGCTGCGCGCCGTTCTGGATTTCGAAATCCTGCATCGGGTAGCGATAGGCGAGCACACCATCGCTCTCTTCGGTCCAGTGAATGACGTCGATGAACTGTTTCTTGATGAAATCCATGATTGCCATTTCGTTCTCCAGAAGGACTGCGATCGAGGTATCAGTAAGTCATGCACGCCGCGTTGATCAGGCCAACGGTCAGCGAGACTGCGGCGAGGAAGATCGCCGACGCCACCTTGCCGGCGGGAATATCCTGCGCGAGGCGCGGCAGGGAAAGTCGCATCGACAGGTAAGCCAGGATCTGGACGATACCGGCCACCGCGCCCCAGGCCGCGAGATCGAGCAAGGTGTCGCTATGCGCAATAACGTTGGCGACCGGCAGGGCGAAGCCGATCAGCGCGCCCGACAGGCTGATCGCCGCCGCCGTATTGCCCTGGCGGATCAGTTCGATCTCGCCGTAGGGCGTGACGTTGAGATAGACGAGCAGGAAGGCCGCGATCAGCGCGAGCGCGACAACAAAGTAGGCAAAGAAGGCGGGAAGCGAAACCAGCACTTTGGGCAGCATGGCATTTCTCCTGAGCGCGATTGATCGGTGCCGCGCGATTCGATACAGGAACAGGGGCTGGTCATTCTAGCCACGGCCCCGACGCTCCGCAGGAAACTACGCTGAGGCGCCGTAGCGCACCAATCCATCGAGGATCAGATTCTCCATCAATTGGAATGGAACACTCAAGTGAGGCGCCAGGCACGGCGCCGCGCCGCCGGTCAGTAGGCAGAGCGCCTCCGACTCGTCGCGCATCGCCGCGTACATGCGCTCGATGGCGCCGATCTGCGCGTACAGGCAGCCGCTGAAAATGGCGTCGGCGGTATTGCGCGGCGCGAGCTGGAAGCGGCCATCGGCGAAGGGCAGCTGCGCCGTGTTGCGCGCCAACGAGGAACGCATCAGGTCGACGCCAGGCAGGATCAGTCCACCGCGGAACTCGCCGCCGCCATCGATCCAGTCGACCGTCGTCGCTGTACCGGCGCAGATGACGAGGCACGCGCCCTGCACGATCCCACGCGCGCCGAGCATCGCTGCCCAGCGGTCGGCGCCGAGACGCTCAGGCGCCTCGTAGTGGTTGCGCACGCCGCAGGCCTCGGCGCTCGAGCGCAACCAGCGCACCGGCGGAAAGCGGCCGGCCAGCACGTTCGCGATCTCGTCCTCGACCAATTTTCCCGCCACGCAGCAGGCCACGACCGGGGCGCCCGCCGGCCATCCCGCCGCGCAATCGCGCAAACGCGCGGCCTCGCCGGTCGGCAACGCGCCGCGCTCGACCCAGCGCGCGCCTTCATGCACGCCCCACTTGATGCGCGTATTGCCGGCGTCGATGGCAATCGTCGTCTGCGTCGTCATTGCGGCCGGATCGACAAGTCGCCCGACAGGCAGCGCTCGACACCGTCGGCGGTACGTACGAGCAGCGCGCCATCGTCGTCCGCGCCGAGGCAGACGCCTTCCTTCAGCACACTGCCGTCGCGCAGCAGGCGCACAGGCAAATCCTGCCAGGCGTGGCGCGCCTGCCATTGCGCGCGCAACGCGGAGAACCCGTGCTCGGCAAAGCGATCAAGGACGCGCGCGAGGGCGATCAGGAGTTGCGCGAACAACTGGTGGCGCTCGGGCGGGGTCGGGACTGCGCGCGCGAGTGCGGCCGGCGGCAGGGCGAAGCCATCGGCGCTGACGATGTTCGCGGGCAGCGTCAGGTTAAGGCCGATGCCGATCACGGCCATCGCCGTGTTTGCTCCTCCGCAGGCATCGCTGCGCAGCTCGTTGTGCAGCTCAACGAGAATGCCGCCGAGTTTGGCGCCATCATGCAGGATGTCGTTCGGCCACTTCAGCTTGATCCCGGATGCGCCACAGGCTTCGAGCGCTTCGACGACGGCCAGGCCAACGGCAAGCGACAACCCGGACAGGCGTTCGAGCCCGCCGTCGAAACGCCAGAGCAGGGAAAAGGTCAGACTGGCTTCGGGCGAAGCAAGCCAGCTTCGGCCGCGACTGCCGCGCCCGGCCGTTTGCCGGTCGGCGACGAGCACGCTGCCGGAGGGTGCGCCCCGTTCGGCGCGGGCGAGCAATTCGGAATTGGTCGACGCGCATTCGGCGAGCGAATCGACATCGAAGCGGCCATGCGCGTCCCCCAGCAAAGGCTGCAGACGCGCCGGTTCGATCAGGCGACCGTTCGTCTCAGGGGGCATACGACTTCGCGGCCTCGGCGTCCATGCACTGGTAGTTCGCCCTGCACGACTTGAGCGAGCAGGCGCGCGACGTCCTCACTGCCACGAGACTGTGCCGCGCACACAGCGCCTCGGCTTTGGTGCGCACTGCCGCCTCGGCCTGATCGGTGAAGGCATGATTGAAGGCGTAGTAATTCGTCTGCCGCGTGTGTGCGAACTGATCGTCGGTCTGCAGCAGCGTGTAGTCGCTGGCACAACCAGCCAGCAGGACGGCCAGCAGCAGCGGGAAGGTCATGGGTTTCATGGGCTTTTCATCGCAAATGGCCCGCCGATGCGGACCAGAGGGGCCATTATCCCGGAAAGCCCGCTGAACGGCGATTCGCCATTCGGCCCAAGCTCAATACTCTCTATCTTGCTCCCGGCGCCGCCCGGATTGAGTCACGCGAATCCGGCGAGGAATGGGGCTCAGGCGTGTTCGCCTTCGTCGCCGCGCCCGCCCTCAAGGCCGAGGTCCTGAATCTTGCGCGTGATGGTGTTGCGCCCGATGCCAAGCGCCAGCGCGGCCTCGATACGCCGCCCGCTGGTGTGCGCAAGCGCGCGCGCGATCAGGATGCGCTCGAAGCGATTGGTCAGCTTCTCGTGCACCGAGCCATCGCCACCGGCGAGCAGACGGTCGGTTTCCTGCGCCAGCGCGCTTTCCCAGTCCGTGGCGACTGCCGTCGGCGCCGAATCGCGCAGCTCGGGCGGCAGATCGGCGAGATCGACCTGCTGCCCCGGCGCCATGACCGTCAGCCAGTGACAGATGTTTTCCAGCTGACGCACGTTGCCGGGGAAGTCGAGCGACGAGAGATGCCTGAGCGCCGCTTCGGAGAAGCGCTTGGCGTCGACACCCAGTTCCTGCGCGCTCTTCTGCAGGAAGTGGCGGGCAAGGATCGGGATGTCTTCGCGCCGCTCGCGCAGACTCGGCAGACGCACACGAATCACGTTGAGGCGGTGGAAAAGATCTTCGCGGAAGAGGTTCTCCTTGACCCGAGCCTCGAGGTTTTGGTGCGTCGCCGCGATGATGCGCACGTTGGCCTTGATCGGCGAATGGCCGCCGACGCGGTAGTAATTGCCATCCGACAAGACGCGCAGCAGCCGCGTCTGCAGTTCGGCCGGCATGTCGCCGATCTCGTCGAGGAAGAGCGTGCCGCCCTCGGCCTGCTCGAAGCGCCCGCGCCGCTGCGTCGCCGCGCCGGTAAAAGCACCGCGCTCGTGGCCGAACAGTTCGGATTCGAGCAGGTCGCGCGGAATCGCCGCGGTGTTGATGGCGATGAAGGGCTTGTCGGCGCGCGGGCTGTGGCGATGCACGGCCCGCGCGACGAGCTCCTTGCCGGTCCCCGACTCGCCGGTGATCATCACCGTCGCGTTCGACTGACTCAAGCGGCCGATGGCGCGGAAGACCTCCTGCATCGCCGGCGCCTGGCCAAGGATTTCCGGAACCAGGCCGACGTCACTGGGGGCACCACTCTGGTGCATGCTCTCGTCGAGCGCCCGACGGATCAGTTCGAGCGCCTGATCGACGTCGAACGGCTTGGGCAGGTATTCGAAGGCGCCGCCCTGGAAGGCGGCGACTGCACTGTCGAGATCAGAGTAGGCGGTCATGATGATGACCGGCAAGGACGGGAAGCGTAGCTTGACCTGCTTCAGCAGATCCAGCCCCGATTCGCCGGGCATGCGGATGTCGGAGACCAGCACTTGCGGCGGCTCGGCACCCAGATCGAGTTGCGACAGCGCCTCGCTCGCCGAGGGGAAGCTCTTGAACGGGACCTGCTCACGCGCCAGCGTCTTTTCGAGCACCCAGCGTATCGATTTATCGTCGTCGACAATCCAGACGGGTTTCATTGAATCTCCGCACCTCTTGAATGGTATGCGCAGGCTATAGCAAATACCTTGCCATCAACCGACCCGCAACGGCCTCAAGCGCCGCCGAGCGGCATCCTGATCGAGAAACAGGTGTAGCCGGGCCGGCTTTCGCACTCGATCGTCCCCTGGTGCTGCTGCACGAAACTCTGCGCCAGCGTCAGCCCGAGCCCACTGCCGCCCTCACGTCCGGAGACCAGCGGGTAGAACATGCGCTCGCGAATGTCGTCGGGGATGCCGGGGCCGTTGTCGATCACCTGCACTTCGAGCGCCAGGCGATGCCGCTTCTTGGCCAGCGTCACCTGCCGCGCCACGCGCGTTTTCAGCGTGATCTGGCCGACCACCGGCGAACTGCTCGATTGCGCCTTGATCGCCTGCGCCGCGTTGCGCGCGATGTTGAGGATCGCCTGAATCAGCTGTTCGCGGTCGCCCACCAGATCCGGCAGACTTGTGTCGTAGTCGCGGCAGACGGTCAGCGTTTGCGGGAATTCGGCCTTCAACAGGCTGCGCACGCGTTCGAGGATCTCGTGGATATTGACCGGCCCGGGCAGCATCGGCCGATGCGGCGAGAGCAGGCGCTTCATCAGATCCTGCAGGCGGTCGGCTTCCTTGATGATGACCTGCGTGTACTCGCGCAGGCCCGGATTGTTCAGCTCGTGTTCGAGGAGTTGCGCCGCACCGCGAATGCCACCGAGCGGATTCTTGATCTCGTGCGCCAGATTGCGAATCAACTCGCGGCTGGCCAACTGCTGCTCGAGCAGCCGCTCTTCGCGCGTGGCCTTCAATTGCTGATCGATCGGCCACAGTTCGACGAGCAGGCGCGCGTCGGGGATTTCCGTCGGGTTGACGGTGCAGTTGAGGTGCAGCTGGAGGCCGTCGTTACGCTTGATCTCGACCGCCTGCCCCGTATGGCTCCAGCCGTGCCGGCAGGCGTTGGCCAACGCGTCCTGCAGCGTCGACGGATAGAAGACGACGCTGTCGAAGCGCATGCCGCGCACGGCCTTGCTGCTCAGTGCCAGCAGGTTTTCGGCCGCCGAGTTCATGTAACGGATGCGGAGGTCTTCGTCGAGCAGGACGACCGACGAGGACAGCAGGTCCAGCCCGCCGAACGGGTTGTGCGGATCATGTGTGGAATCAGTCATGGCCGACAGGAGCAACATTCGCGCCATGACCAGCCGTATTGACGATCACGGCAGCCGGGCTATCTCTTTCTGGATCGCCTCGATGTTGCGCTCATGCAGCGCGACCTTGTCCTTGTACGGCTGCACGCGCTCGAGCACCTTGCCGCCGGCGATGGCGCCACCCTGAAGGCGTTCTTCCGGCAGCACGACAGCCTCCTGCTCGGCCAAGGTCTTCTTCGCTTCTTCCAGATTCTTCTGCTCAGCCGCGAACTCACCCTCCAGGATGCGGCGGCGGTCGGTATCGCGCGCCTTCTGGGCGCTGTCGTCAACCTTCGGAAAACTGGCCGGGGTCGGCGTTTTTGCGGCCGGCGCCTTCGGCATAGGCACCGCGACAGGCTCGCCAAGATCCATCGCCGTGCATTTGGCGCCCTTGACCGACGACTTGATGTTGGAAAACGACTTGTGCCCGTTTTCATCGACACACTGATACATGACATCCGCCTGCACGGACGGCGCCATCAGACTCATCAAAGCGATTGCGAAAAACATCCTTGGCAAGCTCATCGTGCTCTCGTCCATTCGTCTCAAACGTATCGGGATTTGACTCGGAATGTCAGTGTATTGGATGGTCCGATGAATTACAAACGCAGCCACCTGCTCGCCGGTGGACAAAAAAAAGACGGGCAAGCCCGTCCTTTTTGTTGCTGCGCGGGGAGGCTTAGCAGCTGTAATACAGGTCAAACTCGACCGGGTGCGTGGTCATGCGAACGCGGTTGACTTCGTCCATCTTCAGTTCGATGAAGGCATCGATCCAGTCGTTGGAGAAGACGCCACCACGCGTGAGGAACTCGCGATCGACGTCGAGCGCAGCCAGCGCCTCTTCGAGGCTGGCACACACGGTCGGGATCAGCTTGTCTTCTTCCGGCGGCAGGTCGTAGAGGTTCTTGTCGGCCGGATCGCCCGGGTGGATCTTGTTCTGGATGCCGTCCAGACCGGCCATCATCAGCGCGGCGAAGCACAGGTACGGGTTGGCGATCGGATCCGGGAAGCGGGTCTCGATGCGACGCGCCTTGTCGGAAGCCACGTGCGGGATGCGGATCGAAGCGGAACGGTTCTTCGCCGAGTAGGCCAGCTTGACCGGGGCTTCGTAGTGTGGAACGAGGCGCTTGTACGAGTTGGTGCCCGGATTGGTAATCGCGTTCAGCGCCTTGGCGTGCTTGATGATGCCACCGATGTAGAAGAGTGCCATTTCCGAAAGACCAGCATAGCCGTTGCCGGCGAACAGGTTCTTGCCGTCCTTCCAGATCGACTGGTGCACGTGCATGCCCGAGCCGTTGTCGCCGACGATGGGCTTCGGCATGAAGGTCGCGGTCTTGCCATACTGGTGCGCGACGTTGTGAATCACGTACTTCATCATCTGCGTCCAGTCGGCGCGCTTGACCAGCGTG
>RRZU010064994.1_pt1 | contig 13443 bp, 3 predicted proteins | sample 2165561 | NCBI WGS metagenome assembly RRZU01 (sample SAMN10456909, study PRJNA506462) | wastewater metagenome | isolation source: wastewater sludge | place: USA: Moscow, Idaho
ATCTACTATCTTGAGAATCATTTCTACCTCTTTCAAAATTTAGTTCACTGTTTAAATCCTTAATTAAATCATATTGAGCAATATTTTCACCCTCAATATTTGTTAATCTACCATCTTGCTCAATGTTTTTATTATCAATACTATTCTTTAAATCTTGAGCTGTGCCTACGTATGTACCTTTGTCTAATTTTAATGCTAAAGAATTGTCTATTTCCGTTTTTGAATAAGTTTCTGTCTTATCATAATAGTTCAATATTATTTTCCATTCTTCTAAATTCTCTAAATTAGACCCGTCTACATTTAATTTACTATTTAAATAATTATTTAAATCTTCTTGCAGCACATAATCCCCTATCATCTGATAGTTATTCTTGGTGAAATCCAGTAATTCATCTAATACTTTAGAAACCCTTTCTTTAGTGTTAGCATGTTTCTTGGTTTCTTTTCTGATTACGTCTATTAACTTTTTTATATCTATATATTCCATTATTCAAAACTTATATCAAAACTTAAATCAAATATTTTATTATGGAAATGTGTATATTCTGATAAATACTGCATAAAATATATTTTATTATAATCAAAAAAACACGGATCTACATTAAAATTATTTTCTTCTTCTTTACAATTTTCTATACGGAGATAGTTATTATAATCTTCTTTTTGTTTTTTAGCACAATCACTATCTCCGCTAGTATTAAAATTTAATTTATTATTTTCCATTATTATCCTCATTAGGTATTAAATCAAATATATGATAAAAACTATTCTCTTTATTAAAGAACTCGTAGGATTTTCTAGTTTCATTCAATGTATTTGATGAGCTAACAGTGTATGGATTTCTGAGTGAAGTAGCTTTAATTATACCGCTTACATACTTATCCATGCCCTTGTATTTACCACTCTGTACTTCTTCCCCTATATCATCAAACTTAACAATATTTGTCATATTTTTAAGTGTTGTTCCTAACATTATTGGATTTTGTACCGCCTCATAATAGGCTTGTCCTATACCCACATTTCCTGAAAAAGTCTCATTAAGATTTCTCATAGACATATAAGCCAATAATTGTAACATATAATTGTCTTCTTCGTCGTCGTCATCTGCTGCTTTTTTGAGTAATATTGTAAGCGTTAGCATAGCAAATAACGTTGCAGATATTGTCATAGACGCTTTGACATTTTTTCTAGCTACCTCATCAAGCTCCGCGTAAGACTCTTTTAGACTCTTTTTATCTTTTATAAAATCTTTAAGTATTTTATACACGTATTTATATGAAAATACTAATCCTTCTTCCTCACCATCAATATCATATCTTCTTCTTGAGAACATATTACTTGTTGCCAAAACTAACCATTTTTTAAGAGATAGTACGAATCCCCAAGACGGGTCTCTACCTGCTGATCCTTCATTATAGTTTGCAATCTCCATTGTGGTCAATTCTACTACATTTCTTATTGCAGACATTATAAATACCTTATCTCTTTCTAAATCACCTTTATATCCTTTTTCATTCAAATAATCAACTTTAAAGTTGCCTTCATCATCTATAAAATCGTACATACTTACTTGTTCGTATGAATCAAATTTTGATTTAATATCTCCGTCTGACATGGTAGGATTTTTAGTTTTCTCACTTATTGAAAATTCTCTCCAAGATTGAAACTTACCATCAATAAGTCTATATTCCATTAATTTACTTAATGTTGACTGTGCCTGTAAAGGGAAGTTAGTTATAGACATTGCCGCAAAACCTGCTTGAGGTAACAATCTAAGCACAGTGTTATATTGTGAATTTTTATACCTATCCTCTATATTGTACACCCCAAAAGAATACATTATCTTATTTATCTTCGATTCTGGGTCAAATTTACCTATATCCTTTATAGAATCTGGGAACATTTTTGATAATGTTTTTGCTGCTCTATTATTAGCAGTAGAATATAATGTTCTACCTGTTGCTGACATTAATAAATTCTGCGTTATACCACTTGTAAAGTTAGTTATACCTACAATAGGTGAGAATGCTAATGACGTTTTTACTCCTAAATGTTTCAAACCTATTAGAAATTTAGATAAGTCAATCACTCTATCTGAGCCAGGCAATTTAAACTGAACTTTTGCGGGTGTTGTTTTACCATAAAAATTATAGTCAAACATCTCTGTCATCATTTTATAGTAATTAGTGTCTGTTGGTTTTTTACCATCTTCAAATTCAAGTGCTTCAAAACCTTGTTTCATTGCTATCGCGTCTTTCCAATGTTTCTGACGCTGTTCTCTTAGGTTTGCATTATTAAGTCTCCATACTAGACTATGAAATACGTCGTCTGTTATTTCAGCTTTATTTAGTTTATAATACCCATATTTAGGAATAGTCTTCGATTTATAATCATATTCGTTATCATCTGGTCTAAAAGATAATTGTTCTGAAAAATAATCTTTTACTTGTTCCCATTTATTACCTTTTTCTATAAATGAAGATATTCTCTCATAATCAGTTATTCTCTGTTGTGGTCTTAAAAATATATATTTTTTATTAAGAGAATCTTCTTTTTTTAAACCTATTAGATGCGCGTCCATCATCATAATATATACCTTTAAATCCTCTTTATTATTTAATATATTAAAGTCAGATTTGTATTTTTCAGATATATTTGTTAGCCCAGCCATCCTATTAAGTATGTCATACTTATCTTCGTCAGATTGTGATGAAAAATATTCATCGTACAAATCTTCTATTTTTTCTTCAAAAGGTACTGAAAATTTATATGATGGGGTTATTCTCATTAAAGACAATGGTTCTCCTTTATAATATATTTGATCAGAAGAAGAATTTAAATAATTTTCTACCAACTCTTCTACATTAATTTTACCACTTTTATAACTTTTTATAAAATCATCGTAAGACTCATTTGCGTCATATCTTTTATACCAAGATGGGGAATTCATTATATAAAATGCTTTTAATACACCCTCTTCGTTGTCTTTTAGACCTAATTCTTTTGCGCTATTCTTATAATTTTGTAGTAATGTGGATTTATTATTATTTTTTAAATCTCTTTTTAAATTAGCTAATGTTCCACCATATCTAGATATGTTAAAATTATTTCTATCTGAAAAGAATCTGTCCACTTCTTTAATTGAGGCCATTTCAAATGGTTTACCTATTATACTTTCAAAATACTCATTGAAAGCTTGGTTAAATCTTAGCGTTGCCCCATTATTACTTGATATATATAAAGATGTAATATCATTTTTTTCAAAAAGTTTAGATATATTTTCTATAGGATTTCCATTATCATCTACCACATTTCCTCTAACTATATTAGACATTTTGTCCTCTATTTCAGCTATAATATCCTTATCTTGTAATGATATATTACCTATGTTTATCTCTTTATAATCATTTTTTAATTTATATTTTCTAAGTATTAGCCTTTTTTGTAATGCTAATTCTTTATATCTTCTTTCTAACATGTTCATATGGAACATGTCTATCATGGAAGCCCCACTATTATAAAATTCATCAAAGTCTATACCAGATGGTTCAGTGTTCTTCCAATACTCATCTGTGGCCTCAAATAATAATGAATTATCTAACCATTTTATTATTTCTTTTGTTCTCTCTACTTTAGGTAATCCTTTTTTATCTAGATTTTTTATAAAACTCCTGTATTCTTTTTCAAAATTATCTTTCAAAGAATCTCTTGTTATCAGGTCATTTCCTTTATTCAAAGATGAAATGGTTATATTGTTCCATTTCATATAATTAAAGGCTAGCTCGGCATCTTTAGAAAAATTTTTATTATCAAAAAGAAATACAATATCTTTATCGCTAGGCTCTTCCTTTCCACCAAATAAATCATGTCTAGGGTTTGTAGATACTAACATATTTTTATCTATATTTGGATTATTTTTTACATCCTTATAGAAATAAGACTTAAAGCCATGCTTTAATTCTCCTATACTATTATATGGGTTTGAATCTGCTCTTCTCTGCTCTAAAATAATGTTATCGTCTGATCTGTTTTTTGATAAGTTTTTTTGTGCAATATAAAAATCATTATTCCATACTTCTCCTTTTATACCTAAAGCCTCTATCTTTTCATTGAAATTAATTATTCTATCTTTTATTTTAGAATCTAACCAATCTTCTTTTACTACTTCTGAATCATATAAGAATAAGTATTTATAATAATTCGAGTTTTTTTCTTTTAACTCTTTTATTCCAAACTGTTGATATACATCAGAGTATTCCTCTAAAGCCATGCTTCCATAGATATTTGGATATACTTCTTTAAGTATTTTTAGTTCAAAATTTCTCATTGCTTCGTCTACTTTTTCTACATCGACGCTCGATTTAAAATAGCTACCTGCTATAAAATCTTTCATTTTTTTTATATAAGGTACTAAAGGCAACATATATTCCTGCATATCTTGCATGAATTTATGTACGTATGTATTATGTAAACTAGCAATAATTACTGCTAACTGTCTAACAAATAGATTAGAGGTTTTAAAAGTGTGTCCAAAAAGTCTTATAAATCCTGACGTATCTGTTTGTACTCTATTTATACCATATTCAACATTATTAATTATTTTATTAATTTCTTCTGGAGATTTCCCTGGTTCATATTTTTCAATTATTTTTTCAAGTACTATTTCTTTGTTATGTATTTGTTGTACATTATTATAATTACCTTTTAAAAGGGTTAACTCTTTTAATGCTTTTTCTCCTTTCTGAACTATATAGTTTTTAAACTTGCTAAGTGTCTCTATATCTTGATTTCTAAACTGTGGAGAGTTTATATTTAATTTACTAAAATGTGCCCAAGCTCTTGTGGCTAATACTTCAGTGTCTAATAACTGTTCTATTGTATAAGATAACTCTTGTGGAGTTATTTCTTCACTTTCTAACTCATCAAGTTGTTTATTAGCACTTGTGGCTACGGATAATATAGTATTAAATAATTGGTCTACTTCTTTTTGTAATTCAGTTGTTATCTCTACGTTATCAGGAGTCTTAACTAATTCTTCTATATTTTTGAGTGTACTATCACTAACAGAATACATCACTGACATTACTGGAGATAGACTTGTATTTAATTTTTCAGATAGAGTCTCATTATATAATCTATTTTTTATATCTCTGGCCATTTCATTTATACTATTATTTAAATCATAATTTAATTTTGATTTAATAAAATTAATGAAATTTTTTAATATATCTATTAGTTTATTGTAAAAATTAATCTCTGTATCTGTTTTGGAATCTGTTGAAAAGTCTCCTTTTAAAGCATTAGATAATAATTTACCTAGAACCTCTCTTCTGACCGCTTCCTCTAGTTTTATAGGATCAGATATTTGTTTACTATATATTTCTCGATATCTTTGGGCAAATTCAATATACTCACTAGTATTATTGACAGTTTTCAACATTCTATTTATCTCTGACTGATCCCAAGATTCTATTACAAAATGCGAGAACTCCTCTGGAAGTTCTTCTAAAAGAGCTTCTCCATTAGCTACTGCTACTATTTTTTCATTTAAATCTATTAGGGCTTTTGCATCGGGTTCTACTCCAAATTTTAAAATATGATTATTTTTATAGTTTTCTATTGTCGAAAAAGAGAATCCTATCTTTTTCATAAAAGACGTTATCATATTCAGTAATTGTTTCTCGTCATACTTTACAGGTCTTTCTTTTACAGAATTACCTAATTTTGTATATAACTCCACCGCATCAATAGCTGCATTTATACCGTCTGATAGAAAGGATGACTTGGCTAATTTAAAATCATTGAATGAGAATTCTAATCCATTTCTTTTAAATGAATTATATTCTGTAGTGCTTAATAACTCTCTTTCTAATATATCTGCTGCCATTTCATCAACGGCCATAAATGTATTCTCAGATAATTGTTTTTCATCTAAATACCCGTTCTTAATATATTTTTGTATTCTACCATTAACAGTATTTTCATCAAAAATAGGTACCTCTATTTTACTAATAAATGAGTTATCTTCTTTTAAAAATCCTATGTTATATGAAGTATCTGTATTATTTAATACCTCATATAAAGAAGTAAATATTTCTCCTTTATTTGAGGTATAAAATAATTTAGGTTCCCCTGTATTTTTATTTCTTATCGAACATTGTGTCATACTTTCTTTTCTATTTTAATACAAATATAAAACATTTATTTGAATTATTAAAATATATTAATTATTAAATTAACATTTGACATCGCTGTCTTCCCAATAGTTTAAATCATTTGTATATATTGATTTATATACCCCTAGAGATTGCTCTTTAGTTATGAAAGGTACTGACGAAATATCTTTAAATAATTCAGACTCTATATAATCATTTTCTACTACATTTATATTTTCAATATTTTCTAAACTATATCTAATATCATTAGTATTTGCAGAATATGTTCCTATATTTGAAGTTGCTGATTTTATTTGGTTAGGATTTAGTGCTACTAATGATGTTGTTTTACCTCCTATTACACTAATCCATCCGTCATACCCTAATTCATCAAAACTAACCATATCATTGGTTATAATTTCAGAATTTGGATTACTTTTTGAAACCCAATCATTATTTGCAGGGTTTTTTATATTTAAGAAAACGGAAAATACATTTCCTATTTCACCACTATTTCTTGCCATAGAATAGCCATCAGCAAGATTTTTTTTAGGAGTAAACCAAAAACCTTTATTACTTTGCTTTTTAGAGTCAAATTCATTAAAGTTATCTTTTGTTCCATGATAAACAACCAAAGGCTCACCATTCTCATCTACAACTTTAGAAGCGTTTTTCGCATCGTTTTCCCAATCACCAAACCAATCTTTAAAACGTTTTGTTCTTACGTCTATCCATTGTGCTTCGTTTAGATTTGTAGCTTTACCATTTGGTGCTTTCTTAAAAGTACCATTTGCTTGTGCTTCTGATTTTATAGCTTCTCTTTCTGCTTGTATTTCTGCTAATACTTCTGGTTTTATATTTCCATTGGTATCATAGTCGTTTTCTGTTAAGAAAGAATATTGTACTTGTTCACTTGGCGAAACTTGGTTTTCTGCTACAATAGGTTTACCACCTAATAAATCTTTAACCACACCTTCTGTAAACATTCTTAATTGTGTGTCTGGAGAAAGTTTTTTAATACCTAATACATCACCTACTTTTGTAAAGAAATCTCTAATCCAATCTTGTAATTGTTTTAGTTTACCTTTAGTATTATTTACCCCATTCTCTCCAAAATTACCAATATACGTGTTTAATGCTTCACCCCATAATTGCTCATCAGTAAGATTCACATAGTTACCTTCTTGTTTTAATTGCTCAAAAAGTTTCTTACCTAAATCAGTTTGTTTTAACAATTCTATACCACTTTTAAATCTACTTGGTAGTAGTTGTTCAAACAAGTGAGAAAACTCGTGTATTGGTGTATTTGCGTTTAAAAACTCTGAGTTTAGATATATTGTTCCGTCTGGCAATTTAGCTCCGTAAATTGTACCATTTGGCGTTTGCATGAATTGAATTTTATCTTCAATGGTTACTGCATTTTCATCAAAAACTACATAGTTAAATCCTCTTGCTGTATCTGATGTTGCACCACGGGACAAAGATTCTGCTGGGTATTTAATACCGTCAATACCGTTTTCGAGTAGGAACAATGATGCTTCTTTATCACTACCAATCCATGAGGATAAATCTTTATAAACTTGTTGTCCATTTTCAGGTTTTACTTTTGTCCACATTGGATAATTCAACGATTCTCTTAACTTAGATAAAATGTTTTCACTTACAGGTTTATCCCACTCTAACCAAGTGTATTCAGAAGGTTGTTTTCCTTTGTGAAGAGTTATATTATAAAGAACCCTGGTAGGTTTTTGTTTTTCAGGTAAGTTTTCAATATATCCTTTAAATTCTTCTAGTTGAGTTATATCTTCTTGGAATATTTCATTATGTAGATTTTGTATTTTGATAAAATCATCCAATGTAAAATTTTCTGTATATAAATCTGATATTTTTTGATATTTCTCGGAATGTTTAGAAAATTTGTAATTTTTAGAATAAAACTCTTTTAATTCATGCCAGTCGTCTTTCAAATCTTTGAAATCCTCTTCTAACGATCCGTTTTCAAAATCATAAATATCCGATTTCAATCTTCTGAGTCTATATTTTATATTATCAAGTAAAGTTTCTTTATCGGAAAGAGATGATCCTCCTACACCTAGTTCGTTTAAATCATCTGCCATCTTAGAAGGTATCGTCTGATATATGTGTTTTCTTTTCGATAATTTGGAAGCATAATTTCTAGCAATACTTTCTAAATCTGTAAAATACAATCCCCAACCAAAAGCTTGTCGTCCCTCACCAGTGCCCATATAGTCTGTAGAAAACTTATCAAAAGAATGTGGTGAACCATGAAAAGCCATAACCATTCTTTGAATATCATTAAAAGTAGCTCCTAACTTTTCCGCTTGTTTTTTAAATGCTTCAAAGTCATAAGTAACCTTAGCAAATCCTGGGAATGCTTTTTGTAATTTTGTTACTAATGCGTCAAACGCTTGTTTTGTAATAGGTGTTAATCTTTGATTACCTTTTTGAAGTTGTACAGCATTGCCATTTGGTGCTTCCGTAAAAGTACCGTTTGCCTGTATTTCTGAATTATCAATTAAACTGAACATTGTATTTCTATCTCTATCTCCTATAATTTTTTTAAAGGATTTAGATCTATTGTATACTTCTTTAAAGTCCTCGTCTTCTAGATTACTCTTACCTCTATATTCTGATAATAATCTTGTCCCAGCAAATGTGCCGCCATCTAAATGAATAGGTTTTCCATTTTTAATTCCCCAATTGGCTTTTCTAGAAAAATCACCAAATAACACCTCTCTATTAAGAATATAAAACATTCCATATTTGTATAAGGTATCTATTAATTTTTGTGATTGACTATCAAAATCAATTTGAGAAAATTTTGAAAAATCTGCACACATTTTTTCTGCCTTTTCTGTTCCTATTTGTTCTCCCCCTACATCATATGTTGGCACTAAATCCCTTGCCTTTATAGGAGGTACTTTTTCTACTATAACATAATTTAGACCTCTTTCGTATATATCAGGTAATAATTCTTCCTCTACAAGATCATAGCTTCCCTCATAAATATTTTGCATTAACCCTCTTGCGGTTTTAGCTATCTTAATTACTTTGTTATCATCTAATTCGTATACAATTCTATCTGAGCCTGCGTTTATTCTTTTTAATTTAGAAATATCAAACCTTTCTCTAGCGGTCAATTCTGTGTCAAAATTATATCCTATATTTCTGCCGACTCTCAATAATGTATCTAAACTAACTTCATTAAACATTTCGGCGTTTACGGCATTTGCAAACTCTTTTACGGTCATGTTAGAAACATCTTCAGCGGTATAACCTGTTATACCTACCATATTTTTAAATGCGTTCCATATGTTCTCTAACCATTTTACAATGTCTGATTTTTTCTCCCTGTTAATGATTTCTACACCGTTATTAGCTATTAACTCCGCCATTACTTCTTCCCAATAAGCATCACTGTTTTCTTTAAGGTCTGGATATAATTTATTAACTCTTTCAATATAATTCTTAACTTCTGATTTATTTTCTTTAAGTAATTTTATACCTGCTTCAAATAAATCTCTTCTGTTCTCTATTAACCATCCTATCATTGGGTGAGAGAACTCATGTATAGTAGTATTTAATACATCATTAGATTCCTTGTTAATAAATATCTGTCTGGTATCTTTTCTATAAAACCCACCTACTACTGTAGCTAGACCATTATCAATTAATGATTTACTAAAACTTGTTACATTTTCTATAGTGATAGCATTATCATCAAAAACTACATAATTAAATCCTCTTGCTGTATCAGAAGTGGTTCCACGAGAAATAGATTCTGCTGGATATTTTATACCGTCAATACCTGCTTCTAGTAAGAATAGAGAGGCTGCTTTATCAGAGCCTAATTGTCTTGATAAGTTTTTATATAAAGCGGATCCTTCAATATTTTCAGTATTAATACCTTCGGATAACATCTTTATTATAACGTCATTTTTAGAAATTGCCAAATCATTTATTTTTTTAAATACCTCGGGTGATACTGACCTGTCCCACTCTAAGAATGTATACTCTGAAGGCTGTTTACCTTTGTGTAGAGTAATTGTGTAAACTTTTGATAATTTTGTGTTTAATTCTTTTCCTGTTTTTAAAATTTTTATTGCTTTATTAACTCTTTTCTTATCTGACCAACTTTCTTTTAATAATTCTTGTAAACTATTAATTGCTTTTGTCTTATCTCCATTAAATTCATTTAAGGCTTCCTTGGCAATATTATTAATTGTCTCATTTTCTAATGCTAAATCAGGTTTCAATCTTTTAGCATATTCTTTTGCTATACTATCTAAATCAGTAAAATACAATCCCCAACCAAAAGCTTGTGCTCCTTCTCCTATTCCTATTTTTTCAGTAGAAAATTTATCAAATTTATGTGGAGATCCATGTTTTAACACAAGCTCTCTAGCAATATTTTCAGAAATACCAAGTTGTTTTAATTTTTCAACTATCTCATCATTAGTCATTAAATATACGTCTGATGTAAGTCCTTTATTACTTAATACCTTTACTACATTGTTTAATAGTATAACATCATTGTTTATATAATCTGTTGATTTAGCATTTAATACTTGATTTTCGTCAAGTATTGCCCATGTTTTAAAATCTTTATAAGAAGCCCTATTTCCACCGTAAAAACCATCTATACCTTCTTCTATAGAACCATCTATTCTAGGTATTATTTTATTACTTACCTCTTCTACCTCTTCGTATTTTCTTATATTTAAAAATACTGGTTCAAGGAATGAATCTTTTGGTGCATATTTTTGCATAAAACTTTCAGAAGTATTGAAAGCATCAATTCCTGTAGAATATGTCAATGCAAGTTTTTTATCTTCTACAAATAAGGCTGTATTACTAAATCTGTAATTTTCTGGTTTATTTCCATCTTTTTCAAAATTATTATACTCATTACCATATATTCTATATCCTTGGAACACAGAGTTATTTATATTTTTTCCTATGATAGAAGACGTATTTCCAGACCATACTATTTTAGGTTGTCCATTTTCATCTACAACCTTTGATGAATTTTCTGGGTCATTTTGCCAGTCTCCGAACCATTTTTTAAATTCATCTGTATATACTTCGCTAACTAAGTTTTTGGCTTCAATTTCAGAATATCCCAAATCAATATATGATTTGTATAGTAAACTAGGTTTTCCATTTGGAGCAATGTCCAAATCATTACCATTATTACTATTTACAGCATAATTATATTTGTCATTATTAATATTATTTACACTAGAATCTGTAATACTATTTTCATTAGAGTATGAGATGTTCTTAACTTCAACAGAAGTTATAATACCATCTTCATTTCTATTTACTACACATTTTTTTGACATACTTAACAGAATTTTATCTGATTATTATTTATTTCTTTAGTTTCTTTTATCTTTATTTTATCCCCCTTATTATCTACGATTTCATCAAAATTTGTTTTCTCGTAATAAGGCTTCTCTAGATTATAGTTCATATACCTATCACTAACATTAACTTTAGCATATACATTAGTATCAACTTTTTCATATAAACTATTTTTAACCTTTATAAAATCATTTATATTATTTTTTACATATAGTAAATCACCTTTTTTGATATATTTTCCTTGAAAACTATCAAGCTCATGTAGATTATTAGCGTAAAAGTCTCTTTTATTTAAAATGACATTATTTGGTGACATATCTGAAATATATTTAAGGGACTCATTTCCAGATAATTTAGAATATGAAACTAATGAATTAAACATTTCACTATCAAGCTCATTTTTAATAAAATTATAAGTATATTGTCCTATATTATACCTAGATTCTATTCCTCTATTCGATATATAAAATATATCAGATAATTTTTTATTTGTTATAATCTCTTTGTTAAACTCTATTATAAAATTATCTACATTTATATTCTTACTAATTCCATTTTCTACTGTGGTATATTTTGTATCTATATTCAGTAATAATTTATACGCCGCTATTTTTTTAAGATTCACAACATCTGAATACTCCGTTTGATATTCTTGTGCCTTATTAGATATAAATTTATCTAAATCTTCTAATAAAATATCTCTGTTTAGTGGTGTGTTTTTTACTGATAATGTGTTTTTTGGTAATAGAAAATCGTTTTCTAATAATACATTATAAAGTTCTTGTATGCTTCTATTATTATCTACTTTCTGATATATATTATTATCTATTTTTAATAACCCGTTTTCAGTGAATAATTTATATTCTGATCTATTTGTTTCTAATTTTATAAATTCTCCCTCCCTGTTTATTTTATCTATAACATCTTTAATTTCATTATTTTCTATATTAAAAAAACTATCATATGATTCTGAAAAATCTCTTATTGAGTCCTTCAACGATTCACCATTTAAGTTTTCTAAATCAGATAAAAAATTATAATAACTGTCTAAAAAATCTAATAATTCATTTACTGTTTTAGAATAAAATATTTCATCTATATTTAGTAAATCTATTCCTACATCATAAGATTGTTTTTTAATATTATCAAAATACCTCTCTATTAGTTCTGGAGAAGTAGCAAAATACTCTATAGGTATTGTTTTTATAAACTCTACCTGTGATCTCAATGATGTATAATCAAGTGATATATCTACTGTTTGCTCTAATCTAGTATATGTAGAATCAGTTTTGGCCACTAAATCTCCAGAGTACTCATCTGTTTCATATAAAGGTATTTCTTGTTTGTTTCTTACCTCTTTTAGTACTTTTTTTATTAACTCTGGGTTATTTAATAATACATAGTCCCCAATATCATTGGCTTTATCTAATATTTGTTTCTTGGTAGTAAGACCAGCGTAGTTTTTATATATTTCAGACAGTATTATATCAGGATTATTTTTATTAAATAGTCCCTCTCCTATTATTATGTCTGTTTTTATAGTACTAAATTCTTCGGATGTGTTACTTAGTTTATAATATAATTCTTTTATTTTATAGATATTCTCTATATTATCTAGCTGTACTATATCTATTTCAGAGAACAACTGACTTTTTTTTATATTATCTATGTTAAATCCAAATACACCATTTACTGTAAATGTTTCTAAAAAGTCTTTTTTAAAATCAGTCACCTCATTATTAACCAAAGAAATATTTAATATATCATTTCTATTTTCTTTTGTAAGTTGTTTAGAATTAAGTATATTATCTTGATTATTAAATGCTAATATATTTTCTAAAGTAGGATATATGTTTTGATCTATAAAATCATCTGTAAGTGTTATCCCGTATAAGTCTAG
>RRZU010111226.1_pt1 | contig 13443 bp, 10 predicted proteins | sample 2165561 | NCBI WGS metagenome assembly RRZU01 (sample SAMN10456909, study PRJNA506462) | wastewater metagenome | isolation source: wastewater sludge | place: USA: Moscow, Idaho
AATGGTTGCGATACTAATTTTGTCAAAAATTTTTCTAGCTTCGATTATATTGTGGCTCCCTCGGGAAGTTGTGTTTTACATGTAAAAGAACATCTGAAAGACGAAGCACATCCAGAAAAAGCAGTGCAAATTAGAAAAAATATTTATGAGCTAACTGAATTTTTGACCGATGTTTTAAAAGTTGAAAAACTACAAGCTCGTTTTCCTTATAAAGTTGGTTTGCACAATAGTTGCCACGGTCAGAGAGGATTGCATCTTTCGTCGATGACTGAAAGAATATTGCCGCAATTCTCTAAACCAGAACAGCTGTTGTCAATGGTAAAAGACATTCAATTATCAAAGCCAAAACGCAGTGATGAATGTTGTGGTTTTGGAGGAACTTTTTGTGTGTCCGAAGAAGCCGTTAGTGTAAAAATGGGAAAAGATAGAATTGCCGAGCACGATCACAACGACGTTGATTATATTACCGGTGGAGATACCAGTTGTTTGATGCATTTAGAAGGAATTCTAAGAAGACAAGGAAGTAGAGTAAGAACCATTCATATTGCTGAGATATTGAATAGCTCATTATAAAAAGATGAAAATAACACACGCAACCTTAGCGGAAAAATTTATAGCTGACGAGCCAAGAACCAATTGGCACGATGAAACCTTGTGGTTTGTTCGTGAAAAGCGGGATAAGGCCGCGCATGGTTTGCCGGAATGGGAGCAACTGAGGGAATGGGCTTCACAGATAAAAAATCATACACTTTCTAATCTTTATAATTATTTAAATGAATTTGAAGAAAAGGCACTGGCCAATGGAATAAAAGTGCATTGGGCTACTGATGGAGACGAGCATAATAAAATAATCCACGAGATTATCCGCAAACACAAGATTCAAAAAATTGTGAAGAGCAAAAGCATGCTCACCGAAGAGTGCCATTTGAACGAATATTTGCAAGAGCATGGGATTGAAGTGGTCGATACCGATTTAGGGGAACGCATAGTTCAATTTAGAAAAGAGCCGCCCAGCCATATTGTATTGCCTGCAATTCACTTAAAAAAAGAAGATGTAAGTGTTACTTTTCACGAGCATCTTGGAACAGAAAAAGGAAATAATGACCCACAATATTTAACCGAAGCCGCAAGACAACACTTACGAAATAAGTTTGTCCAGTCGGAATTAGCGATTACCGGAGTTAATTTTGCCATCGCTGAAACGGGTGGTTTTGTGGTTTGCACCAATGAAGGAAATGCCGATATGGGAGCGCATACTGCACCCGTGCATATTGCCTGCATGGGTTTTGAAAAAATTATTCCAAAGGCTGAACATCTTTCAGTATTCCTTCGTATGTTAGCAAGAAGTGCCACTGGACAACCGATTACGACTTATTCGAGTCATTTTCACAAACCTAGACCTAATCAAGAAATGCATATTGTCATTGTTGATAACGGTCGCAGCCGACAATTGGGTCGGGAAGATTTCAGGAATTCGTTAAAATGCATTCGTTGCGCAGCTTGTTTCAATACTTGTCCAGTTTACAGACGCAGCGGCGGCCACAGTTATCATACAGCTGTAGCTGGTCCTATTGGTTCTATTCTAAATCCGAATTTAGACATGAAAGCCAATGCCGATTTGCCTTTTGCATCTACTTTATGTGGTAGTTGTACCAATGTTTGCCCTGTGAAAATCAATATCCATGAACAATTATGGAAATGGAGACAAGTCATTGTTGCTGAAGGTTATGTTGCTACAAGTAAAAAAATAGGAATGAAGGGAATGGCCTTTTTATTGTCAAAACCAAAAGTATATCGTTTCGCTGGGAAAATGGGAAGATGGATGATGCAAATAGTTCCTTTTGTAACGAACAATAAATTAAATGCGTGGCACAAACAAAGAGAAATGCCGGAACCACCGAAGGAATCATTCCGAGATTGGTATTTGAAAAACGGGAAAAATAAACAGTAGGTTAAAACCACAGCGAAAAAGCATGAGCGCAAGAGAAAAAATATTAAATGGCATCGCAATCAATCAACCGGAACTGGTCGCACTTCCTGTAATGGATATGAATGTGATAATTTCTTATCCAGATGTGTTTGAGCAGTTTAAAATGATGATGCAAAGCATTGGCGGAAAAGTGGAATTGGTATCAAATATATCGGTACTAAAAGAACGATTAATTGCTGATAAAGCGAGCGGTAATTTTGTTATAAACGCCATAGCGAATCTTGGGCAACTAGATAGTCAAGTAGCTTCATTTACGGCATCGGAATTAGAAAAAGTAGAAAGAGCCTACATCAAAGGAACCATTGGTGCGGCTGAAAATGGTGCGATATGGATCTATGAAAGTCAAATGATAAACAGACTATTGCCTTTTATTTGCCAGCATTTGATACTCGTCATTGATAAAAAAAATATTGTGCCTACGATGCATCAGGCTTACCATAGTATTGAAGTGGCAAAAGAAGGATTTGGTGCATTCATTGCTGGACCTTCAAAAACAGCCGATATTGAACAGTCTTTGGTAATTGGTGCTCATGGCGCAAGAAGTGCCACTATTTATGTGTTGGAATAAATATTAATTTTTAAGTAATTTAAATAAAATATAAAATGAAAAGAAATATAAGGCTACTATTTTTGATGACAATCCTTACAACCGTAAGTTTTGCACAAACAAAAAATTTTGTTGTCATTGATGCCTCAATGTCAGACGAGGAATTGCTGAAGATTGCGGCTACTATTACGCCTTCGCCTGAGCAATTGCGTTGGCAACAGTTAGAGTTAACGGGTTTTATCCATTTTGGAATCAACACATTCACCGGTAAAGAATGGGGAACAGGTAAAGAAGACCCTAAGTTGTTTAACCCAACGGCATTAGATGCAAAACAATGGGTGAAAGCCTGTAAAGATGCCGGAATCAAACAAGTTATTCTTACGGCAAAACATCACGATGGTTTTTGTTTGTGGCCTACTAAAACTACAGAACATTCGGTAAAAAATAGCCCTTGGAAAGATGGAAAAGGAGATGTTGTGAAAGAAGTTGCTGACGCTTGTAAGGAATTGGGAGTGGGTTTTGGGGTGTATTTATCACCATGGGATATGAATAACGCTACTTATGGTACAGAAGCCTACAATGATTTATTCATCGATCAGTTGACCGAATTGCTTACTCAATATGGAAAAGTCGATGAGGTTTGGTTTGATGGTGCTAATGGCGAAGGTCCTAATGGAAAAAAGCAAGTATATGATTTTGAAAGATGGTATGCTCATATTCGAAAATTACAACCACAAGCAGTGATTGCTGTTTCTGGTCCAGATGTGCGTTGGGTCGGAACCGAAACGGGACATGGGCGTGAGGAAGAATGGAGTGTAGTCCCAGTTGGGAAAAAGAATAAATTTAATGAAGGCTCTCAAACCAAAGTTGATACACCACCAAGTGGAGATATGATGGGTAGTGTTCTGGGAAGTCGCAGTCAACTAAGAGATGGAGATGCCTTAAAATGGTATCCTGCCGAAACGGATGTGTCGATTCGTCCGGGATGGTTTTACCATGAATCGCAGGATAAAAAAGTAAAAACACCGGAATATTTGAAAGAAATTTATTTTCATTCAGTAGGAAGAAATGGAGTATTGTTATTAAATATTCCGCCAGATAAAAGAGGATTGATTACTGATTTTGACCTAGCTGCTTTAAAGAATTGGAGAAAGAAACTCGATGAAATATTTCGAGTGAATCTTTTGAAAGGAGCAAAAGGAGTTGGAGCTTTCAAAAAAATAAATGTATTAACTGACGGAAATGATGCGACCCATCATTTATTTTCGATGAAAGGGAATGATAATGCAGTTGAAATGGATTTAAAAGGAGAAAAAACATTCAACGTATTATTGCTTCAAGAAAACATCCGCGTTGGACAAAGAGTAGAGAAATTTATTTTGGAATATTGGGATAATAATCAATGGAAAAAAGCATCCGAAGGAACTACTATTGGTTACAAACGATTACTAGAATTTCCGTCGATAACGGCTTCCAAGGTGAGATTACGCATTATATCGTCACGATTACAACCTACTTTGGCAGAAATGGGACTCTATTTTGATAAAAGTGATAAAAAATAAAATCATGATGAAATTACTTTTATCTTTTTTGTTTGTTTGTGTAGGAACAATACCTGCGCAAGCACAAACGTACACACCAACGGCAGAGAATCTTGCAGCTCGTGAAGAATTTCAAGACATGAAACTAGGGATGTTCATTCATTGGGGTGCATCGAGCGTCTTGGGTAACGGGGAATGGGTGATGAACAATCGCAACATTGGAGTGAATGAATACGGAAGACTAATTAATATTTTCAATCCACAAAATTTTGATGCTAAGAAATGGGTGGCTGCTGCCAAAGCGGGCGGAATGAAATATATTACTTTCATCACACGTCACCATGATAGTTTTAGTAATTGGGATACCAAACAATCGGATTGGAAAATTACCAACACACCTTACGGCAAAGACGCCTTGAAACAATTGGCTGACGAGTGTCACAAAGAGGGAATCAAGTTGTTTTTGTATTATTCGTTGTTGGATTGGTATCGTAGCGACTATCAATATGAAACGGGCAAAACTGGAAAAGGAACGGGTAGAACTGAAAAAAGTGATTGGGAAAGTTACATCCGTTTTATGAAAGCGCAATTAACAGAACTTTTGACCCAATACGGAAAAATTGATGGAATTTGGTTTGACGGCCATTGGGATCAATTGGATAATGATCACGATAAAACTTTAAAGTCAAAGGTAGACTGGCATTATGATGAGATTTATAAATTAATTCATTCCTTGCAACCGCAATGCTTGATTTCTAATAATCATCATCTGTTGCCAATTCCTGGAGAAGATTTTCAGGCATTCGAAAAAGATTTACCGGGAGGAAACTCGACGGGTTTTGGCGGGCAGTCCATTTCTCAATTGCCATTAGAAACTTGCGAAACCATGAATGATTCTTGGGGTTTTAATATTACCGATAAGAAATACAAATCGACCAAAGATTTAATTCATTATATGGTAAATGCCGCGGGGCTCAATGCTAATTTCTTGCTGAATGTAGGACCAATGCCTGATGGAACAATTCAACCGGAATTTGTTGCGACTTTGAAAGAAATCGGGGATTGGATGCGTGAAAATGGTCAGAGTATTTATGGGACTAGAGGTGCAATTATGAAAGCTCAGGACTGGGGAGTAATTACAGCTAAAAATAAAATTTGGTACGCCCACATTATCAAAACGCCAAAAGAGCCTTCTTATATTTTAATCCCTGAATTAAAAAATAAAATAAAAAAATGCAATTTACTCAATAGTAAGAATGCATTAAAGTTTAAAATAAAACCAGAAGGAACCTATGTTTATTTAGAAGGGATAATTTTGGATCCTATTGACACAATTATTGAATTACAATTAAAATAAAAAAAAAGATGAAACTTATACGATTTGGAACAGCAGGAAAAGAGAAGCCAGGAGTTATAATCAACGAAAAAAGATACGATGTGTCTTCAATTGTTTCGGATTATAATGAATCTTTCTTTGAAAATGATGGATTGGAAACACTAAAAAAAGCGTTGCAAAGCAATCCAGTTTTACCAGAAGTAGATGAAAATATTAGATTAGGTTCACCAGTAGCCAGACCTTCAAAAATAATCTGTATAGGTTTGAATTACGTCGATCACTGTAGAGAAACGAATGCGCCAATACCTACGGAGCCCATTATCTTTTTCAAATCAACTACTTCTTTATGTGGACCAGATGACGATTTAATTATTCCAAAAAACAGTACAAAAACAGACTGGGAAATTGAATTAGCCTTTGTTGTTGGGAAAAAAGCAAGTTATGTTGAAGAAGAGGATGCTTTAGATTATGTAGCTGGTTATGCTTTATTGAATGATTATAGCGAAAGAGCTTTTCAAATTGAAATGGGTGGGCAATGGGCAAAAGGGAAAGGATGTGATACGTTTGCTCCACTTGGCCCCTTTTTGGCTACTCAGGACGAAATAGAAGATGTAAATAATATTCCGATGTGGCTGACTGTAAACGGAAAGAAATTCCAGAATAGTAATACTTCGAATTTGGTTTTCAAAATTCCATTTTTAGTCCATTATTTAAGTCAATTTATGACTTTACTTCCTGGCGATATTATTAGTACAGGAACACCTCCAGGTGTAGGATTAGGAATTAAACCAGATCCAATTTATATTAAACCTGGTGATATTATTGAGTTAGGAATGGACGGCCTAGGGTCTAGTAAACAAGTAGCAAAAGCCTATAGTAAATAAATTATGGCGGCACAAAAATATTGTTTAGCGTTAGATTTAAAAGACGACCAGCAGTTAATGGCAGAATACAAATCCTACCATAAAGAGGTTTGGCCTGAAATTATAAAAAGCATTAAGGATTCTGGAATTGAGGTGCTTGATATTTACTGTGTTGGCAATAGAATGTTTATGATTATTGAAGCTAATAAAGGGTTTTCATTTGATGAAAAATCAAAAATGGATGCCAATAATCCTAAAGTTCAAGAATGGGAAGAATTAATGTGGAAGTTTCAACAAGCTTTGCCTTTTGCAAAGTCTGGAGAGAAATGGATGCTTATGGAAAAAATATTTGAATTAAAATGAGGATTGACAGCCATCAACATTTTTGGAACTATCATCCCGTGAAAGATGCTTGGATAAGTGATAATATGAAAGAGATCCAGCAGGATTTTATGCCTGCGGACTTACTTCCTTTGTTGCAGCAAAATGATATTGATGGATGTATTGCTGTACAAGCAGATCAAAGTAAAGAAGAAACTCATTTTTTACTTCAACTTGCTCAAGATAATGACTTTATAAAAGGAGTTGTAGGTTGGGTCGATTTTAGGTCGAATAAGATAGAAGAGCGATTGCAGTATTTTTCACAATTCGAAAAGTTGAAAGGTTTTCGGCATATTGTTCAAGGAGAACCTGAGGACGATTTTTTACTAAGAGATGATTTTTGTAATGGTATAGCACAATTGGAGAAGTATAATTTTACCTATGATCTGTTGATTTTGCCAATTCATTTGCCTTTTGCTGTTAATTTTGTCAAACGTTTTCCAAAACAAAATTTTGTGATTGACCATTTAGCAAAACCAAATTTCAAGGCAAATGATTTTTCAGAGTGGGAACGTGGAATTTCGGAATTAGCACTACATAAAAATGTATATTGCAAGGTTTCTGGAATGGTTACTGAAGCGGATTGGAAGAATTGGAAAGCAGCGGATTTCAATTATTGTTTGGATGTTTTAGTTAGTAATTTTGGAATAGACCGATTGATGTTCGGAAGTGATTGGCCGGTAAGTCTATTAGCAGCATCTTATGAGGAATCTACAGCTATTGTTAAAAATTATTTTTCAAAATTTTCAAGACAAGATCAGGATAAAATTTGGGGAGCTAACGCAATGAAATTTTATAATTTATAAAAGAAAACTGAAATGAATTTACATTTAGATAATAAAATTATCATTGTAACAGGTGGTGCTAAAGGAATTGGTTTAGGGATTTGCAAAGTACTAGCTTCAGAAGGTGCAATTCCCGTTATCATTGGAAGAAAAGAAAGTGACAACCAGATTGCGATTAAAGAAATTGAAGCTGCAGGTGGAATAGCAAAATCAGTGGTGGCAGAACTCACAAAACCAGAAGATTGTGAAAATGCAATTAAGCAAATTGTTACTGAGTTTGGTCGAATCGATGGTCTCGTAAATAACGCTGGAGTAAATGATGGAGTAGGTTTAGAGAGTGGAAATTATGACGCTTTTATAGACTCTTTGCATAAAAACTTGGTGCATTACTATTTGATGGCGCATCACGCTTTATCTGAACTTAAAAAATCAAAAGGAAGTATTGTAAACATAGGTTCAAAAACCGCTGATACCGGACAAGGAAGCACCTCTGCTTATGCGGCTTCTAATGGAGGACGTAATGCTTTAACCAGAGAATGGGCAGTAGAATTATTGAAATACGGCATTCGCGTTAATGCGGTAATTGTAGCGGAATGCTACACGCCGTTGTATGAGACGTGGATTAAAACTTTTGCAAATCCAGAAGAAAAATTAATACAAATTACCGATAAAATTCCATTTGAAAACAGAATGACAACAGCCGAAGAAATTGCCAATATGGTTGTTTTTCTTTTATCCGAAAAATCAAGTCATACTACAGGACAATTGATTCATGTGGATGGAGGCTATACCCATTTAGATCGAAGTTTGTAGGGAATAAGGAGATAGTATTAGTTTATTAAGAATTTTTGAAAAGGCATGATGGATGTACTAATTAATATGATGAAAATTTCAAAAAATAGTCTTTCTATTTTTATTTTGGGATTCCTATTTACAACAGGAGTATTTGCCCAAAATAATAAATCGTTAAAGCTTTGGTACAAGCAACCGGCGCAAAAATGGTCGTCTGAAGCTTTACCCATAGGAAATGGGAGAATGGGCGCAATGTTTTATGGCGGTGTACATCAGGAAAAAATTCAATTTAACGAACAGAGTCTATGGTCTGGAGACAATAATTGGGACGGAGAATATGAAACTGGAGATCGTGGTTTTGGCTCTTACCGTAATTTTGGTGAAATCACAATCGATTTTGCTAAAGCGAAAGAGGCAACTGCTTACAGTCGTTCGCTGGATATTTCAAACGGCATTCATCAGACTGCATTTATCCAAAACGGGATCCAATATAAGCGTGACGCTTTTGCCAGTTATCCTGATCAGGTGTTGGTTTTTAGATATACGGCTACTGAAAAAGGGGCGTTTTGTGGGAAAATTTCACTTACTTCTGCTCAAGAAGCAATAAGTAAAGCCAATCAAAATAGTATCCATTTTGAAGGAGTAATGGCCAATAAACTGAAGTATGCAGCAGTATTACGTATTCAGCATCAAGGCGGAAAAATTAAAGTTGAAGGGAATAACATAAGTTTTGAGAACTGTAATTCATTAACGTTACTTCTTGACGCCAGAACAAATTATAAAGCAGACTTTAAATCAGATTGGCGAGGAAATGATCCTTTGCCTTTAATCGAAAAAGAATTAGCTAGTGCGCAATCAAAGTCATACAAAAGCTTACTCAAGAATCATGTAGCGGATTTGTCGGGGCTTTTGGGTCGTGCATCCATAAATATTGGAACAACTGACGCAGCAGTGCTGACCTTACCCACAGATGAACGTTTGAAACGTTACGCAGGCGAAAGTGTTGTTACTGAGACGAAAGATGGACTTAAAAATAAAGTTCAAAAAGGAGGAGAAGACCCTGATTTAGAAGAAATTATGTTTCAGTATGGTCGTTATTTATTGGCTAGTAGTTCCCGTCCCGGCGGATTACCAGCTAATTTGCAAGGATTATGGAACGATAGTAATACGCCTGCTTGGGCTAGTGATTACCACAACAATATCAATTTGCAAATGAATTATTGGTCGGCTGAATCAACTAATCTTTCTGAATGTCAGCTTCCGTTGATTGATTTTATTGTAGCGGCTCAAGAATCTTGTCGTATCGCTACCCGAAAAGCTTTTGGAGAAAATACCCGTGGTTGGACTGCTAGAACGAGTCAAAGTATTTTTGGTGGAAACGGTTGGGATTGGAATATTCCAGCAAGTGCTTGGTATGCGCAACATGTTTACGAACATTGGTCTTTTACTAGGGACAATGACTATTTGAAACAAACCGCTTATCCTATAATTAAAGAGATTTGTCAGTATTGGGAAGACCATCTTAAGAAAATGCCTGATGGTTCATTGATGGTGCCTAATGGTTGGTCTCCGGAGCATGGCCCGCGTGAAGACGGAGTAATGATGGATCAACAGTTGGTTTGGGATTTATTTCAAAATTATCTCGAAATTGCAAAAGTACTAAACATAGATTCAGTTTATCAACAAAAGGTGGCAGCTATGCAGTTGCAACTGGCTCCTAATAAAATTGGAAAATGGGGACAACTACAGGAATGGCAGGAAGACCGTGATGATCCTGATGATGAACATCGTCACACTTCGCATTTATTTGCCGTATACCCAGGACGCCAAATTAGTATTTCCATAACACCAGAATTAGCACAAGGAGCGATACTTTCGTTAAGAAGCCGCAGCGGAAATTATGGAAGAAATGAGAATATACCATTTACAGCAGAATCGACCGTTGGCGACAGTCGTAGATCTTGGACATGGCCTTGGCGTGGTGCTTTATGGGCACGTTTAGGTGAAGGAGAACGAGCTGGAATTATGCTGAGAGGTTTGCTAACCTATAATACTTTGCCTAATTTATTTTGCAATCATCCCCCATTTCAATTGGATGGAAATTTAGGAATTCCGGCTGCTATGGCTGAAATGTTATTACAAAGTCATACAGATGTAATACATTTGCTTCCAGCAATTCCAGAAAAATGGGCGGCAAAAGGAACTTTTTCAGGTTTGCGAGCCAGAGGAGGTTATGAGGTCGATTGTAGCTGGAGTGACGGTAAGGTTAGTGACTACAAAATTTATTCCTCTAAGCCTAGTACCGTTAAAGTTAGGATAAATGATGAGTTAAAAGAAATTAATACCATAGTTAAATAAATAGTTCAATATATATAATTCAGGAGAGTTAACATGTCAAGCATATAACTTTTTTAAATTATCAATTCAAGTTATAAATATTTATCGAGTGAAATTATCTTTATTTTGTTTTAATCAAAAAGTGAGATCATCCTCAAATAACGTCAAACTATAAACCATGCCGTAAAAAGTAAATAAAGTTGGCGTTTTATGAAAAATAAGAAATAGGTAATAATTTTATTGCTTTGTTAGAAATTTAAAACATAAGACACATTTATTAATTTAGATTAAAATATGATAATGAAAAATAAATACCTAATTATTCTATCCGCTATCCTAATAGTGAGCTGTGCTAAAAAGACAGAAACGCGTACTAGTAAAAATGAAAACGTAAGCAGTTATGTAGATCCTTTTATTGGAACTGGTGGACATGGGCACACCTATCCAGGTGCAACCGTACCTTTTGGAATGCTGCAAGTGAGTCCAGTAAATGGCATTAGTGAATGGGATTGGTGCTCTGGTTACCATTATTCAGATGATGTTGCGATAGGTTTTAGTCATTTGAGCTTGAGCGGAACGGGTATTGGCGATTTGGCCGATATTCTTTTTATGCCTGTGAATAAAGCAGTCGATTTATCTACAAATCCTATTTCTCGAGATAGTATACCCTATAAATCGTCCTATAGTCATAAAAACGAAAAAGCAACGCCGGGTTATTACCAAGTTTTTTTAGAAAACCATAATGTTAATGTAGAATTGACAACATCTAAAAGAACAGCGTATCATAAATATACGTTTAAGGAAGGAGACACACAGTCCGTGGTTATCAATTTAGGTTTCGCAATAAATTGGGACAAATCTATTGAAACGTTTTTAAAAGTAGAAGATGAACACACCATTAGTGGATACCGATATAGTACAGGTTGGGCAAAAAACCAAAAAGTGTTTTTCGTAGCTAAATTTTCAAAACCTATTGTCAATTATAAGTTATCCGCAGATGGAAATACAACAGATAAAGACTTGGTGAAAGGCATTAAAACGTCAACACAATTGTTTTTTGATGGTGCCAAAAATAAAGAGTTATTAGCCAAAGTAGCCTTGTCTTCGGTAAGTGTTGAAAATGCGAAAGATAATTTAGATGCAAAAGAGGAAACTTTTGAAACCACAAAATCAGAAGCTGAGACTTTGTGGAATTCGGCCTTGTCACAAATTGTTGTTGAAACGCCTACTGATTCTTTAAAAACGATTTTTTATACTGCATTGTATCATGCACAATTGGCGCCAGTAACTTTTAGTGATAAAAATGGTCAATTTCGATTGGAAAACGACAGTATTGTAACGGCAAAAAACTACACCGCTTATTCTACGCTTTCACTTTGGGATACGTTTCGTGCGGAACACCCTTTGTTAACTTTGATTGCTCCTGATAGAGTTTCGGATATGGTCAACTCGATGTTGGCGTTTTATGACACTAAAAAAATACTGCCTGTTTGGACATTATACGGAAATGAAACCAATACCATGACGGGTTATCATTCAATCCCTGTAATTGTCGATGCATACCAAAAAGGAATCCGCGGTTTTGATGCTGAAAAGGCATACGAAGCCATGAAAAATACCATGATGCAAGATGATCGTGGACTTATTTATTATAAAAAATACGGTTTTATTCCGTATAGTTTATTAGACGAATCGGTTACCATCACTTTAGAATATGCTTATGATGATTGGTGCGTGGCGCAAATGGCGAGAGCATTGGGTAAAGAGGCTGATTATCAGTATTTCTTAAACCGATCCAAAGCATACCAACAACTTTTCGATAAAAAAAGTGGGTTTATGCGCGGAAAATCTGTTGATGGAAAATCATGGAATGCACCTTTCGATCCAAAACATTCTAACCACAGAGAACAAACTGATTATACCGAAGGGAACGCATGGCAACACAGCTGGTTTGTACCACAAGCAGTGGATGACTTAATTGCCATTCATGGTGGCAACGAAATATTTACAAGTCGATTAGAAAAACTATTTACAGAGAGTTCTGAAATTACAGGAGATAATGTTTCTGCAGATATTACTGGTCTTATCGGTCAATATGCTCATGGTAACGAACCGAGCCATCATATTGCGTATATGTTCAATCATGCTAATCAACCATGGCGCACGCAATATTGGGCACGTCATATTATGGATACTCAATACAATACAACACCAAACGGATTGAGTGGAAATGAAGATTGCGGACAAATGAGCGCATGGTACGTACTGAGTTCTATTGGCTTATATCCTATGAATCCTGCGTCGGGAGAATATGAAATAGGAAGCCCAATTTTTGAAAAATCAACCATCAAGCTTCCAGAAAATAAAACATTTATGATTGAAGCTGAATATGTTTCGCATACTAATTTCTACATACAATCGGCAACTTTAAACGGAAAACCTTTTACCAAAACAACGCTCTCACATCAAGATATTTTAAAAGGCGGAACTTTGCATTTTGTTATGGGCAATAAACCCAATAAAAATTGGGGAATAAAAAACAAAGCGCAACAACTAACGAAAAAATAAAATGTAAATGGATATAATTGATGTTGCAATAATAGCCGTTTACATCGCCTTAACTTTGGGTGTTGGTATTTGGATTTCTAAAAGAGCCTCCAAAGGATTAGATTCCTATTTCCTGGGCGGAAAAAGTATCAAATGGTACTATTTAGGTCTTAGTAATGGTTCGGGAATGTTTGACGTTTCCGGCACAGCTTGGATGGTTGGAATTCTTTTTCTCTATGGTGTTAAGAGCTTTATGTTTATGTGGATCTGGCCTATTTGGAATCAGATCTTTATCATGATTTTCTTAGCAGCTTGGATTAGACG
>RRZU012580703.1_pt1 | contig 13443 bp, 10 predicted proteins | sample 2165561 | NCBI WGS metagenome assembly RRZU01 (sample SAMN10456909, study PRJNA506462) | wastewater metagenome | isolation source: wastewater sludge | place: USA: Moscow, Idaho
CTTTAAAAAATAAAAATATAGAAAGCAAAAATAAAATTATTATCGTTAGTATATTTTTTATTTTTTCATATCTAATTTTATCTATTTCCACAGATTGCTCCTTTTAATCATTTTTCTTATTAAATACTATTTCAATCGGACATCCTTCAAATCCAAAATACTCTCTTAATTTATTATCAATATATCTTTTATAAGAAAAATGAATCAATTCTGGATTGTTCGTAAAGAATACAAATTTTGGTGGTGCTGTATCTATTTGTGTCGCATAATTTATTTTAACTGATCTTCCTTTTCTTGTTGGAACTGGATTTTGAGCTATCATTTCTGCTAATACTTGATTTAAAATTCCTGTAGATATTTTTTTATGATATTCTTCATTTATTTCTTTTGCTATATCTAATATATTAATCGCTCTTTTACCAGTTAATGCTGACATTGTAACAACTGGTGCATAATCTAGAAATGCTAAATCTGCTCTCAATAATTCTGTAAATTCTTTAACTGAATTATTATTTTTTTCTATTAAATCCCATTTATTTATAGCTATTATAATTGGCTTTTTCTCATCAAATATAAGTCCTGCAACTCTTTTATCTTGATCTGTTAATATTTCTGTTGCATCTAACATAAGTACACATACATCTGCACGTTGTATTGATTTTACAGCTCTTAAAACACTATAATACTCTATAGAATCTTCTATTTTAGATTTTCTTCTAATACCTGCTGTATCTATAAGTGTATATACTTCTCCTTTATATTTTAAATCAGAATCGATTGCATCTCTTGTTGTTCCTGCGATATCACTAACTATACTTCTTTCCTCATTTACTAATTTGTTTACAAGTGATGATTTTCCTGCATTAGGTCTTCCTAATATTGCTATTTTCAATCCTTCTTCTTTTTCTCTAACATGTCTTGTAGGAAATTTTGCTTTAACTGCGTCTAATAAGTCTCCTAAATTTACTTTGTGTTCTCCTGATATTCCAATTACATCTTCAAATCCAAGTGAGTAAAATTCAAATATTTTTTCTTGATCTTTTACATAATTATCTATTTTATTTACGGCTACTACAACTTTTTTATCTTTTTTTCTTAATATGTTTGCCACATCTTCATCAAGACCTGTAATTCCAGTTCTTCCATCTACTAAAAATATAATAACATCTGCTTCATCAATCGCAACTTGAGCTTGTTCTTTTATTTTTGATAGCATAAAGTCATCTGTTTTAGGCTCTAATCCTCCTGTATCTACAAGTATAAATTCTTTTCCAGACCATTCTAACTCTCTATAAAGTCTATCTCTAGTTACTCCTGGTTCATCTTTAACTATTGATAAACGTTCCCCTATCAATTTATTAAATAATGTTGATTTCCCTACGTTTGGTCTCCCGACTACTGCTACTATTGGTTTCATAATTTTTTACCTCTCCATTTTTTATTTTACTATAATTTAAATATTATTATTTTATTATATTCCACTAAATCTTGCTCTAAATCATCTTCAGCTTCTACTTTCATTGTAACTCTATCAGCATAATTTTTCTCTATGATTTTCACTTTATCTCCTTTTTGATTTAGAAATGCTTCTATTTCCTGTGTAAATGTATAATCAAAATCTATTATATAATTATCTTTTTTCTTGAAATCTATTATGTTAGCTTCATTTACTGCTAATTTTGCAGTTTTAGCATAATTTCTAATTAATCCTCCTGCTCCTAATTTTATACCACCAAAATATCTTGTTGCAACAATTGCCACATTGTGAACATCTAATATATTTAATATTTCTGCCATTGGCTTACCTGCTGTATTTGTAGGCTCTCCATCGTCATTATATTTAAAATATTCTTGTCCTTTTTCAAAAACTCTATAAAGTGGTACATTATGTGTTGCATTTGGATGCATCGCTTTGATTGTTGATATAAATTCTTCAGCTTCTGCAACAGTTTGAACAGGCTTTAAATAGCCTATAAATTTAGATTTTTTTTCTTCAAATTCTATTACAACTTCCTTTTCTACTGCTTTCATAAAACCTCCTTATTTCATAATACTCTCTAAAACAATAAGGATGTAAAAAAATTAAATATGATTTCAAAAACACCAAAATGACTTATTGCATATACTAGTACGAACACTAATATAATTCCATAACTTTCTACTTGATCAAATATTTTTCTAACTGACGTATTTCCTATAGAATAAACTATTCTACCTCCATCTAAAGGGGTAACTGGTATTAAATTAAATAATGCAAAAAATATATTTGTATAGTACATTAATACAAAAAACATAAATATGTAATCTATAAATGTATAACTGATATTCAGTGTGTCGCTACTTATAATATTAGCAATATTTATTAAATGCTTAGGATTATTCATTATAAATTTAATTACACAGTATGATAATAATGCTAAACATGAATTTACAAATATTCCTGCTATTGCAACAACAAATAATGCAAATCTACTTTCTTTTATTTTATACAAATTAACAGGTACTGGTTTTGCCCATCCAAATAAAATCGGTGATCCTAATAAAAATAAAACTACCGGTAATAGAAATCCTTTTAAATCCATGTGTTTGATTGGATTTAAAGTAAGTCTTCCTGCATTTTTAGCTGTATTGTCTCCAAATATATACGCAGCTAAACCATGTGCAATTTCGTGTAACATCATAGATAATATCAATACAATAAAAGACATGATTAAACTTAATATAAATCTACCATCAATATTTGAATTATACACTTTTGTAAACACTGTATAACAAATAAATATAAATAAAAATATTAATAATCCTATTTTAAATTTAAAATTTTGAGCATTTACCATTTTAAATTTATTATAATAACGTTTTAAACTATTTTTTTTCATATGTTTTCCTTTTTTAATTAATTTATATTATTTATTTAAATATATCTATAATTATAACATATTTCTAAATAAAAAAACTATACTTTACAACATTAGATTTTATTACTAATATTTTTAGTATAATTTTTATTTATTTCAATATTTTCTTTATACTCTTTTTATTTCTAAAATATTCTCTATTTTTAGTATCTACTATATACGTTATGTATAATATAAACACACAATATAGCACAATAGAAATTACATCAATTTCTCTTTTTAATTCTATTTGTAATAGTGGTATTTTATTTCCAACAAATACAAACCCTTCAAATGCTAAATATGTATAGTTTATCAAATTAAATAATATCAAGTTAAGCATTTCTATTCTAATAAAATTTAATAAAGTCAAAAAGAACAACATTTCTATAAGTATTGTTCCAACTGGTATTCCAACTATATTTATTAAAAATGAAAATAATGACATCTTTTTAAAGTAAATAATAAATATAGGTGTACTATATAACTGTATACAAAAACTTAATATTACTATTTTAATCATATCATCTAATAACTTATTTTTTATTCTTACTTTTCTTTCATATAATTGCTCAAATATAGGGTATATAAAAATCATTGTTCCAACAGCTATATATGATAACTGAAATGATATGTCTATTAATGAATATGGATTTAATATAAATATTATAATAAAAGATACAAAAAAAGATTTTTTACTATCTTCTTCTTCAAAATATAATCTTGCTAAAATCATAAAAATACCCATCAAATAAGCTCTTAATATTGCAGGCGACAATCCTACTATTGTACAATAATAAGTCAAAATAATTAATGCTACAAAATATTTCTTTTTATAACTTATCAAAAATTTATCCAATATATTGACTGTCCACATTATAACCATACTAATATGTGATCCTGAAATCACTATCAAGTGCGCAAGTCCTGTATACTTAAATTTATCATTTACATCTTTTGATAAATCAGACTTATCTCCTGCTATTGACGCTTTTGCAAATGCATATAAATTATCTTCTCCTATAAACAAATTATCAAATATATTCAATATATATTTTCTTGATTTATTCAGTAAACCTTCTTTATAACCTAATACATCAATCTTTATGTTTACATAATTTTCTTTTTCTTTAACATTTACTACTTTTCCTTTTATTACATAATATCCATATTCTAATTTTTTAGTATTATCAACATATATTTGTTTTTTATTATATTTATTATTTATTTTAATTACATTTCCATTTTTACCATCAATTTTTACATAAAACATTTTTATCCCTTTCAAATCACCATTATATGTTATATTATTTATATATATTGGTATTACTATAATCAAAAGTGATAGTACAACATATTGCTTCACATATTTATAAAATAATAAAATGCCTAAAGTGATTACAATAAAAACTGCTTCTAATGGTATTGAAATATAATATATAACAAATGAAAATATCAATATTAATGTACATATAAAATAGTTATATATCATAAATTATAGCTCTTCCATCCATTTTTTATCATCTTCATAGTCATTACTTAGTTCAATAGGTTTTATTGCTTTATATATGCTAATCATCGGATATTTTAATACATTTGTCGTACTTGTTGATACACGATAGTATATTTTATTTCCTTTAGTATTTATTAAATACAGTGTAAATCCTTTATCAAAATTTCCATTTTCTGTTGTTTTTCTAATAAAATCTTTATTTTTTAATTCGTTATTTGTCATATACGACAATTTTTTTGGTATTTCTAATTTATCTAGAATCTTATTTCCATCTTTAAAATAAATTATTTTATTATTTATTTGAACATCAACAATATATTGCTTTTTGTTATAATAAGAATATTTCTGAACTTTTCTAATAAACTGTGTTATCTCTTTTTTTGCTATTTGAAAATCTTGTTGTTCCTTCCTTTTATTGTAATCTAAAACTACCATTGATGCAATTACACTCATTATAGATAAACAGATTAATAATTCTATTAATGTTATCGCTTTACTTTTTTTACTCTCATTTATTCCCATAAAAAACCCCCATATTTTATAATTTTTAATTATATTTTAATTTTATGTTTTTTTCAATACTTTTTTTAAAAATTTTGAAATAAAAAAAGTCGGATTTTTATCCGACTTTTCATTATATATTCTATTTAAAATTAATTATCTGAATAATCCATCATAGATAATCTCTTATAGAAGTTCCATCTATCTTTAGCATTTTTTTGATTTACCTTAAATAATTCTTCAGCATGCTCAGGGAATTCTGCTAACAATGTTGTATATCTTCTTTCCCCTTTTAAGAAGTCTTGGTATTTATCCCAAGCTGGATCTGCACAGTCAATTTGTAATGGGTTTTTTCCTTCATCAGCTAATCTTGGATCAAATCTAAAGATTGGCCAATATCCTGCTTCAACTGCTAATTTCTCTTCTGTTTGAGATTTTTCTAATCCACCTTTTAATCCTTGTGCTATACATGGTGAGTATGCAATGATTATTGATGGTCCATCATATTCCTCAGCTTCTTTTATTGCTTTTAAAGCTTGATTTTGATTAGCTCCCATCGCTATTTGACCTACATAAATATTTCCATAAGTTATAGATATAGCTGCTAAATCTTTTTTCTTGATTGGTTTTCCAGATGCAGCAAATTTAGCTACTGATCCTGTTGGTGATGATTTAGATGCTTGTCCACCTGTATTAGAGTAAACTTCCGTATCTAATACTAATATATTTACATCTTCTCCTGATGCTAATACATGATCTAATCCTCCATAACCTATGTCATAAGCCCATCCATCTCCACCAAACATCCAAGTTGATTTTTTAACTAAGTATTGTTTTAATGATAGAATTTCTTTTGCTTCTGCTCCTGTTTCTTTTTCTAATAATGGAATCATTTTATTTCTTAATTCTTTTGTCTTATCTCCATCTTTTCTATTAGCTATCCATTCTTTATACATTTCTGCTAATTCTGGTGCAACACTAGACATAGAAGCTTTCATTTTTTCTTCCATTCTAGATCTAATTGTTTCTATTGCTAAATGCATACCAAATCCATACTCAGCATTATCTTCAAATAATGATGATGCCCAAGCCGGTCCTTCTCCACAAGCATTTGTTGTATATGGTGTTGCCGGTGCTGATCCTCCGTATATTGAAGAACATCCTGTAGCATTAGCTATCATCATTCTATCTCCAAATAATTGAGTGATTAATTTTACATAAGGAGTTTCTCCACATCCAGCACATGCTCCAGAGAATTCAAATAATGGTTTTGCAAATTGAGATGATTTAACATTCGATTTACCCATTATATGATCTTTATAAGTTACTTTGTTGAATAAGTATTCAGCAAATTCAGGTTCTCTTTTTTCCACTTGTGTATTGATTGGTTTCATTTCGATTGCTTTTCCTTTTGGAGCTGGACATACGTTAACACATGATCCACATCCTGTACAATCTAATGTTGACACTTGTATTTTATATTGTAATCCTTCTAATCCTTTACCCATAGCTTTTAATGTTTCCATACCTTCTGGTGCAGCTGATAATTCATTTTCATCTAATAAGAATGGTCTTATTGCTGCATGTGGACACACATAAGCACATTGGTTACATTGAATACAGTTTGTAGCTATCCATTCAGGTACGTTAACTGCAATTCCTCTTTTTTCATATGCTGTTGTTCCATTTTCAAATGTTCCATCTTCATATCCAACAAATGCTGAAACTGGTAATGAATCTCCTTTTATTGCATTTACTGGATCTGCAATTCTTTTAATAAATTCTGGTTTTGCAGAATCTACAACATTTTGATCAACTTGTAACGATGCCCATGCTGGATCTACAGTAACTTCTACTAATCCTTCTGTTCCTTTATCAATAGCTGCCCAGTTTTTCTCAACTATATCTCTTCCTTTTGTTCCATATGCTTTTTCTGCATATTCTTTCATATATTTTTTAGCTTCTTCATAATCAATTATGTTTGCTAATTTGAAGAATGAAGATTGCATAATAGTATTAGTTCTATTTCCTAATCCTATTTCCTCAGCTAATTTTGTTGCATTTATTATATAGAATTTAGCTTTTCTTTCAGCTAATAATTTTTTTATTTCATTTGGTATTGTTTCAGCAACTTTACTTGCATCCCATATTGTATTTAATAAGAATGTTCCACCTTCTTTTATTCCTGATAACATGTCATATTTACCCATGTATGCAGGTGTTGAACATGCAACAAAGTTAGGTTTTGTAACTAAATAAGTTGATCTTATTGGTTTTTTAGAGAATCTTAAGTGAGATCTTGTAACTCCTCCAGATTTTTTTGAATCATATGCGAAATATGCTTGAGCATACATATCTGTCTTATCACCAATTATTTTAATTGAGTTTTTGTTTGCTCCAACTGTTCCATCTGATCCTAATCCGAAGAATAAACACTCTCTAACATCGTCATTTCCAGTGTATACAGGTGCTTCTAATGGTAAAGACGTAAATGTTACATCATCAACTATTCCTACTGTAAATTGATCTTTAGGCTCTGACTGACTTAAATTTTTGTATACAGCTATAATTTGTTCAGATGTTGTATCTTTAGAAGATAATCCATATCTTCCTCCAACTATTACTGGGGCATTTTCTTTTCCATAATACAATGATCTAACATCTAAATATAATGGTTCTCCTAATGCTCCTGGTTCCTTTGTTCTATCTAAAACAGCTATTCTTTTAACTGATTTTGGCATAACATCAAAGAAATATTTAGGTGAGAACGGTCTATATAAATGTACTATTAATAATCCTACTTTTTCTCCTTTTGTCGTTAAGTAATCTATTGTTTCTCTTATTGTTTCATTAACTGATCCCATTGCTACTATTACTCTTTCAGCATCAGCTGCTCCATAATAAACAAATGGTGCATATTCTCTACCTGTTATTTTTGATATTTCTTTCATGTAGTTATTTACTATATCAGGCACTGCATCATAAAATTTATTTTGTACTTCTCTTGACTGGAAATAAATATCATCATTTTGTGCTGTTCCTCTTGTTACTGGGTGTTCAGGATTCAATGCGTTATCTCTAAATCTTTGAACTGCATCTTTATCAAGTAATCTATCAAATTCTGCATAATCTATAGCTTCTACTTTATTTATTTCATGAGATGTTCTAAATCCATCAAAGAAATGTAAAAATGGAACTCTTGATTTGATAGCTGCTAAGTGAGCCACTCCAGCTAAATCCATAACTTCTTGAACTGAGCTTGTTGCTAACATTGCCCATCCAGTTTGTCTTGCTGCGTAAACATCTTGATGATCTCCAAATATTGACAATGCTTGAGCTGATAATGCTCTTGCTGATACATGCATTACACCAGGTAATAATTCCCCTGCTATTTTATACATATTTGGTATTTTTAATAGTAGACCTTGGGATGCTGTAAATGTAGTTGTTAATGCTCCTGCTTGAAGTGAACCATGAACCGTTCCTGCTGCTCCTGCTTCTGATTGCATTTCTACTACTTTTACTGGTGTTCCTAAAAGATTTTTCTTCCCATATGCCGCCCATTGATCTGTATACTCAGCCATGTTTGACGATGGAGTAATTGGATAGATTCCTGCTAATTCTGTAAATGCATATGCACAATACGCTGCAGCTTGGTTTCCATCCATAGTTTTCATAACTTTAGCCATTTCGTCCTCCTAAAATATTATATATTTATAAAATATATTGATACATAAAAATGATACTACTTAATTATGTGTTAGTCAAGTATTTATTTCACATTCTCACAACTAATTTATTTAGGTTTTTAGATATTTTGAGTATCAAATCTTTTTATGGTATTTCACTTATTTTATTTATATTTATTTTACTCATTTTTAGGTAATCATTTATTATGTAAAATATAGTTTTACAATTTAAATTAAATATTATATAATAAGTTCAACATTAAATATTTGAGGTGATTTTATAAATGAAAAAAATATTCACATTTTTATTAATAGCATTAGCTATTTCGTCTGTGTCTTTTGCAAAAGAAAGCACAAAGAAGAAAGCTGAAAAATTTACTTTTAAAGATTACAACCCTAAATCAGCTGACGTTTTCAAGATAGAAGATAAAAAGAAAATAATTGGTACTAGTCGTATTACATATCCTTTATTCTTAGCGAATGGTACTGTTGATGACACTATTAATAAAAAAATCAAAGATATGACAGATAAATTTAAATCTAATAATAAATCATTCGATGTTACACATAAAGTAACAGGTAGTAATGATAAATTTGTAAGTGTTTTATTTGAGATATCTGAAAAAGATACTAAAAAGCATACTGTTAATTCATACCATAAAGCTATAACATTTGATGCTAAAACTGGTAAAGAATTAAAAATTAAAGATTTGCTTGTTAACGGATTTGATTCTCCATTAGAAGATGCTATAAAAGATAAATCAAAGCAATTAGGTCTTACAATAGACTCTAAATCAAAATTAGTTGATGCTAATTTACAATTTTACTTAGATGATGATGGAATTGTTTTTTTCTACAAACCCAATTCTATAACTAAATTTGGAGATGGAGAAATGTTTATTCCTTTTATATTTCCAGAACTAAATGGAATTCTTGTTGTTCAATAATTAACTTATAAATTTAAAATATTTAGGGGGCTTTGCTCCCTTTTTTAAAACAAAGGAGATTTATGAGAAATACAAATTGGGTAATAAAAAATACTCCTAAAGATATTGAATCATTCGAAAATATAGATATCGATTTACTAAAAATACTTTATTCTAGAGGAATAAACACTAAAGATAAAATAAATAAATTTTTACACCCTTCATTAAATGATATTAATGACCCATCTTCATTATCCCATATAGACGAAACAGTATTATTTATTGTTGACTGTATACGAAATAATAAAAATATTTGGATTTATGGTGATTATGACGTTGATGGCATTACTTCTACATCTATTTTATATTTATCATTAAAAGAATTAGGGTTAAAAAATGTAAATTATTACATTCCTATTAGATCTGAAGGATATGGATTAAATAAACAAGCTATCGACATAATAAAAGACTCTGGTGCCAATGTTATAATAACTGTTGATTGTGGAATAACATCGTTTGATGAAGTTTCATACGCTAAATCTTTAGGTATTGATGTTATAATAACAGATCATCATGAATTGCCTAAATCAAAGTTACCACCAGCACTATATATTATAAATCCAAAGCGTAAAGATAATAATTTTCAATTTAAATTTCTTGCTGGTGTTGGGACAGTATTTATGTTAATTTTAGCATTATTTAAACATTTCAATAAAATAGATAGTGCCTACAAATATATAGATATAGTTGCAATAGGGACTGTTGCTGATATTGTACCACTAATTGAAGAAAATCGTATTTTTACTAAATTTGGATTAGATCAACTTCGACATTCTCATAATTTAGGTCTTTCATTTTTAATATCTAAAGTTTTTGAAAATATTCCTATTGAATTTACAACTTATGATGTCGGTTTTATATTAGCTCCTATTTTTAATGCTTCTGGAAGATTACATGATGCAAAAATGGCCGTTAAATTACTAACTTCTAATAATATTAGAGAAATTGAAGTTATCACTAATGAATTGATTAATAAAAACATAGAACGTCGAATATTACAAAATGAAATTATCGATATTGTTGAAAATGAAATTAAAACAAATAATTATAATGAAGATCCTATTATAATAGTTTCTTCTCCTAAATTTCATCATGGTGTAATAGGTATTGTAGCATCTAAAATAGTCGATAATTATAATAAACCAACAGTTATTATGGAAGAGAAGACAGATGAAGGAATTGCAATTGGATCATGTAGAAGTATTGATGGATTTAACTTTGTAAAAGCTCTACAATCTATGCCTGAGTTATTTTCTAAATTTGGTGGACATGCTGGTGCTGCAGGTTTTACACTACCTATTAAAAACATTAAGCTATTTAAAAAGAAAATGATTACTTATATAAATAAAAATATGGATAGTGAGTTGTTTATTAAAAATATAGAAATTGATAAACAAATACCTGTGCATAAAATATCTTATGAATTCTTTAAAAATTTAGAATTACTTAAACCATTTGGATTTGGCAATCCTACTCCTACATTTTTAACTAGAAATGTCGTTATTGAAAATACTAAATTAATTGGGGACTCTAAAAGTCATTTAATGTTTGATTTGAAAAAAAATGGTTATCATATAAGAAATGCCGTTTGGTTTAATGCAAATGATGAATTTACAAAATTATCAGAAAATATATTTCACGATATTGTTTATAAAATTAAACTAGAACCATATCAAAATAAATTTTATACAAAAGTATATATTGATGATATAAAAAAATCAGAACTAAAAGATGATAAATTTAATATTTTTCATTCTTTATATTATACGAAATTTCCAATGCAATCTATATTTTATACTAATGTAGAAATTGATGCTAATAAGCAAATTTCATTTACATTTGAATTTGATCAAATTTCATTGTATCAAGGTAGAAAATTTATTGGGAAATTAGATTATAATATATCAAATTTAATTATGACTTTAACTAATTATTATAATTTCAAATTTCAAATAAATATAAAACATATTATAAAAAATGATAATATTCAATCTATTCATATTGATATATCTCGATATTATTTTTTCGAATCATTTGATTATACTGATAAACGGTTATTTATCAATATTAAAAATTTTCTTATTGGAAATATGGAATATAATTCATTTACTAAGCTTGCTTTATCAACATTATTTAAAGATAATAAAAATATTATTATAAATGAATTTAATAAAAAATATAAAGATGATTTTGAAGTTTTATTAGTTACTGCCGCTATGTATTTTTATTATAAAAATCAAGAATATACTATAAAATCAGCATTCATAACATCAAAACATAATGAATCTAAAAATGATTCAGAAATGATTATTACTGAGTATATGAATTCTTATTTTCACGTTTTAGATGAAAATGAATTACTTAAAAATATATCAAATCATAAATATTCACTAGTCGTATTTGATTATTCTGCAGATATTGATTTTATAAAAAATTTTTTAAATAGTAATCTTTATGAAACTGTGATTATTCTTCGAAATGACGAAATTAATGAAATAGATATTATCAATTCGTTTGAAACATTATATTGTGAACGTAACTTAAGTAAAAATATTTCTATTATTAATAAAAGAAATAAAAATAAAATCAATAAAGAGGACATTGTTTATTTAAAATATTTACCATTAAATGAAAAAATTAAAATAAAAAATATGATTGATAATCAATCATATGATAAAATTTATTGTGACGAATCAATATTTGAAATATTATAAAAATGCTGGACATTTTACATTCCAGCATTTTTTATACATCTAAATATTCTATATCCTGAATCAATCGTTACTGTTTCACAATTATTAAATAAATCTTCTAATTTTTTTTGAGTACTTTTAGCTCCGTGTTTTGTTTGAATAACACACCAAAATTCTCCGCTCATTGCTAATCTATCATAAGCACCTTCGTATATTTTAAATATCAATTCTTTTCCTGCTCTTATTGGTGGATTTGACATTATTACATCAAATATATCTTCTCCATTAAATGAATTATAAACATTTGATTTTATTTTTTTGTACTCACTTATTTGTGCATTTTCTAAATTCATTGCACTTAAATCCAATGCTCTTTCATTTACATCTGATAATGTTATTTTGATATTTTTGATAAATGTTCCCAAAACAACTGACACAACTCCATATCCACATCCAATGTCTAACAATCTTATGTTATCATTAACTTTGTTTTTTAAAAATGCTTTAAGCATAACATCTGTTCCATAATCTACCTTGTTCTTTGAAAACACTCCATTATCTGTTATAAATTCAAATTGTTTTCCTTGTATTTCATAATTGATCTTTTTTTGATTTGATTTTATAGATGGTCTCTCAGTAAAATAGTGATCCATAATACTTCCTCTCAATATTGCTTATTTGTTTAATTATAACATATTTTTATACTTCAGTCATCTATATAAAATGATTGACAATATTGTGTCTTATTGATACAATTTATACAATCTAAAATACTTTAGGAGGTATATTATGACTAAAACAATTAAAATAGATGGAATGAATTGTACAGGGTGTGTTACTAAGTTAAATAACGCATTAAATGGTCTCCCTGAGACGAATAATGTTAATATTAACTTAGAAACACAAATCATTGAACTTGATTTATCTAAAGATGTTGATAATGACTTATTAACGAATTTAATAGAAACAGCTGGTCATTTCGAAGTCGTTGAAATTGCATAATTCATTAAAATAAAAAAGGAGAAAATGAACTGCACCCAAAAACTTGGACACAAGATTGGAGGTGCAGTTTTTTTATGAGTAAACTAACAAGAGAAAATAAAATTGAAATATATGAAAGAAGATTAAAAGGTGAAACTATTTCTTCATTATCAAAAAATTTTA
>RRZU013486153.1_pt1 | contig 13442 bp, 13 predicted proteins | sample 2165561 | NCBI WGS metagenome assembly RRZU01 (sample SAMN10456909, study PRJNA506462) | wastewater metagenome | isolation source: wastewater sludge | place: USA: Moscow, Idaho
CGCCCCGGAAAAGGCCGTCGAGGAACTGAGGTCCAGCGGCGTCAAGGTCACGCTTGCGCAGCCCTAGCGGCGGCCAGACCGATCAGACAACCCAAACCACACGAGGCAAGACATGCGCATCAAACCGACCCTGAACATGGCCGCCCTTTCCACCGCGACGACGCTCTTGACCGCAAGCGCCCTGCATGCCCAGGACGAGGTCTCGGACGAGGTCATCGCCTTTTGGGCCAAGCACGCGATGCCGCTGAAAGAATTCGTCGCCCAAGGATATGGCATGTCCAAGCCGAGCGACGCGTCCTCGCCGGAATGGTGCGCCTATCAGCCCATTACCATCTCGCTTTTATATGCAGACAGCACGACCTGCGAGCGGCTGCTGACCCGGATCGAGGCCATTGGCCGAACCCCGCCCGGAAACTGACCGGCGCGGCAAACGGCCCCATCGCCCCCCGGCACCGGATCCGGCGTTTCCCGGGCCATTCGGGAAAGGGGCGGGTTAAAGATTCAGCCGGATCGTGCCCCCCGCGTCACGGGCGCGCGAACAGCACAGCACCACCCGCGATTTGCGTTCCTCGGCGGAGAGAACGAAATCGCGATGCTCGATCTCGCCCCCAAGATAGTCGCTGGCGCAGACGCCACAGATCCCGTCCGAGCATTTCGTCGGAATATGGATGCCGGCCCGGGCCAGCGCCTCGGTCGCGGATTGATCGGCGGGCACCGGGATGGTGCGGCCGCTTTTCGCCAGCTCCAGCTGAAAGGGCGCATTGACGTAATCGGGCAGTTCGGGCGTGGTGAAATATTCGCGGCTCAGCGCCTCGTCGGGCCAGCCATTGGCCTGTGCGGCATCGAAAACGCCCTGCATATAGCGGTCACCACCACAGGTATAAAGCTTCATCCCCGGAGCATAGGCCGGGATCGCCGCCGACAGATCGGCGCGACCGTTTTCGCGCGAGAAATGGCACCGCACCCTGTCGGCCCAGGGCATGTCCTGAAGAATGCCGGCAAATCCGCCGCCCTCGCGGGTGGCCGCGCTGTAATGCAGCGCGAAGGGCCGGCCCAGCGCATGCAGCCGATGCGCCATGGTGATCATGGGCGTGACCCCGATCCCGCCCGCCATCAAAAGCGACAGGCTCGCCCCTTCGTCCAGCGGGAAATGGTTGCGCGGCTCGGAAATAAAGATGCGCCGCCCCTCGCGGAAAATGCGGTGCATCAGCTGGGAACCGCCGCGCCCCCCTGCCTCGCGTTGGACGCCCAGAACGTAATGCGAATTGTCGGCCGGATCGCCGGCCAGCGAATATTGACGCTGATATTCTGGGGCGATCACCACATCGATATGCGCCCCGGCGTCAAAGGGCGGCAGCGGCCGGTCATCGGGCGCCGCCAGTTCGAGCCGCATCACATCGGGCGACAGATCCTGTCGCCAGCGGATGACGACCGGAAAGACCGGCGGGCGATGGCCATCGGGGACCGTGCGCGCGGGCACCAGATCGGCGGTCTGTCCGCGCGCCAGCCGGTCGCGATACTGCGCCGGGGTCAGCATGGCGCGATAGCGGCGAATGCCCTCGTCACGTTCCAGCGGCTGAACCACGGGATAGGGCAAGGGCATCACATCGGCGGGATAGACCGCAAGCGTCTGGTCGTCATAGCGCAGGTCGATATCGGTGTTCAGCCCGCGTTCATTGGTGGCCCCGGCCGCGACATAGCGCCCCTGGGCGGGGTCCAGCTCGATATCCCACCACCATTTCTTGACCGGATTGATCCGCCCGCGCCCCAGCCGGTCGTCGAGCCGCGCCAGCAGCGGCGCCGTTCCGGGCGCCGCGATGGCCAGCCTGCGCACCGCCGCCTCGGCCAAAAGCCCCTCGAGGTTCCACGGACAGGTTTTCATGCAGCGCCCGCACATGCCCCCGGCGGAATTGGTCAGCCGATAGCGGGCGCATTTCTCGGCATCCGATTTCCAGATCTCATAGCCGTTATACATCAGCTTGGGCCCGGCGGTGATGGCCCCGGACGGGCATTCGCGGGCGCATTTGTTGCAGCTGTCGCAAAAGGTCTGAAGCCCGAAATCGATCGGCCTGTCATGTTCCATCGGCATCGAGGTGGTAACGACGCCCGATTTCAGACGCGGCCCCAGATAGGGGTTCAGGATCACCTCGCCAATGCGGCTGACCTCGCCCAGACCGGCCAGCAACAGCAAGGGCGGCTGCAAGACATCGCCGTCGATGACCGAATGCACCCGCGCCGAATAGCCCAGGCGCCGGATCTGTTCGGCAATGACGCCCCCCAACAGCGAAAAGCGCAGATAGGCACGCATGGATTGCGCCACGGAAATCCAGTCGTCGCCGCTTGCGCCCTCCATGGTTTCATGGCCCTGATCGATCAGGATCGAGGCGGCATTGTCGTGATAGGGCGTGATGGGATTGCCGCCCGCATCATGCGAATAAAACGCCCATTCCGGCACCCGCGACAGGCCGACCGCATCGCTGGACAGGTAATAGGCCGCGCCTTTCAGGTTGTCGGCATTGCGCCGGGGATCGGCGGCCTGCGGGGCGACCGGGCCGCGCGCCTCGCCGAATTGCAACAGCAATAGCGCCCCAAGCGCGCGACGCGCGCAGGCGCCGATCGGGCTTTTCATCACATACATGCCGCCCTTGGCGGCCTCCTGGACCGCCTTGCCCATATCGCCAAATAGCGCGCGAGCAAAGAAATCGGCGCGCTTGGGAAAGCGGGGAACGCGATCCTCGTCGATAAAGGTGGTGGGCGTGTCGCGGCGTCTGATCCGCTCGAACGGGTAAGGCCCCATGCGGAAATCGCGGTCGCGATAGGGCTGCGCGGTTGCGGCCTTGCGCGCGGTGCCCTTGCCCGCCCACCAGGCCGGGCCATGCGACGCGAACCCGTCGCGCCCGCCCCCCGCCGCCAGCGGCCGGTCGGGGGCAAGCGCCATGGTCGTGGTCACGGCGGCAAGACCGAAGCGGCGGCCGACATAGGCGTTCTCGATGGTCATGCCATCGTCACCCTCGGCCATGCTGGCCAGCCCCGCCGACACGGCCAGCCGGCGCAGATCGATCTCGGATGTGGTGGCGCTGTGGGCGCGGGCCTCGAACCCCAGCATGCGCAGGTAATTGGCCAGAACCACCCCGCAATTGGCGGTCAAAAGCGCGGCGCGCTGTGCCTGGGTGCCACCGAACCAGTCGGTTCCGGCCTCATCCGGGCGCGGGTCGCGGGTATGCTCGACCAGAAACACCAGCGCGTGGGTATGGTGACCGACCGGGCCGGGCTGGCTGCGCGCGGCATCGAGGATATCGGCATAGATCGCGTCGATCCCGGCGGCAAAGGATTTCGGGCCGCCTTGCTCAAGTTCCTCTTTCAGGTTGTCGATCAACGGGTTGCGATAGGGCGCGGTCAGGAAATGTTCGGGCCGCAGCGCCGCCACACCGACCATCGAGGCATCGAAATAATACCCCGCCGCCTTCAGGTGATGCGCGCGCTCGATCGGGTCGTCGGGGATCTCGGCGGTGCCATGGGTGATGGGGCCGTCGCGCACCGTGTCGAACATGGCCATGAAGCGCGCCATCGCATGGGACAGCGACAAAGGATCGGCATGGGCAAAGGACAGGGCGCCCTGTTCGGGCAATTGCCTCAGATCGACCGCCCCCGTCCCGCGCGCCAGCCGTTCAAGGGGGAACGGCCCCAGATGGACCGGCCGGTCCTTATAGGAAAAGACGCGCATTCGGGGGCCTCGTGATCTGTGGATGGGTTCATAGATTGGTCAATTGCTCGTTCTCGTCGGCGGTCAGCTTTTCGACAGCATTCAGAAACTGCTGCATCTCTTCGGGCGTCAGCTTGGCGGTGAAATGATCGTTCACGGCATCGACGCCCTTGCGCGCCAGCGCCAGGACCTCGGCCCCGCGCGCGCTGAGCCGCACCTCGATCATGCGGCCGTCATTGCCGCCATAGGACCGTTCCAGCAGGCCCCGGGTTTCCATCGTGCGCAGCAACCGCGAGGTCGCCGGCCGGGTGATCCCGATATAATCGGCCAGCTCGGACGGATTGGTCACGCCGTCATAGCCGACGCCCGTCAGCACGCACCACATCAGCCGCGTGATCCCGTATTTCGAAATACAGCGATCAAGCCGCGCCTGCATGGTCCGCGACAGGCGCGAGACCCGATAACCAAGCCGCGAGTGAAGATCATAATTTCGCATCGTTCTGCCTTTCGAAACAGACTTGACTAGATGGTTAACCATGTCAATCATCTGATTGCCATGGGTAATCAAATTTTGCCGCCATCTGGCGATCTGCTGGGCATGGCCACCAAGGGGAGGAAACCAATGCTTCGCAAAATACTGGCGGGTGCCGTCGCCACATTGCTGACATGTTCGATGCCAGTCCGGGCCGACGAACTCAAGCTGGCGCATTTCATGTCGCCACAGCATCCGATGGATCGTTTTGTGATGACGCCATTGGCCGAACGGGTGGCGGCGGCTTCGGGCGGCGATCTGACCATCAAGGTTTATCCCGGCGGGGAACTGGGCGCGGGGGCCAATCAACAATATCGCCGCGCGGTCACGGGCATTGCCGATATCGCCTTTAACCTGCCGCAATATACGCCGGCGCAATTCAAGCGCTCGGTGCTCTTGCATGTGCCGGGGCTGTTCACCTCGCCCCAGGAGGCGACGACCCGCATCTGGTCACAGATCGGCGCGCTGGACGAGGATTTTTCCGAGGTGCGCCTGCTGGCCTTTTGGACCAACAACCCCTCGATGCTGTTGACCCGCGACAAGCCGGTGCGTTCGCTGGCCGATCTCAGGGGGATGAAGGTGCGCATCCCCGACCCGGTATCCGGCTCGATCATCGAGGCATGGGGCGGGATACCGGTGTCGCTGCCCGCGACCGAAACCTATAACGCGCTCAGCACCGGGATCGTCGACGCGCTGCTGATCGACGCATCGGCCGTCGGGTCCTACAAGCTGAACGAAATCACCAGATATGCCACGGTGAACATTCCCGGCGCGCTGTCGACCTTTTCGCTGATCATGAACAAGGCGTCCTGGGATCGTCTCAGCCCGGCGCAGCAGGCGGTGCTGACGCAGGAAACCGGCGAAAAGCTGTCGATCGAGGCGGCACAGGCGTTTCAGCGCGCCGGCGACGAGGGCATGGCGGCGCTGAAGGCGTCGAATGTCGAGATGATCACGCTGGACGACGCCAATCTTGGCGAATTCACCGCCGCGATGCGGGCACCTGTCGAACGCTTTCTGACCGCGCAGGGCACCGAGCACGGCTTTGACGGCAAGGCCTTTGTCGACCGCTTTCGGATCAGGGATCAGGCCGCGCCATGACCGATGCCGACATGACCGATGCGGACAAGGCCGACGAAGAGGCCGGGGATCGCCTTGCCGGCGGGGCGGCCGAGCGATGGGCGGCGCAGCTGCTTGAGCTGTTGGGGGGCGCGGCGCTGGTGGCGCTGGCGGTGCTCACGGTGTCGGACGCGCTGTTGCGGTCCTTTGCCAACCGGCCGATCCGGGGCGCCAATGACATGATCCAGGTACTGCTGGTGCTGGTGGTCGCGGCGGCGATTCCGCTCTGCATCCATGCCGGGCGCGCCATTGCCATCGACATCATCACCCGCCGCCTGCCCCATGGCGCGCGGCGGATCGTGGCGCGGCTGGTCAATCTGATCTGCGCGCTGGTGTTGGCGCTTCTGGCCTGGCGCTGTGCGGTCAATGCCCGCGAGGCCGCCCTTTTCGGAGAAACGACCATGCTGCTGCAAATCCCCTTTGGCCCCTTTTACTGGTGTCTGGCGGTGTCCTTTGTCGTTTCGGCGCTGCTTTTCGCGGTGCTGACCCTTTGCCCGGGGCGCTAACGGTGAGCGGGGCGTTCATCGGGCTCATGGGGTTCGCGGGGCTGTTCGGGTTGATGGCCATGGGCGTGCCGGTCGGCCTTGCGCTGCTGGTGGCGGGGATTGCGGGCACGATTGCCATGACCGGCTGGTCGGCGGCGGCCTATACCCTGTCGGGACAGGCTTTCGCGACGGCATCCTATTACGAATTGTCGGTGCTGCCGCTGTTCATCCTGATGGGCAATCTTGCCTCGGCATCGGGGCTGAGCCGCGATCTTTACGAGGTCGCCCATCGCTGGATCGGGCATCTGCGCGGCGGGCTGGCGGGGGCGACGGTGCTGGGCTGCGCGGGTTTCGCGGCGCTTTCGGGATCCTCCATCGCCTCGGCCGTGACCATGGGGCGGGTGGCCTATCCCAATATGCGCCGCTTTGGCTATGGCGAAAGGCTGTCGACGGGGACCATCGCGGCGGGCGGCACTTTGGGCATCCTGATCCCGCCATCGACCGGCTTTGTGCTTTACGCCACGCTGACCGAGCAATCCATCGGCCGGCTGTTCATCGCGGGGATCCTGCCGGGGCTGATGCTGACCGGGCTGTTTCTGGTGGCCATCGCGGTCATCGTCACCCTGCGCCCGGCCGAGGGGCCGGCCACGCCGCCATCCGGCTGGGCCGAGCGCTGGCGCGCCACGCGGCGGGCGGCGGGGATCACCACCATCGTGCTTTTGACCATCGGCGGCATTTATGGCGGCATCTTCACCCCGGTCGAGGCCGCGGGCGTCGGCGCGGGCTTTGCCTTTCTGATGCTGGTCTTGCGGCGCAGGATGACGGGCGCGGTCATATCGCATGTGATCCGCGACACCCTGCGCACCACGGGGATGTGTTTCCTGATCCTGATCGGGGCCAGCGTATTCGCCCCCTTCATCGCGCTTTCGGGGCTTCCGGCGGTGGTGGCGGGCCGGTTCGACGCCCTGCCTCTGGGGCCGACGGGGACGCTCATGCTGATCATTCTGGCCTATGCGGTGCTGGGCATGGTGATCGAGGGGCTGTCGCTGATGGTGATCACCCTGCCCATCGTTTATCCGCTGGTGCTGGGGCTGGGCTATGACCCGATCTGGTTTGGCGTGATCATGGTGATCGTGCTGGAAATGGGGCTGATCAGCCCGCCGGTCGGGGTCAATTGCTTTGTCGTCTCGACCATCGCCCGCGATGTGCGGCTGGAAACCGTATTTGCGGGGGTGATGCCCTTTTGGCTGGCGATGATCGTGGCGGTTCTGTTGCTGATCGCCTTTCCACAGATCGCGACGCTCTTGCCCGACACCATGTTCAACGCCGCGCATTAGGCCAGGGGGGCCGGGGCACCGGCCCCTAACCGGCCCGAAGCGCACCTGTCAGATGCTGCGCCGTCTGGGGATCGGCGGGAAAGAACGCCTCGATGGCGAGTTCGGAAAGCAGCACATCCCGAGGCGTGCCGAAAACCGTGGTCGTCGAGATAAAGGACAGAACCCCGCCCGGCGTTTTCAGCCGCAGCGGCACGAACACCCCCACGGAAGCCGCGCCCTCATCCGGCCCCGGCACCGCCCCATAGCCCAGCAATTCGCGGCGCAGCTCGATCAGCACCTCGTCCTGCGTCGCCGCGATCTGTCGGCCGAGCCGATGCAACAGATGCGCCCGCCATTCGCCCAGATTTTCGATCCCGGGGGCAAGCCCCTGGGGATGCAAACTCAGCCGCAGCACATTGACCGGGGGCCGCAACAGCTCCGCATTCCCCACCCCCGATAAAAGCGGGCCAATGGCCGTATTGGCGTGAAGCATCTGCCAATGCCGGTCGATGGCCAGCGCGGGATAGGGCTCATGCCCCGCCAGGATGGTTTCCAGCGCGGCGCGGGCGGCCTTCATCTCGGGATCGTCGAGGCCGCGTTCGGAATAGGCGGGCGCGAAACCCGCCGCCAGCAAGGCGGCATTGCGGTCGCGCAGCGGGATGTTCAGCCGGTCGGCCAGATGGATGATCATATCGCGACTTGGCCGCGACCGCCCGGTTTCCAGAAAGCTCAGATGCCGCTGGGATATATCGGCCTCAAGCGCGCAATGAAGCTGGCTCAGCCGGTTCCGTTCCCGCCATGCGCGCAGATGATCCCCGATGCTGACCATGTTCTGCGATGCCATTCGCGATGCCCCCTTGTCCTGTCCTACGCCCCGAACGGGGACCGGATGCGGCCGGCGCCGTGCCGCCGCACCCGGTCGATCATGCCGCAAGTTCAGTTCCGAATCATGTAGGGTTCCCAGAAACCTGCGGCCGGCGCGATCTGTTCCACCACATCGACCATGACGCCGGCCGGATCGCGCGTCATGAAACGCCGTTGGCCCCATGCCTCATCCGTCAGCGGGTAAAGGATCGGCGCGCCGCCATCGCCAAGGCGCCGAAAGGCGGCGGCCGCGTCGCCGACCTCGACCGTCAGGATCATCCCCCGGCCGTCAAAGCGTTCCGGTCCGGGCGGATCAGAGGGATGGTCGGGATGCATGAAGGCCAGCACCGCCCCCCGTGCGCCCTCCTCACCCGGCCCGATGAGATAGAGAAACCAGCTTGCCTCGAACCCCACCTGAAAGCCGAAATGCCTGACATAAAAGTCGCGGGTCTCAGCCAGAAGCGGCGTCGTGATCAGTGGATAGAGATCGCGGATTTTCATCTGTTCTGCTCCGTTTTCGGCGGGTGGCGAGGGCTGGCCCCGGACGGGTGCCGCCGCATCAAGCGTGATCGTCGCGGCAAGACAGGCTGCGCAGCACATGCGGCGGAACGGGGCGGCGGTCATGCCTGCCCATATCATCTGGCGACCCCCGCAAAGCGCCGCGCGGCGCCCAGCTCGACCATGGTGAAACAGGCGACGACACCCGCCTGAACCAGCACGAAACCCGCGCCCAGAAGGTTGGGACCCGTGACCGGCAGGATCGCAAGGCTGGCCAGAACCCAGCCCGCATTGCCAAGAATGACCAGCCAGACCCCGCCCATCCAGGGCGGCGTCCCACGCGCCAGCAATGCCATGAACAGCGCGACCGGGATCAGCAGCCAGCCGGCGTAAAACAACAGCTCCCGCGGCAGCCCCAGCCACGCCGCAAGCGCCGGCGCAAAGAGGATGAGCAAGGCCCCCATCAGGGCACAGGTCAGGGCATCGAAAGCAAGGATCTTGTTCAGTGTCATGATCGTTCTCCGGTTCGTTGATGAAACGATCTGACGCCGAATCGGTCGGTGAATCGATTACCTCGCAGGTAATGGCGCGCACCCGCCACCGATGCCGACGCGGGGTCCGGGCGTTCCGAAACCGGTGCCCGCGCCCTGTCCGGGACGGTCCCGGCGCATGGCGAATCGGACAAGGGTCGGATGCGGCGCCCCGCCCCTTTGCCCCCTCGGGTTGCGGCCCGCGATCCCCGCCATGCGGCACGGAAAAAGCGAACCGGCGAAAAAGCGCGCGGCGGGGCGTGCAAGCCCTCTCGAGCGGGCTTGCGCGGCGAATGATTTCCGCGCATCGCTTTTAGTCGGCCAATCCATTGGCCCGTAAACTTTCGTTTCCCGGTATTTCTGTCCGTTAGAAAGCGCGAACCATGACAGATCAGATCAATCCACTGGCAACCCACCACCTGCCACCCTTTATCACCGCGCCCGGACAGACCGATGGTCTGCTTGTCGGGATCGGTATCTTTCTCTTGTTTGTGGTGTTCCTTCTGGGCGTCACCTTCCTGTGGCTGCACAGCCTGCCCGAACGCGTCGCCCACAAGGGTCAGAAGCTGCAATTCGAGGTGGTGGCGATCCTGTGCCTGCTGGCGCTTTTCACCCATAACAACCTGCTATGGGGGATCGCGCTGATCCTGGCCTTTATCGATCTGCCCGATCTGGTGACGCCCCTGACCCGCATTTCGGACACGCTTGAGCGGGTGCTGTCCCGTGGCGACCGGACGCCGGGCAACAGGCCCGCCACCGCGCCCGAAGCACCCGCGCCCGCAGCGGCCGACATGACCACCGGGACGGAGCACTAAGCCATGCTGGAAGTCATTCTCTGTTCGCTGATCACCATCCTGCCCGATTATCTGTTCCGCCGCTATGTCCAGGGAAGGCGGCTCGGCAAGGAGATCACCTTTTTCTCGGTCTGGTATCAGCTGCGCTATGGCATCACCGGCTGTTTCATTCTGACCGTCGCGCTGATCACGGTGGTTTTCTATTATCACCCGTCATCGACCGCCGTCGCCGTTCAGTTCCGCACCATCCCGATCATCGCCGACGCCAATGGCCGCGTCGCCGAGGTCTATCTGGGCGTGAGCGACACGGTCAAAGCCGGCGATCCGCTGTTCCGTCTTGACACCTCGCGTCAGGAAGCGGCGGTCGAGACCCAGCGCAAGCGCATCGCCGAAGCCGATGCCGCGATGGTCGTCGCCGCCGCCGATGTGACCGCCGCGGATGGCAAGGTCGCCGAGGCACAGGCCACGCTGCAACAGGTTCAGGACGATCTGCGCATCAAGCGCAATCTGGTTCAAAGCGGCTCGAGCGCCGTCGCGCGCCGCGATCTGGAAACCCTTCAGGTCAGCGAAACCGCAGCCCAGGGCGCCCTTGCGGCGGCACAGGCCGCGCGCGATGCGGCCCAACAGCGTCTGGATACGCTTTTGCCTGCGCAAAAGGCCACGGCCGAGGCCGCGTTGCGCCAGGCCGAAATCGAGATCGAGAAATCGACCATCCGCGCCGGCGTCTCGGGCCGGGTCGAGCAATTCGCCCTGCGCCCCGGCGATGTCGTCAGCCCGATCCTGCGCTCGGCCGGGATCCTGATCCCCGACGAGGCCGGCCGCAGCTCGATTCAGGCCGGTTTCGGCCAGATCTCGGCGCCGGTCATCAAGGTGGGCATGATCGGCGAGGTGTCTTGCAACACCACGCCCTGGCGGGTCATTCCGGTCGTGGTCAACGACAAACAGAACTATATCGCCTCGGGCCAGTTCGGCGGCGGCGAACGGCTTGTCGATGTCAGCGACGTCCGCCGCGACGGTACGGTTCTGGTCTATCTCGAACCGCTTTATGCCGGGGGCTTCGACGATATCGTGCCGGGCAGCCAATGCATGGCGAACCTCTATTCCAACCATCACGACGAGATCGCGGACCCGAACACCTCGACGGGCCGGGGCCTTGCGCTGCATGCGGTCGATGCGCTTGGGCTGGTGCATGCGATGCTGTTGCGGATTCAGGTGGCGATGATGCCGTTCAAGACGCTGGTCTTTTCGGGCGGCCATTGACGACAGGGGCGGGGGCGCCGTCGCGCGCGCCCGCCCTGAACCCGGCGGGTCGCGGAATGCCGCATGCCCCCCGCGCGCCATGGATCCCTTGATCCCGAAGGTGCAATTTCCGGCCATATCTGATATGCTCTCGCCCGAGGACGGTTCGGCGCTTTCGCGGGCGGATGCCTCGCCCGGACCCGGGCCCTCCGCACAGGGAGGATGCAGCCATGCCCCGAGAAACAATTGGAAATCCACTTAGCTGGAGCGCGCGGAATCTGGCCGGGATCGGCCGTGGCGTCGGGGCGGCGGTGGATGGAATCAGCAGCCATGACACCGCAAGGCCCGTGGTCAACCGGATCGGCATGGCCGATATCCGCGCGTCGCTGCGCAAGGGGACCGACGATTTTCTGGCGCTTCGCTCGGATGTGATCACGGCGATGGCGCTTTATCCCGTCATCGGCTTCGTGCTTGCGGTCTGGGCCTTTCATGCCGGACAGGTGCATCTGCTTTTCCCGCTGATCGCCGGATTTCCGCTGGTCGGGCCGGTCGCGGCAATCGGTCTTTACGAGATGAGCCGACGCCGCGAACGGGGCGAGGAAACGGATTGGTGGGCGGCGCTGTCCACGCTGCGGGGGCGGATCCTTGGGCCGGTGCTGATGCTTGGCCTGTTGCTCATGGCGATTTTCGTGCTCTGGCTTTTCGTTGCGCATGCGATCTGGGCCGCGACGCTTGGCCCCGTGCCGCATGACGGCATCTCGGCCTTTCTGCGCGACACCTTCACCACCGGCGCGGGCTGGACGATGATTGTCGTCGGAATGGGCACGGGCTTTGTCTTTGCGGCCGTGGTGCTTTGCGTCAGTCTGGTGTCCTTTCCGATGCTGATCGACCGCCCGGTCGGCGTGCCCGTGGCGCTGGCGACATCATGCGCGGTCGCGCGCCGGAACCCCGGCACGACCGCGCTTTGGGGGTTGATCGTGGCCTTGGCGCTGTTTCTGGGGACGATCCCGCTCTTTGTCGGGCTGATCGTCGTTTTGCCGATCCTTGGCCATGCGACATGGCACCTGTATCGCCGGGCGGTGACCTAGCCGACCCAGAGCGCTTGGCCGTCGTAAACCGTCATCCGCGAGCTCGCGCGAAACGGGCTGACGACCTGCGCAGCGCGGCGGATGTCCCATGGTCGGGCCACAGGTGGCGACCACCCAAAATAATAGATAATTTTCTCTGATTGCAAAATTTGTTTGCCGTATTCCGGCGAATCTGCCAAGCATCCGCAGCAGGTTTCGGCATTTTTATAGATAACACAGGGGGGCGGATGCAAATCGCACAGGAAACGGCTCTGAAAGACGCCATTGCCGCACCGGATCGGGCGGGAACCGATCTGGCCACCGCGCTTTCTATCTATAATATGCCATTCATGGATCTGCTGCACCGCGCCCATACGGTCCATCGCGCCCATTTCGACCCCAACCGCATCCAGCTGAGCCAGCTTTTATCGATCAAGACCGGCGGCTGCCCCGAGGATTGCGCCTATTGCGGCCAGTCGGCGCGCAACGGCGCGCAGCTTCCGGCCTCAAAGCTGATGGAGGTCGAGCGCGTGCTGGCCGAGGCGCGCAAGGCCAAGGCGGCCGGGGCGACGCGCTATTGCATGGGCGCCGCCTGGCGCGAACCCAAGGATCGCGACCTGCCGGTGCTTGAGGCGATGATCCGCGGCGTCCGCGATCTGGGGCTGGAATCCTGTATGACGCTTGGCATGCTCAGCACCGAACAGGCCCGACGGCTAAGCGCGGCGGGGCTGGATTACTATAACCACAATATCGACACGTCCGAGGCATTCTATCCCGAGGTGATCGGCAGCCGGACCTTTGGCGACCGGATCGAGACGCTGGCGCGGGTGCGCGAAGCGGGGATCAAGGTCTGTTCCGGCGGCATCCTCGGCATGGGCGAGGCCATTGCCGACCGGGTCGCGATGCTGTTGACGCTGGCGCAATTGCCCGAACCGCCGGACAGCGTCCCGATCAACCTGTTGATGCCACAGGCCGGCACGCCGCTGGCCAAGGCCGAGCCGGTGGATCCGATCGCGCTGGTCCGGCTGATCGCGCTGGGTCGCATCCTGATGCCGCGTTCGGTGCTGCGGCTTTCGGCCGGCCGCACCGCGATGAGCGACGAGCTACAGGCGATGTGCTTCTTTGCCGGGGCCAATTCGATCTTTATGGGCGACAAGCTTCTGACCGCCGGCAACCCCGAGGCCGATCACGACCGGGCGCTGTTCGACCGGCTAGGTCTGCGCCCCGAGGCCACGGATGCGCATGCGGGTCACGATGACGCTGGCCCCGTTTGAGCGCCTTTTGGGCGCATTGGATCA
>RRZU011104669.1_pt1 | contig 13441 bp, 10 predicted proteins | sample 2165561 | NCBI WGS metagenome assembly RRZU01 (sample SAMN10456909, study PRJNA506462) | wastewater metagenome | isolation source: wastewater sludge | place: USA: Moscow, Idaho
ACGAGCAGCACCACGATCAGCACGGCGAACAGTCGGGCACGCATGCCGCCGAGGAAGAGAATGCCGATGGCGATCGAGATGATCACCACGAAGGCGCCGAAATCCGGCTCCTTGAGCAGCAGCACGCCGACCACCACCATGGCGCAGGCCATCGGCAGAAAAGCTTTCTTGAGGTCCTGCATGTGCGGCATCTTGCGCACCGTGTAGTCGGCGGCGTAGAGCACGGCGAAGAGCTTCATCAATTCCGACGGCTGCAGGTTGATCGGCCCGAGCGAGAACCAGCGGCGGGCGCCGTTCACGTCGCGCCCGATGCCCGGCACCAGCACCAGCATCAGCATCACGCAACCGGCGACGAACAGCCACGGCGCCAGCTGCTGCCAGGCACTGAGCGGCACCTGGAAGGCAATGCCGGCGGCGACCAGGCCGACGGCCAGAAAAACCGCGTGCCGCAGCAGGTAGTGCGCGGGGTTGTGGCTGGCCATGCGGCTCGCCTCGGCGATCGCGATCGACGAGGAATAGACCATCACCATGCCCAGCAGGAGCAGGAAAAGCCCGCTCCAGAGCAAGGTCAGATCGACCTCGGAAGGCAGGCGCCGCGGCATGTCCAGGTTCGGCAGCATCAGGCTGACCTCTCCTGCAGGGCGCGCACGGCGGCAACGAACACTTCGGCGCGGTGCGCGTAATTGCGGAACATGTCGAAGCTGGCGCAGGCCGGCGAGAGCAGCACGGCGTCGCCCGGCCGGGTTACCGTCGCACACCAGTCCACCGCCTCTTCGAGGTCGCGGCAGGGATGACAGGACAGACCGCTGGCGGCGACCGCGGCCCCGATCTGCGGCGCGTCGCGCCCGATCAGCGCCACCGCACGCCCGTGATCGGCCAGCGCTGACGCCAGCGGGGTGAAATCCTGGCCCTTGCCTTCGCCGCCGAGGATCACCGCCACCGGCCGGCCGAGGCCGACGATCGCGGCCAGCGTGGCGCCGACATTGGTGCCTTTCGAGTCGTCGTAATAGCGTACGCCGCCGATTTCTGCGACGAACTCGACCCGATGCGCGAGACCGGTGAACGTTTTGAGGCCAGCGACCGCGGCTTGTGGCGCCAGCCCCACGGCCTCGCACAGGGCCAGCGCGGCGAGCGCGTTGGCGGCGTTGTGCAGGCCGACAAGCTTGAGTTCGGAAAGAGCGACCAGGCGCTCCGTACCGCGCACCAGCACGCCGTCGACCAGGCCGAAATCGTCGGTGCCGGACGGCGCCTGCAGGCCGAAGCTGACGCTGTCCGGAGTGATCCAGGCCGCATTGTGCGGGTCATCGCGGTTGATCACGCGCCGCCGGGCGCCGTTGAAGACGCGCGCCTTGGCGGCGGCGTAAGCGGCCATGTCCAAGTGGCGGTCAAGGTGGTCTTCGCTGACGTTGAGCACCACTGCGGCGCTGGCGCCGAGGTCTTGCGTCGTTTCGAGCTGGAAGCTGGAGAGTTCGAGCACCCACACCGCAGGCATTGCTCCGGCATCCTGCGCGGCCATCAGCGCATCGAGCGCCGAGGGCGAGATGTTGCCGCAGGCCACTGCAGCCATGCCTGCAGCATTAAGCAGATGGGCAGTCAGCGCAGTGGTAGTGGTCTTGCCGTTGCTGCCGGTGATCGCCAGCAACTGCGCCGGCTGCGGCAAGGCGCGCACGCCATGCACGAACAGCTCGATCTCGGAGACCAGCGGCACACCGCGCGCCACCGCAGCCTGAACCGCCGGCGTGTCGACCGGTACGCCGGGCGAAATGGCGATCAGGTCGAGGTCGGCAAACGCTTCCGCGGCAAAGCTGCCGGCAAACAACTCGGCTTCCGGCACCGCCGCACGCAGCACGTCGACATTGGGCGGCGTCGCCCGGCTGTCGACGACGCGCACGCCGGCGCCCTGGCGCGAAAGCCAGCGCGCCATCGCCAGCCCGGATTCACCGAGGCCGACGACGAGGACGCGTTTGCCGGAGAGGTTCATGATCAGCGGATCTTCAGCGTGGACAGACCGACCAGCACCAGCATGATGGTGATGATCCAGAAGCGGACGACGACCTGGGTTTCCTTCCAGCCGCCGAGTTCGAAGTGGTGATGCAGCGGCGCCATGCGGAAGATGCGCTTGCCGCCGGTGAAGCGGTAATAGAGCACCTGCATCGCCACCGACAGCGTCTCGGCGACGAAAACGCCGCCCATGATGGCAAGGACGATTTCCTGGCGCACGATTACCGCCACGGTGCCAAGCGCGCCGCCCAGGGCCAATGCGCCGACGTCGCCCATGAAAACTTCCGCCGGGTAAGCGTTGAACCACAGAAAGCCGAGGCCAGCCCCGGCCATTGCCCCGAGAAAGACGGCCAGTTCACCGGCGCCGGGGATGTAGGGCATCAGCAGGTAGCGGGCGAAGACCGCGTTGCCGGCCACGTAGGCGAAGATCGCCAGCGCGCCGGCGATCATCACCGTCGGCATGATCGCCAGGCCGTCAAGGCCGTCGGTCAGATTCACCGCGTTGCTGGTGCCAACGATGACGAGGTAGGTCAGGATCACGAAACCGATCGCCCCGAGCGGATAACTCACGGTCTTGAAGAAGGGCACGATCAGTTCCATCTGCGCCGGGACGCTGGCCGTCAGCGCGAGGTAGACGGCGACGACCAAGCCAATCACCGACTGCCAGAAATACTTCCAGCGGCTCGCCAAACCGCGCGGGTCACGATAGACGACCTTCTTCCAGTCGTCGTACCAGCCGATGGCGCCAAAGCCCAGGGTGACGATCAGCAACACCCAGATGTAACGGTTGCTGAGGTCGCCCCAGAGCAGCGTGGTGACGGCGATCGAGATCAAGATCAAGGCCCCGCCCATGGTCGGCGTCCCCGATTTGACGAGGTGCGTCTGCGGCCCTTCCTGGCGCACCGCCTGGCCGATCTTCTTGGCCGCCAGCCAGCGGATGACGCGCGGCCCGGCGACGAAGGAGATGATCAGCGCGGTCATCGCCGCCAGCACCGCGCGCAGCGTGATGTAGTTGAAGACGTTGAAACCCCGGATGTCCTGGGCCAACCATTGAGCAAGTTCGAGCAACATTATTTCTGACCTCCGGCCGAGCCCGCGTCCGTCACGACGGCCTCGACGATTCTTTCCATGCGCATGAAGCGCGATCCTTTGACGAGCACGGTCGTCTCCGGCTGCATTTCGGCTTTCAGCGCCTCAACGAGCTCGTCCAGGCGGGCGAAATGCTGGCCGCCGCTGCCGAAATTGCGCGCCGCCAGCGCGCTCGCTTCGCCGAAGGCGAAGAGCCGGTCGATGCCCTGGCTCTTGGCGTAGCCGCCCACCTCGTCGTGGAACTGGCCGCTCATCTCGCCGATCTCGCCCATGTCGCCGAGCACCAGCAGCTTGCGCCCGACCGTCGCGGCCAACACGTCGATCCCGGCGCGCACCGAATCCGGGTTGGCGTTGTAGGTGTCGTCGAGGACGACCGCCCCGCCATGCCCCGCACGCCGCTGCAAGCGCCCTTTGACGCCCGTGAAGGCCGCCAGCCCCGCCGCCACCGTGGCCAGCGGAATTCCGGCCGCCAGCGCTGCGGCCGCCGCACCCAGCGCATTGCGCGCGTTGTGCGCGCCCGGCAGGGCCAGCGACACCTCGGCCGATTCCTCTCCGTAGCGCAAGGTCAGCCGGTTCTCCAGCCCGTGCGCGCGGTGCTCGCCACGCAGCGGTGCCCCACCCGCGAAGGTAAAGCACAGCGTCCGCCGGTCGCCGGCTTGCGCCTGCCAGAGGTCGCACCAAGCGTCGTCGGCACAAAAAACGGCAACCCCGTCGTCGCGCAGCCCGGCAAAGAGCGTGCCCTTTTCGCGCGCGATGGCCTCGACGCTGCCCATCCCTTCCAGGTGCGCACGCTGAGCGTTGGTCACCAGCGCCACGCTCGGCCGGGCGATTCCGGCCAGATAGGCGATCTCGCCGGGGTGGTTCATCCCCAGCTCGACGATCGCGGCACGGTGTTCGCGGCCCAGACCCAGCAGCGTGAGCGGCAAGCCGATGTCGTTGTTCAGGTTGCCGCGCGTGGCCAGCACTGCGTCACCGAAAGCGGCGGCGAGAATGCTGACCAGCATTTCCTTGCTCGTGGTCTTGCCGTTGCTGCCGGTCACCGCCAGCAGCGGCAGGTCGAAGCGCGCGCGCCAAGCGGCGGCCAGAGCCCCCAGCGCCAGGCGGGTGTCAGCCACAGCCAACAGCGGCAGACCGCTCGCCGCGACGGCAGCCACGGCCGGCTGGCTCAGGGCATCTTCGGCGACCAGCGCGGCCACCGCACCGCGTTCACGCGCCGTGGCGAGGAATTCGTGCGCGTCGTATTTTACCCCGCGCAGGGCGATGAACAGCTCACCGGCACGCACGCTGCGCGTGTCGGTCGAGACGCCGATGAAGGCGGCATTGTCGCCGACGAGGCGTCCTTGCACGGCCGCAGCGGCCCCTTTGAGGTCGAGCTGGATGGTCATGCCTGCGTCTCCCGGCGCGCGGCGAGCGCGGCCGCAGCCTCGCCCAGATCAGAGAAGGGCCGGCGCTCGCCGGCAATTTCCTGGTACGGCTCGTGCCCCTTGCCGGCGAGCAGGATGACCTCGGCCGGCGCAGCGGAAAGGATGGTCGCCCGGATCGCCGCGGCGCGGTCGGCCATCACCTCGGCTCCAGGCGCCCCGGCGGCAACCTGCGCCAGGATGGCTTGCGGGTCTTCGCTGCGCGGGTTGTCGCTGGTAAGTACGACACGATCCGCAAGGCGTGCAGCGATCGCGCCCATCTGCGGCCGCTTGCCCGGGTCGCGGTCACCGCCGCAGCCGAAGAGCACGGTCAGTCCGGCGCCGCGCACGCGTGCCACGCCGCGCAGGGCGGCCAATGCGTTCTCGAGCGCGTCCGGGGTGTGGGCGTAATCGACGACGACCAGCGGCTCGTTCACGCCACCGATTTTTTCCAGCCGTCCCGGCGGCGACGGCAGCGCTTCCAAGCGCGCGGCGATTTCGCTCGCCTTGAGCCCCGCGTCGTAGAGCACGGCAGCGACGGCGAGCAGATTGGAGAGGTTGTAGCGCCCGAGCAAGCCGGTCTCGACCTCCGCCCGCCCGTTGGGCAGGATCAGGCTAAAGCTCAAGCCGGTCGGCGCCTCTTTGACGTTCTCGGCAGCGATGATGACCACCCCCGTGGCCGACGTCGAGCCGGCCTCGTACTGGGTGTAGCCGATCACGCGCGGCGCAGCGCACTCGGCCGCGAGCTGGCGGCCGAAGGGATCGTCGAGATTGAGCACCGCGAGACGCAGGCGCGGCCAGGCGAACAGTTTGGCCTTGGCGGCGGCATAGGCCTCCATCGTGCCGTGGTAGTCGAGATGATCGCGAGTCAGGTTGGTGAAGATGGCGACATCGACACGCGCCCCGTCGAGCCGACGCTCTTCGATGCCCACCGAACTGGCTTCGATGGCACAGGCCTGCGCGCCTGCATCGGCGAAGCGCTTGAGGTAGCGCGCCAGCACCGGCGCCTGCGGCGTCGTCAGCACACCGTCTTCGAGTGCATCGACGAAGCCCGCGCCGAGCGTGCCGATCGTCGCGCACGCGCGCGGATGGGCGCGCCCGAGCCACTGACTGATCGTCGTCTTGCCGTTGGTGCCGGTCAGTGCAATCAGCGACAGGCGTTCGCACGGCCAGCCGTAGACGGCGTGCGACAGCGGCCCGGCGAGGCGCCGCAGCTCAGGTTCGGCGGCCTGTACGACGCGCCATTGCGGGTTCCAGGCAAAATCGTCGTCCGGTGCCCAGAGCACGGCGACGGCACCGCGCGCGATGGCGTCGGCAATGAAGCGGCGACCATCGGCACGCGCGCCGGGATAGGCAAGGAACAGGTCGCCCGGCTGGACCGAACGGCTGTCGTCGACAACGCCGCGCGGCTCGACGCCTTGCGCGGCAAGCGCGGCGAGCACCGTCTGCGCCCGTGCCGTCATTTCGAATGCGGTGCTCACAGCCGCCCCCTCGTATTCGCGCCCTCGGCGACGCGCAAGGTATTGTCGTGCGGCACACCCATGGTGCGCAGCGCGCTGCCCATCACGTTCGCAAACACTGGTCCGGCGACCGAACCGCCATAGTGTTTACCGGCCGTCGGTTCGTCGATCATCACGGCGATGACGAGGCGCGGATCGGACGCCGGCGCAAAACCGACGAAGGACGAAACATATTTCTTGGCGTACTGGCCGCCTTCGAGCTTGTGCGCAGTGCCGGTCTTGCCGGCAACGCGATAGCCGGGGATCTGTGCCTGCAGCGCGGTACCGCCGGGTTGCGCCGCCATTTCAAGCATGGCGCGCACTTCCCGCGCCGTCTGCTGGGTGAAGATCTGCGTTGCGGCAAGCGGCCCGCCATCATGCCGCAGCAGGGTAAGCGGAATCAGGTCGCCGTCGCGCGCGAAGACCATGTACGAACGGACGAGCTGCATCAGCGATACCGAAATGCCGTACCCGTAGGACATCGTCGCCTGTTCGATCGGCAGCCAGGTCTTCCAGGGGCGCAGGCGCCCGCCGACTTCGCCCGGAAAACCAAGGCGCGGCGGCTGCCCAAAACCGACCGCATCGAACATCTCCCACATCTGCTGTGCCGGCATCATCGCGGCGATCTTCGCCACGCCGATGTTCGAAGACTTCTGGATGATCTGGGCGACCGAAAGCGTTCCGTGATCCTTGGTGTCGGAGATCGTCGCCTTGCCGATGGTCAGCTTGCCGGCGCAGTTGATCAGGGTGTCGTAGCGCACCTTGCCGGCGTCGAGCGCCAGCGCGACGCCGAAGGGCTTGAGCGTTGATCCGGGCTCGAAGGTGTCGGTCACCGCCCGGTTGCGCAGCTGCGCACCGGACAGGCGCTCGCGGTTGTTCGGGTTGTAGGTCGGCCAGTTGGCGAGGGCGAGGATCTCGCCGGTCTTCACGTCGGCGACCACCACGCCGCCCGCTTTGGCCTTATTTTCGGCCACGGCTTGCTTGAGCGCGCTGTAGGCGAGGTACTGGATCTTGCCGTCGAGCGAAAGGCGGATGTCCTTGCCGTCCTGCGGCGGACGAATCGAGCCGACGTCCTCGACGATCTGCCCGCGCCGGTCGCGGATCACGCTGCGCGAGCCCGGATGCCCCAGGAGTTGCCCCTGAAAGGCCAGTTCGACGCCTTCCAAGCCCTTGTCGTCCACGCCGGTGAAGCCGACCACGTGCGCGGTCATTTCTCCGCTCGGGTAGAAGCGGCGGTATTCCTTGTCCTGGCCGATGCCGGGCAGCTTGAGCGCAGCGATGCGTTCGCCGATGTCGGGCGGCAACTGGCGCTGCAGGAAGACGAAGTTCTTCTCGCTGCCCAGACGGCGATTGAGTTCCTTGACGTCCATCTCGAGCAGGGCCGCGAGCTGACGCACCTGCGGTCCATTCAGACGAGCCTCGGAAGGCACCGCCCAGACCGACTTCATCGGCGTGGAGATGGCCAGTACGTCGCCATGACGGTCGGCGATCTTGCCGCGCGAAGCCGAAATCTGCAGGTCACGCCGGTAGCGCGACTCGCCCTTCTCTTGCAGGAAATCGTTGTTCAGCACCTGCAGGTAGAAGGCGCGACCGATCAGAACGAAGAAACAGCCCATGAACACCAGCGCGACCAGACGCGAGCGCCAGGCCGGCAGGCGCAGCTGCAGCACCGGACTTTCGGTGAACTTGTGCCCGCGCGGGCCGCCTTTGAATTTCATCACGGCGCGTCGCTCCCACTTCGCGCCGTCTGCACGCGGGCGGCCTCGGGCGCACGCATGCGGAGCTTTTCGCGCGCAATCTTCTCGATGCGCGGCGAGGTCGCCCAGGTCGACAGTTCGATCTGCAGCTGGCCGTACTCGACGTCGAGCTGCTTGGCCCGCTCCTGCTCGCCCTCAAGCGCCTGAAAGAGCTTGCGCGCCTTGTGCTGCGAGGTGACCGTCCCGAGCGCGCAAACGACGAGCCCGAGGAGCAGGAAGAGATTGAGACGGAGCATGGCTAGACGCCCTCTCCACCGGCTTTTTCGGCCACCCGCATGACGGCGCTGCGCGCGCGCGGGTTGGCGGCGACTTCTTCGGCACCGGCCTTGACCGCCTTACCGACGAGGCGCAACGGTGCCGGCGGCAAATCGGCACTGCGCAGCGGCAGGTGCTTGGGCAGGCGGTCGGCAGTCGATTCGTCACGCATGAAGCGCTTGACGATGCGGTCTTCGAGCGAGTGGAAACTGATCACCACCAGCCGTCCGCCAGGAGCCAGCAGCGAACAGGCCTGCGGCAGGACTAGCGCGAGCTGCTCGAGCTCTTGATTGACGTGAATCCGTAGAGCCTGAAAGGTACGCGTCGCCGGATCCTGGCCGGGCTCGCGGGTCCGCACGGCTTCGCGTACGAGCGCGGCGAGCTGCCCCGTGGTTGCAAGAGGCCGCTCGCCCCGAGCAGCCACAACCTTCTTTGCAATCTGGAAAGCAAACCGTTCTTCGCCATAGTTTCTGATGACCTCCGTGATTTCTTTTATCTCAGCCCGGGCCAGGAACTCGGCCGCCGTCTCGCCTTGCGTGGTGTCCATGCGCATGTCGAGCGGCGCATCGAAGCGGAAGCTGAAGCCGCGCTCGCCCTCGTCGAGCTGCGGCGACGAGACACCGATGTCGAGCAAAACGCCGTCGACCTGCGCGAAGCCGGCCGCACGGGCCACTTCGGCCAATTCGCCGAACGCCGCATGGCGAATGGAAAAGCGAGGGTCGCGCAGCGACTCGGCGGCGGCGATCGCCTGCGGGTCGCGGTCGAGCGCCAGCAGGCGGCCTTGCGGACCGAGGCGCTCGAGGATCGCGCGGCTGTGCCCGCCACGCCCGAACGTGGCGTCGACGTAAGCGCCGGAAGCCTTGATTTCCAGCGCCGCCACGGCTTCTTCGAGAAGGACCGTGCGATGCGGCGTATGCGAACTCACAGCGCCAGGTCCTCGAGTCCGGGCGGCAATTGCGCGTCGCCCATGGCAGAGAAGATGTCCTGCTGCTGTTGCCAGCCGGCCTCGGACCAGATTTCGAAATGGCTGCCCTGGCCGACCATATAGACCGTCTTTTCGAGCTGCGCGAACTGGCGCAGCTCGGGGGCAATCAAGAGACGCCCGGCGGCGTCCGGCGCTTCCTCGCGGGCATTACCGACCAGCAGGCGCTTGATCGCCGCCGAGTGCGCATTGAGGCTGGAAGCCGCGAGCACCTTGTCGCGGATCGGCGCCCAGGCGGGCGCGGGGTAGAGGAGCAGGCAGCGGTGCGGGTGCGCGGTGAGCACGAGTTCGCCGCCCGAGGCCTGGACGAGCGCTTCCCGGTGACGCGCCGGAATGGCGAGTCGACCCTTGACGTCCAGACTGAGCGCGGTCGCACCCTGAAACATTTGCTCTGCCCCTCGGTTTTGTTGTGGGAGGAAGGACCAGCTTCCCACTTTTCACCACTATCTCCCACTTTACGGCATTGATTTGGGCAAAGCAAGCGCTTTTATTCGACTTTTTCCAATCAGGACAATGACTTACAGCGCATTCCAAAGAAGTTTATTCGAAAAAATTTCCTTTGAAAAACAATGAAAAAAAAAGATTAGTTAAAGTGCTTTATTACCAAATAGACGGCCATTTCCGAAAAAACGACGATAAAAAAGCCGCCCTCGACGAGGGCGGCTTTCGTGACCCGCAACAACGGGTCGGGTCAAGAGCGTGCCGTTTAGCCGACGTAGCCGAGCCAGCGCCAGTAGGTTGCGCCCATCAGCAGGATCAGCAGGTAGGCGGCGATGGTCAGCGGCACTCCGGTACGCACGAAGTCGCGGACTTCGAAGGTTCCTGTGCCGTAGGCGATCATGTTTTGTGGCGCATTGACCGGCAGGATGAAGCCGAAGCTGATCACGTACTGCAGGATCATGGTCATGCCGACAACGTTGATCCCCGGCGTCTTGATGTTCTGCAGCACGGCGATGACGATCGGGATCATCGCCGCAGCCAGGCCGGTGGCACTGGCGAAGCCGAGGTGGATGATGATCAGGAAGGCCGCCAGAATCGCCAGCACGCCGATCGCCGATGCCGTCTCGAGGCCGAAGATGGCGACGATGTAGTTGGCGAGCCAGGCGCCGGCCTTGGTCGACAGGATCGCCGAACCGAGACTGATGCCGATGCCGAAGAGGAGCAGCGTGCCCCACGGAATGCGCTTCTCGCAATCTTCCCAGTTCATGATCCCGATGCCCGGCAGGAACATCAGCATGATGGCGACGATGGTCGTCGTCGAGGTGTCGAGGTTATGCACGATCTTTTCGGTCGCCCAGAAGAACAGCAGCGCGACCGAGATCAGCATCAGCTTCTTCTCTTCCGGGCGCATCGGGCCGAGGGCTGCCAGTTCCTTGACGATGGTGTCCTGGCCGCCGCTGAACTCGACCTGCTCGGCCGGCATCATCCGGGTCAGCACGTAGCAGAGGAGCACCGACATCACCGCGGCGAACGGTGCCGCAGCGATGAACCACTCCAGCCAGGAAATGGTGACGCCCAACTGCTTCTCGATGAAGCCGATGGCGACCATGTTCTGTGCCGCGGCGGTCTTCACACCGACGTTCCACAGGCTGTCGGCCTGCGCCACGGCGATCATCAGCGCGCCGGCGAAACGGCTCTTGAGCGGCACCTTGAGCGCGATGATGACGCCCATGACGATGGGCACCATACAGGCGACGCGCGCGGTCGTGCTCGGGATGAAGAAGCTAAGCAGGAAGCCAAGGAAGATGACGCCCATCAGGATGCGGTTGGAACGCGCCCCGACCTTGGACATCACCACCAAGGCGATGCGCTTGTCGAGGCCGGTCTTGGTCATCGCCGCCGACAGGAACAGCGCTGCGCCAACCAGCGCCCAGGCGGTGTTGCTGAAACCAGCAAGCGCCATGCTCAAGGCGCGGCTGGTGCCGAGCAACTTGCTCGGGTCGGCGACTCCGGGCGCGAAGCCGAGCAGCAGCGTCATCAGCACCGTGATGATGAACGCACTGACCGGGTACGAGACGGCTTCGGTCATCCAGATGATGACCGCGAAGACCAGGATACCGATCATGTACTGGCCGGCGACCGGCAGCCCGGCCTGCGCCGGCATCAGCGCGATCAACGCCAATGCCGCGAGCGCCACGAACAGCCCGTAGCGCTTGAATACTGAAACTTGTTGTTCTGTTGTCGATGCCATCAAACCTCTCCGTAAAGAAACAAAAAGCGAATGGCGCTCGGTCGGTTCGCATGGCACCCCCGGCCCTGCCAACGCGACGTTGCCCTCCAGACAGGGCCGCGTCAGACGCCGGCCCCGCGCCGCAATGCATTGCGGTCGAAATTTTGTATTTTGGTGCACACAAAAGCGCAGTCGTTTTAACGCAGGTGCAAGTCGGCGTCAATGGGGGATTCCCGCAAAGCCGCGAAAAATCTCGCTTTCAGGGCAGCGAAGAGACAGGCGTGCGCATCCCTGCGCCATCACGCGCATCGCAAATCGAGGAAAAAAGAGGGGAAAAAATGAAGGGGGAAGCCGGTCGATAAGCCGGGTTCTGTCGTGGGCAACCATTCCTCTAGGCGTACCGTTACCAGCACGCTCAAGCAGCCTACCCGGAAGCAGCGCGAGCCACGCCTAATGCTTCCCTATTTGGCCTTGCTTCGGATGGGGTTTGCCGTGCCGTCCGTGTTACCACGTCCGCGGTGAGCTCTTACCTCGCCGTTTCACCCTTGCCGTCCCGGGTTTCCCCGGTCTTGGGCGGTCTATTCTCTGTTGCACTTTCCGTCGCCTTCGCCTTGCGGCTTATAGCGCCCGGCCGTTAGCCGGCATCCTGCTCTATGAAGCCCGGACTTTCCTCCCCGTGCTTGCGCACGCGGCGGTTGCCTGACCGACTTCCCGGCGGCCATTATAACCTGCCCGCACGGCCGGACGCCCAAAAGAAACGGGCGCGGTTCACACCGCGCCCGCCACAAGCCCTGTCGCGTCGACTCAGGACGCAGGCGGTGTTACCACGACAGGCGGCGTGACCGGCTTGGGCGCCGGGGAAAACACCAGCACATCCTGGCGCAGCTCGAACACCCCGGCCGGGGCGCCGAGGCCTTCTTCCGGTGCCTGGTCGAGTTTGGCGAAACCTTCGCAGGTGCGCGTTTCGACCACGAACAGCCGCCCTTCCTGGCGCAGAATCCAGGCATCGTTCCCCGGGGCGAAGACCTCCACCTTGGCTTTCAGGCCGGCGTCCGGCAAGGCGTGCCGGCGCATGCAATCGGGCATGCGCGCGGCAACGACCGTGTATTTGGCCTTGTTCTCCCAAGGCATGCCGGTCACCCGAATCAAGGAAAGCGCGTGTGCGCTGCCCTTGATCTCGAAAGTCGCCCGCTGGTCGCTGCAGGCAACCAGCAGAGGAAGGGCCAGAACGGAAAGAAGGGGCGTTAAGAAACGGCGTCGAAAGCTCATCTTGCTCTCCGTTCAGGCGCCCCCGGCCTTCGCCGACGAAGCATCTGTGCCACGATTCTGCAAACGCAGGCGAGGCCTCGGCGTGGCGCAATACGTGGCGCCTGTCGTCGGGAAGAAAAGGGGGATCGCGGTCATGATCAATAGGTTTTCTCTGCGCCGGGCAGAGATTCGATGATAGCACAGCGCCTCCCTCCCTTCGCCTGCCAGAGGGCCGCAAAACCCGTTCCGAATCAGTCGCTTCCGAGGGTGACTTCGCTCCTTACACCCAAAACACCTAGCCCTGCTTGAGCTCGAGCGCCCGCGCGTAAAGCGCGTTCTTGCCCGCCCCGCTGATTGCCTGCGCCAACTTGGCGACCTGCTTGAGCGGCAAGCCTTCGTCGAGCAGGAGGCGCAACACGCGCTCGGCTTCGTCGCTTAAGGCATCGCTCGAGCGCTCCGGCGCGCCAGAGACGAGCAGCACGAATTCGCCGCGCTGCCGGTTGGGGTCGGCAGTGAGCCAGGCTTCGGCCTCGCCGAGCGGACCGCTGTGGATCGTCTCGAAGAGCTTGGTCAGTTCGCGCGCGACGACCAGCGTCCGTTCGCCCCCCAGGGCACGTGCCAGCGCCGCAACGGTTTCAAGGATGCGATGCGGCGCCTCGTAGAAAACCAGCGCATACGGCAGACCAACCAGCGCCTGCAAAGCCGCGTCGCGCTGCCCGGCCTTGGCCGGCAGAAAGCCGTAGAACAGGAAGTGCGGCTCGGCGAGGCCGGCGGCCGAGAGCGCGGTGACCGCCGCGCACGGCCCGGGCAAGGGCACGACGCGAAAGCCCGCGGCCCGCACGCGTGCCACGAGGCGCGCGCCGGGGTCGGAAATCCCGGGGGTTCCGGCGTCGGAGACGAGCGCCACCGCTTCGCCGGCCGCGAGCTTGGCGATCACCTGTTCGGCGGCGGCCTGCTCGTTGTGCTCGTGCGCGGCAAGGAGGCGCGCGCTGCTGCCGACTTGTTTGAGCAGCGGCGCGCTGTGGCGGGTGTCCTCGGCG
>RRZU011219231.1_pt1 | contig 13440 bp, 7 predicted proteins | sample 2165561 | NCBI WGS metagenome assembly RRZU01 (sample SAMN10456909, study PRJNA506462) | wastewater metagenome | isolation source: wastewater sludge | place: USA: Moscow, Idaho
GAGCGGATGACCGAGCGCGATGGCGCCGCCGAGCGGATTGACCTTGGCCGGGTCGAGATCGAGCTGGCGCATCACGGCGAGTGATTGCGCAGCGAAGGCTTCGTTCAGCTCGACCCAGCCCACGTCCTGCTGGCTGACGCCAGCCTGCCTGAGCACGCGCGGAATCGCCTCGATCGGGCCGATGCCCATGATTTCGGGCGGCACGCCGGCGACCGAAAAGCCGGCGAAGCGCGCCAGCGGTTTCAGGTTGAACTGCTTGAGGATCTTCTCCGAGACGAGCAGCACGGCGGCCGATCCGTCCGACATCTGCGAGCTGTTGCCGGCCGTGACCGATCCGCGCGCGGCGAAGACCGGTTTGAGTTTGGCGAGTTTCTCCAGCGAACTGTCGGGACGCGGGCCTTCGTCGGTGTCAGCCAGAAACTCCTTGATCATCACCTCGCCGGTCTTCAGGTTCGGCACGTGCGCCTTGATCGGGTACGGTGAAATCTCGGCCTTGAAGTGGCCGGCCTGAATGGCGGCACACGCTTTCAGGTGCGATGCGACGGCAAAGGCGTCCTGGTCTTCGCGCGAGATCTTCCACTGCGCGGCGACCTTTTCGGCGGTCAGCCCCATGCCGAAGGCGATGGCGTAGTTTTCCTCCTTCTCGAAGATCGCAGGGTTCATGGCGATCTTGTTGCCCATCATCTGGTTCATCAGCGACATTGTTTCGGTGCCTGCGGCGATCATCACATCGGCCTCGCCGAGGCGAATCCGAGCAGCGGCATCGGCCACTGCCTGCACCCCGGAGGAACAGAAGCGGTTGATCGTGTAGCCCGGCACCGTGTTCGGCAATCCGGCCAGCAACACCGCGATTCGGGCGACGTTCATGCCCTGCTCGGCTTCCGGCATCGCGCAGCCGACGATCACGTCCTCGACCAGCTTCGGATCGATCTCCGGCGCCTGCGCCAGAACCGACTTGATGGCGTGCGCCAGCATGTCGTCCGGACGCACGTGGCCGAACATCCCCTTGCGCTTGGCGACCGGCAAACGGGTGGCGGCTACGATGTATGCATCTTGTATCTGTTTCATGGTTTTCTCCGTCCGCTCAGTTACGCAAGGGCTTGCCGTTTTCGAGGGTGTAGGCGATGCGCTGCTGCGTCTTCTCGTTCTTGAGGAGATCGATGAAGAGCTTGCGCTCGACCGTCAGCAGCCAGTCCTCGTCGACCAGCGACCCGGTCTCGACGTCGCCGCCGCACAAAGCAATCGCCGCGTACTTGGCGACCAGGTAGTCATGCGCGGAGATCATGCCGCCCTCCTTCATGTTGGCGAGCATCATTTCGCAGTTGGCGATGCCGGTGCGTCCTGCCACCTTGATGTTGCGCGGCGACAGCTTCGGGTAATAACCGGCTTCGGCCAGCGCGCGCGCCTCGCGCAGCCCGACGTAGAGCAGTTCGTGCGCGTTGAAGACGATCTTGTCGGTGTCGAGCACGTAGCCGAGCTCGCGCGCGTGGGCGCCGCTCTTCGAGACATTGGCCATGGCGATGTTGGTGAACACCGGCTGGATGAACTCGAACGGATCGTTGCCGCCGGTCTTCATCGCGCTCTGCCAGGCGCGAATGGCAAACTCCTTGCAGCCGCCGCCGGCCGGGATCAGCCCGACGCCGGCTTCGACGAGTCCGATGTAGCTCTCAAGCGCGACAACGCGCCTGGTTGCATGCATCACGAACTCGCAGCCGCCACCCAACGCCAACCCTTGCGCGGCGACGACGACCGGCACCTTGGCGTACTTGAGGCACATCGACGCCTTCTGGAACTCGGCGATGTAGCCTTCGAGCAGGTCGAACTGGCCTTCCTTGATCGCCGCCGTCACTTCCTTGAGGTTGGCACCGAACGCGAACGGCGCTTCGTGCCAGAAGACGACGCCCTTGAACTCGGCTTCAGCACGCCGGATGGCCTCCTGCACGCCGATGATCACATCGCGGCCAAGCGTGTGGTTCTTCGACTTGACGCTGAGGATGGCGATTTCGCTGTCGAGCTGCGGCAAGGTCCATAACCGCACGCCCTCGTTCTCCCACGCGGTGACGCCTTCGACCGCCTTCTCGCCGAGCACACGCTCGGGAAAGATCTGCCGTTGATAAACCGGCAACGACGAGCGCGGCCGAAACGCGTTTGCGCTCGCCGAATACGAGCCTTCGGCCGAATGCACGCCGTCATGCGAGGACACCCAGGCCGGCAGCGGCGCCGAACTCATCGCCTTGCCGGCAGCGATGTCCGTCTGCACCGCATCGGCAATCGCCTTCCAGCCAGCCGCCTGCCACGTCTCGAACGGCCCCTGCGCCCAGCCAAAGCCCCAGCGCATGGCGAAGTCGATGTCGCGCGCGTTGTCGGCAATGTCGGCCAGATGCACGGCGATGTAATGAAAGATGTCGCGGAAGATCGCCCACATGAACTGCGCCTGCGGGTGCGAACTCGCCCGCAGCTGCGCGAACTTCTCGGCCGGATTGCGGTGCTTGAGGATTTCCATGACCTCGGGCGCAACCTCCGCCGCCGAGTCGCGGTAATCCTGCAACGCCAGATCGAGCACCTTGATCGCCTTGCCATCTTTCTTGAAGATGCCGCAGCGGGTTTTCTGCCCCAATGCGCCCTGCGCGATCAGCGCCGACAGCCAGGCCGGCGCGGCGTAGTAGCGATGCCAGGGGTCGTCGGCCAGCGTGTCCTGCATCGTCTTGATGACGTGCGCCATGGTATCCAGCCCGACCACATCGGCCGTGCGATAGGTCGCGCTCTTCGGACGCCCGATGATCGGGCCGGTCAAGGCATCGACGACGTCGAAACCCAACCCGAACTGCTGCGTGTGGTGCATGACGGCAAGAATCGAGAAGACGCCGACGCGGTTGGCGACGAAGTTCGGCGTATCGAGCGCACGCACGATGCCCTTGCCGAGGCGAGAGACGAGCCAGGATTCGAGCTGGTCGAGCAAGGCCGGCGCCGTCGACTGGGTCGCGATGAGTTCGACCAGATGCATGTAGCGCGGCGGGTTGAAGAAGTGGATGCCGCAGAAATTCGGGCGCAGGGCTGCCGGCAGGCCTTCGGCCAGACGGTTGATCGACAGGCCGGAAGTGTTCGACGCGATGATCGCGTCCGGCGCGATGAACGGCGAGATCTTGCGGTAGAGGTCGTCCTTCCACTCCATCTTCTCGGCGATGGCCTCGATGATCAGGTCGCAGCCTTTCAGGAGTTCAAGGTCATGGCCATAGTTGGCCGCGTCGATGTAAGCGACGCGATCCGCGGTCGCCAAGGGCGAGGGCTCCAGCTTCTTCAGCCCGTCGAGCGCTTTCTTCACGATGCCGTTCGGATCGCCTTCCTTGGCAGGCAAGTCGAACAGCACCACCGGTACTTCAGCATTCGCAAGATGCGCCGCAATCTGCGCCCCCATCACGCCCGCCCCTAAAACCGCCGCTCTACGTACGATAAAGTTGCTCAAGATGACCTCCTGAAGAAGAGAGTTTGTTTCGGAGGGGAGACGGAACGGAAAGTTCCAGAAAAATCAAACGAACGTTTGAAGTATAGGAAGCATCATTTGAACATCAAGACGAAAAAACGCCCCGACAAGCAGGGCGTTTTTGGGTGAAACGAGAAACGGCAAGATCAGAAGGACATCGAGTATTGCGCGCCGAGGACCCAGATGTGGCCGGTGTAGTCGCCGGCAACCGTGCCTCTCCCATCAAGGCTCTGGTCATTGTTAATTTTGTCGTCCTTCACATGGATGTAGGCCAAACCGAAATCGACCTTCGAATCCTTACTCGGTATCCATTGTGCGCCGGTCGTAAACCAGATGCGATCGTTGTCAGGCAACGCAGTAAGACGGGAACTGGCGTTTTTTACGGGCGTCTGATCGTAGGCGACACCAAACTTGAGCTTCCACGCGTCGTTCAGCGTGTAGTTGGCCCCAAGGGCAACTCGCCATGCGTCCTTGAAATCCGTACCCAAGGTTTGCGCCTTCGCTGTTGCCGGATTCGATGATCGAGGGCCGGAGGTGCGCATGATGTCCACCTTGGGAATCGAACTCCAGCCCGTCCACGACACATCACCAAGCATTTCCCACTTGCTGTCAAGCTTTTGGGTCACGCTCAGAATCGCCGTGTCGGGCATCGTCAGACTTGCTTTCAGGTCTGAGGCGTACCCCCCTTGACTCATGAGACTTGCAGCCGTCGCCGACCCAGGGGTGCCATCGCCAGACAAAGCCACATCACCCGTCGCCTGGTACTTGACCTTGGAACGGTAGGACACGCCGACCTTTGTCGTCGGCGAAAGCGTAAACAACGCACCAGCATTCCAACCCCAGGCGTCATCTTCAAGCTTCATTGTTGAAATAACGTTGTCGGCCAATGTACCTATAGGCGCAGCCGCGACGGTTGCGGCAAGACGGACATATTCGGCTTTCACACGTTGCCAATTCAAACCAGCACCTATGGAAACCTTGTCGTTTATTCGAAATGCCAAAGATGGGTTGATATTGATGGTTTCGAGATCGAACTTGATCGACTGCGCGGCGCCCACCCAACGATCGTCATACTCGGTCACCAAACCGAACGGCGCGTTGACGCCCAATCCCACATACAAATCCTTAGTCAGAGCCCAAGAAATGTACCCGTTTGGAACAGCCGCCCAACTACCAGCATCACCACCATTCCCTGTACCCATCAAGCCGCCAGCTGAGAACGAAGGAGGATTGGCGCCGACCCGTGACCCATGATCCTTGAACTTGAAACTCGGCCCAATCGCCGCAAGACCGCCCGACACTTCCCGATCCTGCAACTGCGTCATGCCGGCCGGGTTGAAGTAGATCGTGCTCGCGTTTTCCGCAACGGCGGCGGAACCCGCATATGCGTAGCCGAGGCCGCTCAGATTCTGTTCGAGCAGCTGGAATCCCGACGCGCTGGCAGCGCCGGAAAAGGCCACGAGCAGCAGGGCCGGAATCAGTTTCATGGTGGTACGTTGCGTCATACACCCTCCTTGGTTTTTCACTGCACGCGTTTGGATAGCTGCGAATTGTAAATTAGAGTAATTATTCTAGAACCTCAACCCGAAAACTCCCTTTTAATTCAATGCTTGGGAGTTCCCGCTTTTCTCCTTGTTGGGTAATTGCAACATAGGTCAGTGTCGCATCCGTCACCTTGACCGTGATCGGTTGCATCGGGTTCCGCTCGGCGTAGACCTCGACGCGCACCTTGATCGAGGTGCGGCCCGTACCGGTCACATCGGCGTAGAAGCTGACGATGTCGCCGACCGAGACCGGCTGCTTGAAGACGAATGAATCGACCGACACTGTGACGACGCGGCCGCGCGCCCGGTGCATGGCGGCGATGGCGCCAGCGACGTCGACCTGCGACATGATCCAGCCGCCGAACACGTCGCCGTTGGCGTTGAGGTCAGCCGGCCTCGGCATGACGCGCAGCGTGGGTTGTTTGTCCGGGAGTTGGGCCAGGTGTTCGGTCATTCGTCGCTTTCTTTCTGCGCTATTGCGGTTTGTTCTTGAGGTAGTTGAGCGGACCGCCGGTGAAGGGCGCGAAGCCGGTGCCGAAAATCACGCCGGCATCAGCCAGATCGGCGTCGGCAACGATTCTCTCATCGACAAGCTGCTGCGTCTTGTTGAGTAGCGGCGCGAGCAAACGTTCCGCCAAACCCGCCGGAATCGTACCGACCGGCCCCTTGGCCGGTTTGCCGCTCGTATGGTCGTAGAAACCCTTGCCGGTCTTCTTGCCGAGATGACCTTCGTTGAAGCGTTCGACGAGACAGCGCGGCGGCGTCGCTCCCTCTCCCGCCAATCCCTTGCCGGCGGCCATCGCGACGTCGAGGCCGACCATGTCGACGAGTTCGATCGGCCCCATCGGCATGCCGAAAGCGAGCATGGCTTCATCCACGATCTCCGGCGTCAGCCCCTCATCGACGGCGCGCATCGCTTCGAGCATGTAGGGGCCGAGCACGGCATTGACGAGGAAGCCCGGCGCACTCCGGACTGGCAACGGCAGGCGGTCGATCTGCTTGACGAACGCGGCCGCGCCTTTGGCCATTTCGGGGTCACCGCCTTGCGCCGAGACCACTTCGACGAGCGGCATCTTGGCGACCGGGTTAAAGAAGTGGATGCCGACCAGACGCGCCGGATTGGCGAGCACGGTATTGAGGTCTTCGAGACGCAGGCTGGAGGTATTGGTGGCCAGCACGGCATCGGGCTTCATCACCGCTTCGAGGTCTTTCAGCAGCGCGTGCTTTGCTTCGAGACTTTCGAAGATCGCCTCGATCACGACATCGGCCTGCGTCGCACCCCGCCCCTCGGGGTCGGGAATCAGGCGGTCCATCACGTCGCGCAGTTGCAGCTTGTCGCGGATGCGCTTTCCCCAAGCGGCATAGGCGCGCTTCAGGGCCGGCGCGATGCGTTCCATGCTCTGGTCCTGCAGCGTCACAGTCAGGCCGCGCAAGGCGCACCAGGCGGCGATGTCGCCGCCCATGACGCCGGCGCCGACCACATGCACGCGCTTCGCCGCGAACGTGCTTTCCTTGCCGAAGCCCTTCAGGCGCTCCTGCATGAAGAACACGCGCACGAGATTGCGCGCCGTATCCGAGCCGACGATGCGCTCGATGAGCTGCGGCGCTTCCAGCGCATTGCCGCCGTGTTTCGCCCAGATGTCGATGATCGCGTACGGCGCCGGATAGTGTTCGGGTCGCGCTTTCTGCGCTACCTGCTTGCGCGCGCCACTGGCGACGACGCCCTTGAGCGGGCCGTTCAGCAGCCGTTGCAGCACAGGCAGCTTCCGGCGCGGCGGCTTGGTGAGCACCATGGTCTTCGCCGCGCTCTCCATCACGCGCGGCGGCACACACTCGTCAGCCAGCCCCATGCGCTTCGCACGCTTGGCATCGATCGTCTTGCCGGTCAGCATCATGTCAAGCGCGGCCTGCGGCCCGACACGCTGCGGCAAGCGCAGCATCCCGCCCCAGCCGGGGAAGATGCCGAGCATGACTTCCGGCAGGCCCATCTTGGTACCTGGTTCGTCGACGGCGAGCAGGTATCGACACGCGAGCGCCAATTCGAGGCCCCCGCCGAGGCAGTGGCCGCGCACGATGGCGAGCGTCGGATAACGCGCCGCCGCGAGCCGGTTGAAGAGGTTCCAGCCGCGCGAGATCAGTTCCAGCCCCTTGGCCGGCGTATCGAGCTGCATGAATTCCTGGATGTCGGCGCCAGCGATGAAGCCGGCCGCCTTGCCTGAGCGGAAGATCAGCGCCTTGGGCGGTGCGCTTTCGAACTGCGCGAGGATCCTCGCCAGTTCGTCCATCACGGCGACCGAGAGCGAGTTGGTCGTCTCCCCGAGCTTGTCGAGCGTCGCCCAGGCGATCCCGTCGGCGTCGGTTTCGATTCGCCAATGCTGATAGGTCGTCACGTTTGCGATGTCCATTACGTTCATGTTCTTTCTCCCGAATCAGCCGACGGTCTCGACCAGGATCGCGCCGCCGAGGCCGCCGCCGATGCAGATCGACGCGATGCCGCGCTTGGCTTGGCGTTCGCGCAGGACGTGCAGCGTGTGCAGGACGATACGTGCGCCCGATGCGCCGACCGGATGGCCGAGCGCCACGGCACCGCCATCGACGTTGAGCCGCTCCTCGTCGAGCTTGCCGAGCGCGCCCGGCAACTCCAACTGTTCGCGGCAGTAGTCGTCGGACTCCCAAGCGGCGAGGCAGCCGAGCACCTGCGCGGCGAAGGCTTCGTTGATTTCCCACGCATCGACGTCGTTGAGCCCCAGGCCGTGGCGTTGCAGGATCGGCGTCGCGGCATGCACCGGGCCGAGGCCCATCTGCGCCGGGTCAAGGCCGGACCACTGGCTGTCGCTGATCTTGCCGAGCGGTTCGAGCTGCCACTTGTCGACCGCTTCCTGCGACGCCAGGATCAGCCACGCCGCACCGTCGGTGATCTGCGAGCTGTTGCCCGGCGTGACGCGGCCGTATTTCTTGTCGAAGAAGGGTTTCAGCTTGGCGAGCCCCGACGTGGACGAATCGGCGCGCACGCCGTCGTCCTCGGCATAGACGGTGCCTTTGGCGTCGACGAGCGGAACGATCTCGCTGTAATGCCCGGCCGTCTGACCGGCGACCACGCGTTGATGGCTGCGCACGGAAAACTCGTCCATCTGCTCACGCGTAATGCCGAACTTCCACGCCAGATTCTCAGCCGTCTGCCCCATGAGCAGGCCGACCATCGGGTCGGTCAGTCCCTTCATGATGCCGATCACCGGCGAGAGCAGCGCGGCCGGCCGCAGCTTGGCGAAATGCGCGACCTTCTGGCCGAGCGAGCGCGCCTGCATCATGCCGGCGAACCACAGCACCATCGCCTTGTTGTAGAGCAGCGGCGCGTGCGACAGCGCGTCGGTGCCGCCGGCCATGATCAGATGCCCGCGCCCGGCCTGAATGTTGGCAATCGCCGAGTCGATCGCCTGCATGCCGGAGGCGCAGTTGCGCATCACCGTCCACGCCGGCACCTTGTTGCCGCAGCCCATGCGCAAGGCGGCGACGCGGCCGATATTGACTTCGTCCGGCGACGGGCTGGCGCAACCGAGGATCACCTCGTCAAGATCGGTCGGCGCGAACGGCTGGCGCACAAGCAACGCGCGCCCGGCCTGCACCGCAAGATCGCTGGCCGCGAACGGCCCAGGACCATTGCGAGCCTTGAGAAATGGCGTCCGAGCGCCATCGACGACATATACGGGTTGAAATGTCATGACGTTTTCCTTCTGGAAATTCCGGCAGGGCGCGCAAGTTCCATTTGCGCACGCGGGAACGGCGTTGTAGCGGTGCGCAACGCTATGCGTTGCGCACCCTACGATTTCTACGCGGCCTTCTGTTGGTGCTCTACCGGTCGGCTCTGATGAAACCCGAAATGATCGAACGGGAAATCATCGACGCGGATCACGATGTCGCGCAGGTGATTGCGTCGCTTGAGCAGCGCGTACTCCTCGGTCGTGATGACGCCGAGCGAGAAAGCCGCCTGGGCAATGTCGCGCACGTTCGCGTCCGGGTTGCCGGCGAACTTGCCGTCCTTTTCGGCCGAGCGGATCTTGGCTTCGACCGGCTCGGCGTCGATCGTCGCCTGCAGGGCGAGTTCGATGGCGCCAACCGATTCGGCCTCGGTCATCGGCACGTAGGTCTCGGCGGTCAGTCGGCTGCGCGCGGCCGACGGCGCGATCAGCAGCTTGGCAACCTGATGGCCGACCTTGTCCGACGGAACATCGTACGGATGGCCGAGCGGGAAGATGGTGCGGAACAGGAAGCGGCCGATGAAACGGTTCGGGAAGTTGGCGATGACGCCGTCGAAGGCCATCTGCGCCTTGTACATCGAATCCCAGATCGCCCAGTGCATGAGCGGCGCATCTTCCTTCTGGCGACCTTCGGATTCGTAACGCTTGAGCGTCGCCGAGCAGAGGTACATCAGGGACAGGATGTCGCCGAGGCGCGCCGACAGCTTTTCGCGCCGCTTGAGTTCGCCGCCCATGACCAGCATCGAGATGTCGGAGAGGAAGGCGAAGGCCGACGAGAAACGCGTCAGCTGCTGGTAGTAGCGGCGCGTTTCCGGCGCGACGTTGTGCGGCACCTTGACGAAGTTCGAGCCGCTGATGCCGATCCAGAAGGCGCGGAAACAGTGACGGATGGTGAACAGGATGTGGCCGAACAGCGCCTTGTCGAAATCGACCAGCCCCTGATTGCCGTCCGGATTGTGCGCGGCCTGCATTTCCTTCAAGACATACGGATGGCAACGGATCGCACCCTGCCCGAAGAGGATCAGGCTGCGCGTCAGGATGTTGGCGCCTTCGACGGTGATGCCGACCGGGATCTGCTGGTAGGCGCGGCCGAGGAAGTTCGACGGCCCAAGGCAGATGCCCTTGCCGCCGATGATGTCCATGCCGTCATTCACCACCTGGCGGCCGCGCTCAGTCACATGGTACTTGGCGATCGCCGAGGTCACCGAAGGCTTGGCGCCGAGATCGATCGCGCCGGCCGTCATCTTGCGCACGGCGTTCATCATGTAGGTGTTGGCGCCGATGCGGGTAAGCGCTTCCTCGACGCCTTCAAAGCGGCCGACGGCCATCTTGAACTGGCTGCGGACGCGCGCATAGGCGCCGACGGCGCGCGCCGTCATCTGCGCCATGCCGGCATGCGACGACGGCAGCGAGATCGAGCGTCCGGCGGCCAGACACTCCATCAGCATCCGCCAGCCCTTGCCGGCCATCTTCGAGCCACCGATGATGTAGTCGAGCGGCATGAAGACGTCCTTGCCCTTTGACGGCCCGTTCATGAACATGGCGTTGAGCGGGAAGTGGCGACGCCCGAAGTTGGCTCCCGGCGTATCGCGTGGAACCAGCGCGCAGGTGATACCGATATCTTTCTTGCCGCCGAGCAGCCCATCCGGGTCGTAGAGGCGGAAAGCCAGGCCGAGCACGGTGGCGATCGGCGCCAGCGTGGCATAGCGCTTGTCCCACGTCACGCGCATGCCGATCACTTCCTTGCCGTTCCACATGCCCTTGCACACCGTTCCGTAGTCGGGGATCGACGCGGCATCGGAGCCGGCCCACGGGCTGGTCAGCGCGAACGCGGGGATTTCCAGCCCCTTCGCCAGACGCGGCAGGTAGTAGTTTTTCTGCTCCTCGGTACCGTAGTGCATCAGCAGTTCGGCCGGGCCGAGCGAGTTCGGCACCATCACCGAGACGGCGAGCGCCGAGCTACGCGTCGACAGCTTGGTGACGATCTGCGAATGCGCGTAGGCCGAGAAGCCGAGGCCACCGTAGGACTTCGGGATGATCATGCCGAGGAAGCCCTTGTCCTTGACGTAGTTCCAGGCTTCACCGGACAGATCATGCGTCTCGGTCGTCACCTTCCAGTCGTCAACGAGCGCACAGGCCTTCTCGACCTCGTTGTCCATGAAGGACTGCTCTTCCTCGGTGAGCTTGGGCACCGGGTACGAGAGCAGCTTGTCCCAGTCCGGCTTGCCCTGGAACAGATCGCCTTCCCACCAGACCGTGCCGGCTTCGAGCGCGTCGCGCTCGGTTTCCGACATCTGCGGCAGGATGGCCTTGTAGGTTTTGAAAATGGCGCGCGACAGCACCGCCCGGCGCAGCGGCGGCAAGGCGAGAACCAGCACGGCCCCGACCACCAGCACTGCAAGGATCAACAACAGAATCTGCAGGATCATTGTTCAACCTCCTCGTTTACGTTACTTCACGTATCGGGCCGTCTCGGCGAGCGGCTCCTGTTTGTTATTAGCTGACAGAATCGGCGGGATGCGGCAACGGCGCCCGCAAACCACCCAAAAGAAACGGCATCAACCGTTCGGAAAGACGTTTGGCTTCGCTCTGGGCATCGAGCGCCTGACCGGAAATGTCGCTGATCTCGTGCCCGGTGATCACTTTCAGGATGTCGGTGCCGGCGATCGCGTAGGAGACAGCGCCCAGCATGAAGTGCAGGCGCCAGACGATCTCGGCCTTCGGCACATCGGGTAGCGCGCGGAACAAGGCCAACTTGTAACGTTCGATTACGTCCGTGTACTCCGTAGCAAAGAAGGCGCGGATGAACTCCGAAGGGTCGGTCAGCGTGCGCCCGAGCAGACGCAGAAAGGTCATGCCGCCGTGCGCGTCGTCCTCGCCGATGCGCAGCAGCGTACCGAAAAAGGCTTCGAGAATCTGCGACGGCTTGAGCGGCGCACCGTTGGCCTGTTCCTCCAGCGCATCGAGCACAGTGAGACGCTCACTGTTCAACCAGTCCAACCGCCGGCGAAACACCTCGCGCAGCAAGCCTTCCTTCGAGCCGAAGTGATAGTTGATCGCCGCAAGATTGACCTCCGCAATGCTGGTAATCATGCGCATCGACGTCCCCTCATAGCCGTGCGACATGAATTCGTGCTCGGCAACGTCAAGGATGCGCTCGCGGGTATCGGGGTTCGGTCGGTTGTCCTGCATGGCTTGAATGAATTGGGTTGGTCAGCTTGCGACGTTGTGGATGCGGGCTCTGACACATACGCCTGCGAATGGTTCAAACGTTCGTTTAAATAAAGAATAGCCTGAGCTCGATTGAATGCAACGCAGCGCGGCTCACCCCATTTGCGGCAGAATTCGTGGCGAGCAAAACCATTCCGAAACTACCATGCGCCGACCGCCCAGCCGCTCCTACGACTCTGCCTCGCTTGCGCCGGACCACCGCTTCGACGGCTGGCAGACGCTTGGCCGCCTCGCACCATATTTGCTGCAATACCGCTGGCGCGTGACGCTGGCGCTGTCGTGCCTGATTGCTGCCAAGTGCTCGAACGTCGCTGTTCCGATTGTCTTCAAGTCGCTGATCGACGGCGTCAATGCCGCGACACTGCCGGTCGCGCTGCCCGTCGGCCTCTTGCTGCTCTACGGCGTGCTGCGCGTGTCGAACTCGCTGTTTACCGAGCTGCGTGAGGTCGTTTTCGCGCGTGTGACGCAGCGCGCGGTTAGGAAGGTCGCGCTGGAAGTCTTCCGTCATCTGCACGACCTGTCCTTGCGTTTCCATCTCGAACGCCAGACCGGCGGCGTCGCGCGCGACATCGACCGCGGCACGCGCTCGATCACCAGCCTGATCAGCTACACGCTGTACTCGATCCTCCCGACGCTCGTCGAACTCTCGCTCGTGCTGAGCGTGCTCTTCGTCAAATACGACCTCGGCTTCGTGTTCATCACGCTGGCCTCGATCGTCAGCTACGTCGTGTTCACCGTCACCGTCAGCAACCGGCGCATCGCCATCCGGCGCGCCGCCAACGAGGCCGATTCGGTCGCCAACACGCTGGCCATCGACAGCCTGATCAACTACGAGACGGTCAAGTATTTCAACAACGAGGATTTCGAAGCCGCGCGCTATGACAAGAACCTGCAGAAGTGGGAAGACGCGACAACGCGCAGCCAGTACTCGCTTTCGGCGCTGAACCTCGGCCAGCAGGCCATCATCGCTGCCGGCGTTACGGCAATGATGTGGCGCGCGGTGGCCGGCGTGCTCGCGGGAACGATGACGATCGGCGATCTCGTGCTGGTCAACGCCTTCCTGATCCAGCTCTACATGCCGCTCAACTTCCTCGGCGTTGTCTATCGCGAAATCCGGCAGTCGCTGACCGACATCGAGCGCATGTTCGATCTGCTGAACACCGCGCGCGAGGTCGTCGATGCGCCGGACGCGCGGACGCTGCCGCACGGCGAGGTCGAAATCGATTTCACCGCGGTCGACTTCGCCTATGACGCCAACCGGCAGATCCTCTTCAACGTGGACTTCAAGATTCCCAAGGGCAAGACGGTCGCCGTCGTCGGCAAGTCCGGCTCCGGAAAGTCCACGCTCGCCCGGCTGCTCTACCGCTTCTACGACGTCACCGGCGGCGCGATCCGAATCAACGGCCTCGACATCCGCAATTTCACGCAA
>RRZU011375584.1_pt1 | contig 13436 bp, 7 predicted proteins | sample 2165561 | NCBI WGS metagenome assembly RRZU01 (sample SAMN10456909, study PRJNA506462) | wastewater metagenome | isolation source: wastewater sludge | place: USA: Moscow, Idaho
AGTCGCTTCTGGCCGGTCGAGGACTCGCGATGCAACTCCGGCGCGTTCGCGCCGACCCACTCACCTGAAGTACCCGACCTGCGCGGCCTCGCCGTGTTGCCTTCCGGCCACCTCGTCGCCGGCTTGTGCGATCCGCCGGGTCTGCTCGTCTTTGACCTGCACGCCGGCGGTGCACCGCGCCGCCTGCTGTGGCCGAAGCCGCCCGCCGGCACGCCGGCTTTCCGTCCGGTCGATCTCGCGGCGCGTGCCGATGGCGGGCTGTGGGTACTCGACGCCGGGCCGGGTCATTGCCGCGCCTGGTCGCTCAATGCACAACTCGACTGGGTGCCGCTGCATGACCAGACACCGACCGGCGAAGCCTTTGCCGACTTCGCACTGCCGCTGGCGGCCAAGCAAGCCGTCGCGCTGACGGCGACCGAGGATGCCGCCTGGGTGCTCGACAATCACATGAAACGCGGCGCCTGCGGCCTGTGGCGAGTGAGCCCCCAATCGACGCCGACACGCCTGGAAACGCATGCGCTGATCGACTTGCTCGAAGAGGACGCGCAGGCCGGCTTCCAGCTCGCGGGCCACGATCTGCTGGCGCTGCCGGACGGAAAGCTCCTGCTCGTCAGCCAGGACGGCAACCAGGCGTTCGCCCTCCAGCCGGTCCAACGCAAGGGGCAATGGGTTCTCGACGCATTGCCCGAATACCGCCCGCTACGGCGCTACACACCGCGCGGTCTGGCCCTCGCCAAGGGGCGGCCCAGCTATCCGAGCCAGGGTCACTGGATTCCACTCGTCGAGCAGGCCCGGCCGCGCCATGAAACGCGCTTCGTGGTGCTGACGCCCGGCGAACATGCGACCACGCTTCCGGCATTCGACGGCGGCCAGCCGGACTGCGCCTGGCATCGCCTGTTCCTCGACGCCTGCGTGCCGCCCGGCTGTACCTTCGAGGTCGAGAGCCGCGCCGCGGAGCATCCGTCGGAGCTGGCGCTCGTTCCCTGGCAGCGCGAGCCCGATCCTTACCGGCGCGGTGCGGGCAGCGAGCTGCCGTGGCCGGCAAGGTCGAACAAAGCGAACGCCGGCACCTGGGAGACGCTGTTGCAGAACGCGCGAGGACGCTACCTGCAACTGCGCCTGACCTTGCTCGGCAACGGCCGCGCGACGCCGCGCATCAGCGCCCTGCGCGTCTACTACCCGCGCTTCTCCTGGCTTGAACACTACCTGCCGGCGGCCTGGCGGCGCGATCCGGTCTCGGCGGCCTTCGTCGAGCGCTGGCTGGCCAACCCGGAGGGCGTGTTCACCGCGCTGGAAGACCGCCTGGCCGCCGTCCACTGCCTGTTCGACGCGCGCAGCGTGCCGGCCGAAACGCTCGACTGGCTGGGAACGTGGTTCGGACTGGCGCTGACCGACGGCTGGTCGGAGCAGCGCAAACGCCTGCTGCTGCGCCACGCCGACCAGCTCTTCCGCGAACGCGGCACACCGGTCGGCCTGTTGCGCGCCCTGCGTCTCGCCGTCGACCCGGACGAGCAACTGGGCGAAGGACTTTTTGCGGGCATCCCGGACGGCGGCCCATGGGGAATCCGCCTGATCGAACACTTCCTGCTCGGCGCCGACGCCTGGCCCGAGGAGTGGGACCATGATGCCTACCGCGCCTTCCTCGCTCGCCGTTACGGCCACGTCGAGAACCTGGTGAAAGCCTGGAAGATGGAAGCCAACCCGCCCGCCGACTTCGCACAGGCAGCCCGCGCGGACCTCGCCGAAGGCGTTGCCCATGCTGACCGTTCATTGTTCGAGAAAGCGATCCTGCCCGCCCGCCGCCGCGCGCACCGCTTCAGCGTGCTGCTGCCGCGCCAGGACTGCGACCCGGCGCTCGCCGACAAGGTACGTCAGGTGCTCGCCCGCGAAGCGCCGGCGCATACCGTCTATGAAATCGCCGAATATGAGCTCGCCCTGCGCGTCGGCAGCGCCCGCCTCGGCGTCGATTCGGTGCTCGGTGCGCAGCCCGGCTGGACGCCGTTCGTCGTCGAGCAGAGCCGTCTCGGCCTGTCGTGGCTGGCGCCGCCCCCGGTGGCCGGACGCTGGCCGGCGGACCGCTACCCGATTCCCAACGTTGGGCGCTCGTGAAATGACTAACCGATCTCCATCACCGTTCGCCCTGAGCCTGTCGAAGGGCGGGATGTCCGTACGGTGCGCCTTTTCATGGTTCGACAAGCTCACCACGAACGGTAGAAATGTTGTCAGTTACTAGGAGACCATCATGACTTGCCAGCTCGTGAAATGACTAACCGATCTCCATCACCGTTCGCCCTGAGCCTGTCGAAGGGCGGAATGTCCGTACGGTGCGCCTTTTCATGGTTCGATGCCCCGAAGGAAATCCCCCTGGGGGACAAGCTCACCACGAACGGTAGAAATGTTGTCAGTTACTAGGAGGCCATCATGACTTGCCAGACAGAAAACCCGTGCAGCGCCACTCTCACCAGTTCGCCCAGCCCGGACAAGCGCGTGCGCTACGGCCTCGGCATGTTGCTCGGCGTCGCCGACTTCGAGCAGGAACAGGCGTGGTTCCTTGAGCAGGATCGCGGCCATGTGCGCACGCTGCACGGCTGCGGCGTCGTCGGCGGGCTCGGCGTCTCGGTGGCCGGCACCGTCCTCAAGGTGGCGCCCGGCATGGCCATCGACGGACTCGGTCGCGTGATCAGCGTCTGCGGCGATCAGTGCGCCGATCTCAACGCCTGGCTGCTGGTTCCGGAGAACCGGAAAGCGATCGGTACGCCCGGCGCCAAAACGCTGCACGTCGTCCTGCGCTACTGCGAGTGCGCGACCGACCTGCAACCGGTTCCCGGCCAGCCCTGCCGTACGGCCGAAGAAACGATGAGCGCGACGCGCATCACGGCGAGCTTCAGCCTCGATCTCGAAACCAAGGCGCCGGCCTGTCCGGAGGAAGCGGCCACGGTACGTTTCGGCCGCTGGCTACGCCGCCTGCAGGTTGGTTCCGGCAACCCGACGCTCGACGCGGCGGCCATCGACGCCGAGCTCAAGGCGCTGGCGACGACCGACCCCGCCGTCAGCACGCCGCTCTATCTGCCGAGCGACACGGCGGAATCACTGCTGCGCCACGCACTCGTCGCCTGGGCGCGGGTGGTGCGGCCCCTCCTCTGCTGCCACGGCGAGAAGGTGGACGAGGCCGGGATCGGCGTCACGCTGGCGAGCATCGGCTTCACGCTCGCCGCCGACTTCACGGCGAGCGACATCAAGCTGCTGCCCGTCGACCCGCCGGTGCTCGCCTCGACGCGGCTGATCCAGGAAGCGCTGCTCAATCTCACGCGCCAGATCGCGCCCGGCGATACGGTCGAACCGCTCGCATTTGGCGGTGCGGCATTCGCCGGCACCAAGACTGCCTACAGCCGGGTCGACCATGTGCATCCGCTACCCCCTCTGCCGGCCATTCCGCCGATTCCCGATCTCGCCGGCGACGTCACCGGCGCCATCGGTAACAGCCAGATCAAGCAACTGCAGGGCAAGGTCGTCAAGGCGCAATCGCCGGCGACCAATCAGGTCCTCACCTTCCGCGACGACGTCTGGCAACCGCTCGACGTGCCGACCGGCAGCACGGCGCCGACCGACGTCGTCCTGCACCCGGCCGGGTTGCCCGCTTTCTCGCTCGTCGCCGCCGGCGTCATGGCCTCCGGCCGTTCGTTCGGCCCAACCTACAACTCGCTCGAAGCCAAGGCGGTGGGCGACGGCCAGCTGTTCCTGACCTTCGCCGGCTACAGACAGCCGACCGCGCGCACCCGGTTCGCCTTGCTCGTCAAGGCGCTGCCGATGGTGCACAAGGAGTTCGCCGCGCTCTCGGTGTCATTGCAGGGTTTCCAGGCCGAAGGCTTCGTGCTGGAAATCCTCAGCAACGCCAAGCCGGTGCCCGAAGGCGTGCTCGATCAGGTATTCATCCACGTCGAAGTCAGCCACTTCGCCGCCGCTTGAGGAGAAGGCGATGAGCGATACGATCCCCGGTAGCGACCAAGTCCTCGACGCTGGCGAAGTCTGTCCGGATCTCGCCAACCGCCGCGTCAATTTCTTCAGCGGCCGCCTGCTCAGCGCCAACGACATGGGACAGGAGCAAAGCGCCGTCAGCCAGCGCGACCGACGCCTCGGCACGGCCATCGGCAATGGCGTGGTGCGCGGCCTCGAAGTACACGCGGTGGTCGGCGCCGACAACCTGTTGCAGATCGAAGGCGGGCTGGCGATCAACGGCTGCGGCGAGCCGCTGGCGCTCGACAACCCCTTGCGCCTGCGCCTGGCACCGAACGTCGAGCAATCCGGCGCCGGCGGTTTTGCGCCGTGCGGCAGCGAGGCCGGGTTCGTCATGGATCAGGGCGACGGCTACTACCTGATCAGCCTGGCGCCCAGCATCGGTTTGAGCAGCGAGAAAGCACAGGAGATCGGCCGCAACGGCCAGCTCATCGCCTGCGGCGCGCGTTGGCGGCTGGAGGGCCTCACCCTGCAGGTCGACAAGATTCCGGCGTCGGCCCTGCCCGCCGCGTTGCGTAGCACACCGCCTGCCGGAGCCGCCAACGCGGCAGCGCTGAGCCGTGCGCGCAGCCTTCTGGCGAAGCTGTGCCTCGGCGAAGTCATGGGCACGACGCCGCTCGGACAGCCTGCGGCGAACCTCTTGCAGACCGCCAGACTCGCGCCGCCGGATAACGTTGCGCTGGCCGTTGTCGCCTGGTCGAACAACGGGCTGCGTTTCGTCGATCGCTGGTCCGTCCGCCGCAGTCCGTCCCCTGACACCCGCACGCCCGGCGCCTCAGCGTACTGGCCGCCCGGCGCGGCTCGCGCGATGCAGGCGGAGGCAATGCAGCGCCAGTTCCAGGAACACCTCGACGAACTGCTACAAACGCTGAAGTCGACCGGCACCGACACCGTCAGCCTGGTCGCCGGCGAGTGGTTCGTCTGGCTGCCGGCGGTCGGCATCCTGCCGCGCGCGACCACCGCCAGCGGAGGCACCGGACTCAACGCCAGGGTCTTCTTCTCGACGCTACCCGTCCGCTCGCTCTTCCTCGCACACGCGGCGCTGGAGAGCATCCTCCGCGACGGCATGGCCTATCCGCCGATCGACCTGACGGCCAAGTCGCCGCAGCTGATCTGGCTCTACCAACTGGTCGAGGACCGCAACGTCCTCGTCTACGCCAGCGGCCATCTGCCGCCCGCCAACCCGGCCCGGCTCGACCTTGCCCGTTACGACGCCGCGCTCTACCCCGACGGCGAGCAGTAGGCGCCCGGCCGCACCAACCTTCACAGGAGAAGCATCATGGCTCTGGATGTCAGCAAAGCGATCGAAATCATCAAGAACGCCTCGGATGAAGATATGACGGCCATCGAAAAGGTCCTCAAGGAAGAGACGGTCACGGAGAAGAACGCCAAGGTCCTGGAGATCCTCAAGCGCGTCGACCCAGAGCGCTACCGCGACCTGCTGACGCTGGTCGAAATCGAGGGCGAGCTGCCGCACGTCAAACCCGGCGACCTGATCACCTCGACGTTGATCAACGCGCTGATCGACCGCATCAACGCGCTCGAAGCGGGCGGCGAGAGCGTCCTGCGCCTCGGGCCCCTGGTGCAAGGCGCGCACACGCTGGTCGCGCTCGGCGGACCGATCACGGCCGGCGGCGGATTGTGGGTCGATGGCGAACGGCTGCTCGACAAGGATAAGGAAGTCGCCAACCTCGCGTTGCTCGACGGCGTGACGCTGGCCGTGCGCTTCGCACTCGCCGCCGACGAATCAAACGCGCAGGGCGTCATCATGGAGGTCACCAAGCAAGCCCGAAAGGGCGACATCCTGATGATGCAGATGGGATTTGAAGAGAAGGACGATACCGGCGGCACGACAGCCGGGAACAAGGTCATGCTCGCGCACACCTACATCGGCGTCATTCAGGAGGACGGCCAATACATGACCGCGCTGGTGTTCCTCCGAAGCATCCAGGCCGGACACCTGCCCTTCACCTGGGGCCTCTACAACACGCGACTGAAACGGTTCGTGCTGGGCGGCGCGAGCGAGGACTTCCGCCTGCAGGAATACATGAAACTCAACGTCCGCGGATAGCCGCCCGGCCGCGCTGCCATGACTTCGGTCGCCAAGCGGTACGCCGCGCCCTGGCTGGAACAATCGATGCGGCAGGCGGCCTCGCTGGCGAGTGTTCCAGGGCTGTCGGCGGACGCCGTGCTCTGCGTTCGCCACCTCTCCGCCCGGATCGACACGCACGCGCTGCGTCACGGTGGCGGCCTCCTCAACACCGCCAGCAAAGTCTCGCGACAACTGCAAATCCTCGCCAGCGAAGCCCGCCGGCCAGCGCACGAGGTCGTACCGGAAAGCGCCGAGGCCGTCCTATTCGATGACCCAGCCGAAATGCTGGCCTGCGCCGCGCGCGACTGGCTCGACGGCCAATTCTCCCGCCACTGGTGGTGGCGCAGCCTGCTCGGCAATGCCCTGACAGCGGACGTGTTCGCGCTTCGGCGCCAGCACCCGACGGACGCATCAAGCGCGCTGCGCGAACTCGGCGCACGGGCAGAGGAATTCTGTCGCCGCCTGCCTCCGTCCGATGCGGCAGACCTCCGCGACCTCCTGCGCGCGCAAAGCGTCGAGCCGAGGGATGCCGCTCCCCGGCGGGACACGTCGACACCCGCGCTCAAACCCGCCGCCGACGATTCACGCCAACAACTCGTCGCGCACGCACGCTCGCTGACGCTGCCGGCATCGCTTCGCCACGCCGACGCAGTGGACGCCCTTGCGACCACGCCAAGCGAACCCAGCAAACAAGAGACGAACGGGATTCGGAAGGCAACGCACCGCATGCGCACCTCGATGCCAGATGCCCGCGAGAACATAGCGGCCGTACCGCGTGCGCCAACGCCGGAAAGCCCGACGCATGGCCAGCGCATGACACGACAAACAGGAAACGCGCCACCAACACCGGAGGAAACTCGGCCACCGAATTCTGCGCTGCCGCCGCCAAGCAACCCGGCCACGCTCGGCGAAGCGCCGTCGCGCAGACGCCGCTCATCGAACTCACCGTTGCCCGCAGCCCCAACGGGCACGACACCACCGGACCCGCTCGCGTCTCTCGGCGCCCTCGGCGATACAGGTTTTTCCCCGTCTGCTACGCCGGCGGCGTCATTCATCGACGCCGGCAAAGCCATCGAAACGCGCTACGGCGGCGTGCTCTACCTGCTCAACGCCGCCATCCACCTCGGTTTCTATCCCGACTTCACGCAGCCGACGAACGCCAGCCTGGCGCTCTCGCCCTGGGAATTCCTCGCGCGGGTCGGCGAACGCCTCGCCGGGCGCGGGTTGCGCCAGGACGCACTGTGGTCCTTGCTGGCGGCGCTCGCCGCTGCCGACCATCGACAGGCCGAGCGGCCGACCCCGAAGACGAACCCGCCGCCCACATTGCCCGAAGCCCTTCGCCTCTACCAGAATGCACGGCAAGCGCACACGTCGTCACCGCCCACGTGGTCTGCCTGGATCGCCTGCCTGCTGCCACCACTGCGCCGGCGCCTCGCCGTTGCACTCGGCGTGCCGTCGCGCACGGCCGGCGCTCTGCTCTGCTGCCAGCCAGCGCGCATTCAATATCGTGACGGCCGACTCGACGCGCACTTCAACCTGAACGAACACCCGGTCGCCATCCGTTTAGCCGGTCTCGACCGCGACCCGGGCTGGCTGCCGGCTGCGGGCTGCGATCTGCGTTTCATCTACGATGCTTGAAGCCGGCCTCGCCAGCCGTCTCCCGACGCGTCAGTACGGCGCTTTGACGACGACGTACTGACCGCTCTGCGGCAGTTACCACGTGGTGCCGCATTGTTGGTAGACGACACCGCCGTAGTTCACCGGCACGCAGTTCGGCGGAATCGTACGCACGTCGGCACGGCTGTTGTCGACCCGCCGACCGCCGGCCAGTGCGGAAGCCACAAACAGTTTCTTGAGTGATGTCTTCACGTCGGCTCTCCCCTGTTTCTTTTACCGCCTGGACTGGCGGCGACCGTTTCACTTGTGCGCGTAGCGCTTTCGCTGCTGGCGTATGATCGGGAACAGCAGGTTATTGCGCGACCAACGTCGAGAGGCCAGGCATGGAGTCCATTCGTCGGATCACCTATTCGGAGCTCGTCGATATCCCGAAGCTGCAGACCCTGATGGACAGCTTCTATCAGGTGATCGGCGTCGCCAACGCGGTGCTCGACGTCGACGGCACCATCCTCGCCGGCGCCGGCTGGCAGTTCGCCTGCACCGGTTTTCACCGCGTCAATCCCGATACCTGCCGGCGTTGCCTGCAGAGCGACACGTCGCTCGTCGAGAGCATGACGCAGGGGACGCCCTACGCCGTCTATCGCTGTCTCAACGGGCTGGTCGACGCGGCAGCGCCGATCATGGTCGATGGCATGCACGTCGCCAACCTGTTCACCGGGCAGTTCCTCGCCGAGCCGCCCGACATGGACTTCTTCCGCCGGCAGGCGCAGCAGTTCGGCTTCGACGAAACGCGCTACCTCGACGCCATCGCCTGCGTGCCGGTGCTCGACCAGCAGCGCGTCGAGTCGATCACGCGGCTCTACGCGCAGCTCGCCGGCGTGCTCGCCGACAACGGCCTTGACCGGCTAAAGCAGAAGCAGGCCGTGGCTGAACTGGCGAGCCTGAATGCCAGCCTCGAACAGAAGGTGGAGGAGCGGACCCAGGCGCTGCGCGAGAGCGAATCGCGCGTGCAGCGCAAGCTCAACGCCATCCTCTCGCCTGAAGGCGACGTCGAGCTGCTGCAGCTGAAGGACATCATCGACGCGCCGGTGATCCAGGCGATGATGGACGACTTCTACAAGGTCACCGGCATCCTCAGCGCCATTCTCGACACCGAGGGCGAGGTACTGATCGCCGTCGGCTGGCAGGACATCTGCACGAAATTCCATCGTGTCAATCCGCAGATGTGCGCCAACTGCCGCGAAAGCGATACGCAGCTCTCGCGTGGTGTAGAACCGGGAACGTTCAAGTTCTACCGCTGCAAGAACAATCTGTGGGACGTGGTGACGCCGCTGATGCTCGGCGACCGGAACGTCGGCAACCTGTTCTCCGGACAGTTCTTCTTCGACGACGACGTCGTCGACCCGGAGGTCTTCCGCGCCCAGGCACGGAAGAACGGCCTCGACGAAGCGGCGTACATGGCGGCGCTCGAACGCGTGCCGCGCTACAGCCGCGAGCGCATCAACGCGGCGATGTCCTTCTTCAAGCAGCTGGCGCAGACGATCTCGCAGCTGAGCTACAGCGGCATCAAGATGGCGCGCCTGACCCGCGACATCAGCCGCCTCAACGCCGACCTGGAAGCGCGCGTGCGCGAGCGCACCGCCGACCTCGAAGCCGCCAACGAATCGTTGACGCTGGCCAAACAGCAGGCGGAATCGGCCAACCAGGCGAAGAGCGCCTTCCTCTCGAACATGAGCCACGAGATCCGGACGCCGATGAACGCGGTGATCGGCATGACGCAGCTCGTGCTCGACACCGAGCTCGACGACCGCCAGCGCGACTACATGAACAAGGCGCTGCGTTCCTCGCGCGCGCTGCTCGGCATCCTCAACGACATCCTCGACTACTCGAAGATCGAGGCCGGCTGCATCGACATCGAGCACATCGACTTCTCGCTCGACGACGTGCTGCGCAACATGAGCGACCTCTTCTCCATCACCGTCGGCGAAAAGGGGCTCGAACTCTTCCTCGACATCGCACCGGACGTCCCCGACCGGCTGCGCGGCGACCCGCTGCGCTTCGCCCAGGTCATCAGCAACCTCGTCGGCAACGCGATCAAGTTCACCGAGCGCGGAGAGATCCACGTGCGCATTGAGGTTGCAACCTCGGCGCTGGACCCGTCACCCGACGCCATCACCCTGCGCGTCGCCGTGCGCGACACCGGCATCGGCCTGTCGCCGGAGCAGGCCGCGCGCCTGTTCCAGCCGTTCGGCCAGGTGGACGCCAGCGTCACGCGGCGCTTCGGCGGCACCGGCCTCGGGCTGACGATCAGCCGCCAGCTCGTCGAACTGATGGGCGGCCGCATCACCGTCTCCAGCGAGCCCGGCCACGGCAGCACCTTCGCCTTCACCGTCCGCCTCGGCCTGGCCTCCGGCGAGGCGACGGACGCGCGCACCCCGGCACGGCCGCCGGCGCTGAACCTCAAGCGCGCGCTCGTCATCGACGACCAACCGACCTCGCTCGCCATCCTGAGCGACCTGCTCGAACGCTGGCACTTCGCCGTCACCGGCGCGCAATCCGGCGAAGAGGGCTTGCGCCTCTTCCATGACGCCCGCGAACGCAACGAGCCTTTCGATCTGTTGCTGCTCGACTGGAAAATGCCGGGCATGAGCGGCATCGACGTCGCCCGGCGCGTCGATGAAGACATGCGCCAAGGCACGCTGAAGCGGCCGCCGACCATCGTCATGGTCACCGCCTACGGCCGCGACGAGCTGATCAAAGCCCTGGGCGGCCTGCCGATCGCCAGCATTCTGGCCAAGCCGGTGACGCCGTCCGGCCTGCTCGACACGCTGATGCAACTCGGGCAAGGCCCGACGCGGCCGGACGATGCGACGGACAACGCCTTCGCCGAAACGCGCACAACGCTAGAGAGAATCCGCGGCGCGCGCATCCTGCTCGTCGAAGACAACGAGCTGAACCAGGAGGTCGCGCAGGAATTCCTCAGCAAGGGCGGCCTCACCGTGACGCTGGCCGGCAACGGCCTGGAAGCACTGAACGCGATGCGGCGGCATGAGTTCGACGCCGTGCTGATGGATCTGCACATGCCGGCGATGGACGGCCTTGAAGCGACGCGACGCCTCCGCGCGCTGCCGGCGGGCCGCGATGTACCGATCATCGCCATGACCGCCGCCGCCAGGGCGCAGGACCGCAGCGCCAGCGCCGCGGCCGGCATGAACGACCACATCGCCAAGCCGATCGACCCGCGCGAACTCGCCGTGACGCTGGCGCGCTGGATCCGGACGCCCCGCGACACGCCCCCTGCGGCGCCGGCGCAAGCGACAGTGCGCGACGACGACATCGCCGAGCTCGAACGCGCCCTGCCGGGCGTGGCCCTGCGCGACGCGCTGGCGCGCGTGCGCGGCAACATCGCGCTCTATCGCCGCCTGCTTGCGTTCTTTGGCGAGCGTCGCCGCGACATCGCGCGACGTCTTGCGCAACTCGACGCAGACGGCAACTTCGACGACCTTTACCTGGAGGCGCACGACCTGAAGGGCGAAGCCGGCAACCTCGGCCTCGTCGCCATCAGAGCGTCCGCCGACGCGCTGGGCAACGCGCTCAAAGGCGATGACCACGCGCACGTGCCCGAACTCACACGCGCACTGGTGCGCGATTGCGACGCGGCACTCGCGCTCCTGCGCACCCGGCCGGCCGCATCCGACAGCGCAACGACCAGCCCCACACCCACAACCCGTCGAGCGTGATTGCCCGCGCGCAGTTGCGCGCGCCGCTCGACCGTCCGCACCCGGGCTCGCCGAGTTGCACTACCCCGCCCTGCGTCACTACGGCGTACGGCACCCCAATTACTTGCCTTGACAATCTTTGCTCCGGCAAATATAGTTCAGCCCCCACGACTTCACCGAAAGGAAAATCGATGGCCAACCCGCCGAACGAGCCGCTTCCCGCCTGCTGTGGCGACAACGACAACAATTTCGGTCTACTCCTGCATTTCCTCCGCCAGGGCATGATCAAGTACCTCGAACACGCGCTGGCGGACCAGGATCTCGGGCTCAACTTCACGCAGTACCGCGTGCTAAAAATGCTCTCGAACGTGCCGCACATCAGCGCCTCCGAGCTGGCGCGCCGCCTGGAGCACGATGCCGGCGCCCTCACCCGCCTGCTCGACAAGATGCAGGAACGCGGATTCCTGCGCCGCCACGCGTGCGCCGAAGACCGTCGCTCGGTCGAGATTTCGCTCACCGACGCCGGCCGCGCGCTGTCCCGCCCGCTGCGCGCGATCTCCGAACAACTGACCGCGTTTGCCCTGAGCGATCTCGCCGACGACGAGAAGACGACGCTGATGGCGCTGCTCCGGCGCGTGCGCACGACCCTGGATCAATAATCACATGCCGAGGCAATTAATGAAGATGACACCGCTCTGGCTGGCCAGCGCGATCCTGCTCGGCGGCTGTGCCGACCTCAACGGCCTCGCTCCGCAAGGCCGGCTGCGTCCGGAACAGGACATCGCGGCGCGCGCCAGCCTCGCCGGCGTGCAACCGGCGCCGTGGCCGAACAGCGACTGGTGGCGCACGCTCGGCGACGGCGCGCTCGGCACGCTGATCGGCGAAGCGCTGCGCGACAACCCGGACCTCGCCGCCGCCGACGCGCGCGTGCGCCTGGCGACGGCGCAGGCCGGATCGGCCGAGGCGGCGCGCTACCCGACGCTCGATGCCAAGGCGAGCTTCCCCGGCACGCCCTTCCCCGACGACTTCCCCAAGCCGTTCGCCGGCTACACGTCGGCGAAGCAGGCGAACCTCACCGCCGGCTACGTCTTCGACCTGTGGGGCGGCCAGCGCGCGGCCTGGGAAGCGGCGCTCGGCCAGCAACGCGCGGCCGAGGTCGACGGCGAAGCGGCGCGCCTGACGCTGTCGACGCGCGTCGCGCAGACGTACGCCGACCTCGAATATGCCTTCGCGGCGCACGACATCGCGCTCGCCGACCTCGACCGCGCGCAGAAGCTGCTCGACCTGACGCGCCAGCGCGTGCAGGCCGGCATCGACAGCGTCGCCCTGCTGCGCCAGGCCGAGTCGACGCAGGCCGGTGCCGAGCAGAAGCAGGCGCAGACGGCGCAGCGCATCGAGTCGGTGCGCACGCAACTCGCGGCGCTGCTCGGCCAGGGACCGGATCGCGGCCTGACGATCGAACGTCCGCAGGCGCTCAACGTCGCCGAGCTCGCCGTGCCGGAAGACCTGCCGGCCGAACTGGTCGGGCGCCGACCCGACATCGTCGCCGCGCGCTGGCGCGTGGAAGCGGCCCGGCGCGGCATCGACGCGGCGAAGGCGCAATTCTTCCCGAACATCAACCTGACCGCCGTGTTCGGCGTGATGTCGCTCAAGGGCGCCGACCTCTTCGACTCGACGAGCCGCTTCGGCCTCGTCACGCCGGCCATCTCGCTGCCGATCTTCGACGGCGGCCGCCTGCGTTCCAACCTCGCCGGGCGCGACGCCGACTACGACCTCGCCATCGCCCAGTACAACAAGACGCTGATCGGCGCCTTCAACGAGGTGGCGGACAGCCTCAGCCACCTGCGTTCGCTCGAAACGCAAAGGGCGGCGCAGCAGCGCTCGCGCGCAAGCGCGCAACAGGCGTGGGAACTCTCGACGCAGCGTTACCGCAACGGCGTCGGCGGCTATCTCGAAGTGCTCGTCCTGCAGCAGGCGCTGCACCAGGCCGAAGA
>RRZU012527661.1_pt1 | contig 13435 bp, 14 predicted proteins | sample 2165561 | NCBI WGS metagenome assembly RRZU01 (sample SAMN10456909, study PRJNA506462) | wastewater metagenome | isolation source: wastewater sludge | place: USA: Moscow, Idaho
CCAGATTGCGCGTAGGTGACCTGGTCAGTGAGGAATCTCGCCAAGCACGCTCAGCAAGCGTGTCATCGGCCCGGTCACGTTGTGCCGTTGTGCCAGTTCGTCGCACCGTGCGAGGTCGGCGCGGCCAGGCCGCAGTTCGGCGTCCAACACTGGCAGGTCGAGCTGGGCGGTCGCGACGACCAGGCGTGCCCGCAGCAGATAGTCGTCGGCTGCGGTCAATCGCAGCCGTTGCCTCAGGGGCAAGCCGGACGCCGGGTCGGCGGCCGCCGCCAATACGCCGTCCAGGTCGCCGTAGGCGTTCAGCAGGGTGGCCGCAGTCTTCTCGCCGATTCCGGGCACTCCCGGCAGTCCATCGGAGGCGTCCCCACGCAGTGTGGCGAAGTCCGCGTATTGCCGCCCGACGACGCCGTACTTCAGACGCAGCCAGTCATCGTCCACCAGCTCGTGTCGCGCCACGCCCCGGGCGACGTACGCCACCTTCACGTGATCGCCGACCAATTGGAACAGGTCACGGTCGCCCGTCACGACCACCACCTCGCCGCCCGCTGCGGCAGTCGTGCGGGCGAGCGTGCCGATGACGTCGTCCGCCTCATGGTCAGGGGCACCGACCACACAAAGTCCGACAGCCGTCAGGCAGTCGAAGATCCAAGGCACCTGAGCTGCCAGATCGTCCTCGACGACCTCGAGGTCGCAACTGCCACCTTCGGCGACCACCTCGGCGGCTTGGCCTACGAAGACCTCCGGCGTGGCCACTCGGTGCAGTTTGTAGCTGGGTACCAGTTCGACGCGCCAGGCGGGCCGCCAGTCATCGTCCCAGGCACAAAACAGCACAGTGGGGGAGTAGGCCCCGATCAGCCGGGTGAGCATTTCCAGCAGGCCGTAGACGGCATTGACCGGACGCCCGGAGTCGTCGATGAGGCTCGCCGAGACACCGTAGTACGCGCGGAAGTAGAGGGACGCAGTATCCACGATGAGGGTCGGCGAAGTGGGCATATTCAACATGGTGCCACGATGAGGCCATGGAGCCCACTGACCAGCAGATCGCCAAGCCCGGTCGCCGCAAGACGGATCGGACGATGACGAGGGTCTGGGTTAAGGTGACCGCAGAACACCGAGAACCCCGGGGGTGAGCTGATGGCGGAAGGCTTCCTGGTCGACCTCGGCGCGCTGGATGCTGCGGCCACGGGCCAGACGTGGACTCCGTGGTCTCGCGTCTAGTGGAGTGCGTGAGCGCCTACCGGCAAACCGACGAGGCCGTGCAGGCAGGGTTTGCCGGCGTGATTCAGCGTGAGACCGGCGATGATCCGGGGATGGGCTGATGGCTGAACTCGGTCAGACGTCAGAGCCGAAGGCCTTGGTGCCCGGGGAGGTCTCGGCTGTGGTGGCCACCATGCACGCGTTCCGCGACTACGCCGAAAACCTCGAGGAGGCCGGACAAGGGCTCCTTCGCATTACCACCGAAGCCGGCTGGCGTGGCGAGGCGGCGGACGCGTTCAACAACCTCTATCAAGGACAGCCGAGCCGCTGGCTCACGGCATCCGGTTGCTTCGAAAGTGCCGCCGATGCGCTCGATCGTTACGCAGACACCCTCTCGTGGGCGCAAGCCGAGGCATCAGCCGCGATCACCGAGTATGCCGAGGGTGACGCTGCCACGGATCGTGCCGTCGACCGCTACAACGAACGTGTCCGGCAGCACAACGAAGCTGTCAACCGGGGCGTAACCCCAGCACCCCTCGAACCGTTCACCGATCCGGGCGAAAGTGCTCGCCAGGCGGCGCGGGACCAACTCGCCCGGGCACGCGAACAACTGTTGGCGGCCGGCGACGATGCCGAGCGTACCGTCGCCAGCGCCCGCGATCTGGCCCCGCAGGAGCCGACCATTCTCGACCGGATCGGCGGGGGAATCGCCGACGCTGCGGGAGCAGTCGGCGGGTTCTTGTACGACGTGGGGGCGGAGGCCGTCAACGCGTTGGCGTCCTTCGGCAATGCGATGGTCAACAACCCGGCCGAAACCGCCGCCATGCTGGGCGGGCTGCTCACGATGGGGTTCGGGGCCACGATGACGGGCGGCGGTGCGGGTTTGTCGGCCACCGGTGGGGGTGCGGTGGTCGGGGCACCCGCGGCCGCATGGGGTGTCGGCCTGGTGGCGGCGGGCGGGGCGACGGCCGCGGCCGGTGCCGGAATGCTGGGCCAACATGCGGTCGGCAAGGACCGCGTCCGGGTCGCGGAAGCCCGGGCCCACAACACCGCCAGGTCACCGGGCTCGGCCGGCAAGAGGGGCACTCCCACTGATCGGGCGAAGGAGCACCTCACCGACCGCGACCTCGATGCCGCGCAGCGCGAACTCCGCGGTGAAGTGGTCAAGCGCAAGCCTGACGGCACCCCGTGGAACCACGTCCAAGAAGTCCGGGAGACCCAGAACAAGCTGGCCAATCGCATCGGGGTGCTCAAACGGCAGCTCGGCGATACGCGACTCAGCGGTGCCCAGAAGGAAGCTGTCCAAAGCGAGTTGTCCGAGGCCAGCAGACTGCTTGACCACTCGAAACAGTTCGTTCCGCGGAAGTAGGAAGCCCGATGACTCCACAAGAGCCCGCCTCGAAGATGCCGCCCGCCGGAGGAATCCCACCCGAGGTGCTTGCGCTCGCCCAGATGACGTTGGACGAGTTCGAGGGCACCACCTGGGGAGACCCGCCTGAGGACGCCACCTACGTGCAACACACCTGCTACGAGCTGCGGCGCACGCCACTTGGCCAGTTCGAGGCCGAAGATCTCCGCATCATGATCGGTCAGCAGATCGGCCTGGAACTGCTGGCGCCCAGGGCCCTCGGCGCGCTGATCCAGCAGCCCCTGATCGAAGCTGATATGTACCCCGGGGATCTGCTCCGTGCGGTGCTGGCGCTGCCTGACTCGTTCTGGCACTCCCACCCCGCCGAAGACCAACGTCTGCGCGTCGCTGTGGCCGCATTCGATGCGATAGATCCAAACGACCCCGAGAGCCCGCTGTTGTTCGCCGACTTCGCTGCCGCGCTGGCGTCCACGCGCCGCAGATGGGCACGTTAGCGCGGGCGCTGACTGGTGCGACGATGGTGCCGCTTGCTGCGCGAATTGGGCGCCAAGGCCCGGAGCCGTCGACAAGGCTCGCCGAGACACCGTAGTACGCGCGGAAGTAGAGGGACGCGGTATCCACGATGAGGGTCGGCGAAGCGGGCATATTCAACATGGTGCCACGATGAGGCCATGGAGCCCACTGACCAGCAGATCCTCGCCCGCCTGTCGCGTGAGGGTCGCATGTCCTTCACTGAACTGGGACGCGCCGTAGGTCTGTCGACCTCAGCCACCCAGCAGCGAGTGCGCCGCCTTGAGCAGCGGGGGATCATCACCGGTTACCACGCCGACGTCGACCCCGCTGCGGTCGGTCGGGCCCTCAGCGCCTTCATCGAGATCCAGCCGCTGGCGGCAGAGCATCAGGACCACGCGCCCGACTACCTTTCGAGCCTGCCGCAGATCACCTCCTGCTACTCGGTGGCGGGCGACGCTTCTTTTCTCTGCCTGGCCCAAGTGGGTTCGGCAGAGGAGTTGGACGAGTTGCTGGCCCGAATCAGACGCGAACTTGCGGTGAACACCGTCACCACCATCGTGCTGCGCACCGCATTCCGGCATCGCCCGCTGGTCTAGACTCCGAGCATGGCGCAGCGCAACGAGTCTCTTGACCGCATCTTGGTCATCACACCGACCTACAACGAGGCAGAGAATCTGGCTCCGATCATCAAGCGGCTGCGCGACGCCGTGCCGTCAGCGCACAGCCTGATCGCCGACGACAACTCGCCCGACGGCACCGGGGCCATCGCCGACCGGATGGCCGCCGAGGATCCGGCCATCCATGTGCTGCACCGGCCCGGCAAGCAGGGGCTCGCGGCTGCCTACCTCGCTGGGTTCGCGTGGGGCCTGGAGCGCAACTACGACGTCCTGGTCGAGATGGACGCCGACGGCTCGCACCAGCCAGAGCTGCTCCCATCGTTGCTGGCGGCACTCCACGACCTGGACGCTGACATGGTGAAGGGCTCCCGTTGGATGCGCGGCGGCGCGACCGATCAGACGCGATCGCGGGAGCTGCTCAGCCGGCTCGCCAACATCTACATCCAAGTGGCGATGGACATTCCGGTCCGCGACGCCACCGGCGGGTACAACGCGTTTCGTTCCTCGATCCTGCGCAAGGTCGATCTGACCGGCGTCGCCTCCAAGGGCTACACCTTCCAGGTTGACATGACCCGCCGCGTTCTCGCAGCGGGCGGCAAGGTCGTAGAAGTGCCGATCTACTTCCCCGATCGCGAGATCGGAGATTCGAAGATGAGCGGCTCCATCATCGGAGAAGCGCTTCTGCGCACCACCGAGTGGGGTGCCCAGAAGCGCTGGTCGCAACTCAAAGGTGTGGGCGAGAAGATCTCCGATGAGTTCGCGAAGATGAACTCCCGAGCCTCCGATCAGTAGTGCGGGGTGCGGCGGACCTCCTCAAGCCGTTCCGCCAGCAACTCTTCAAGTTCCGCGATTGAGCGCCGCTCAAGCAGCATGTCCCAATGCGTGCGCGGGGGCTTGACGTCCTTCTCTTCGGGGCGCGTGCCGTCACTGCGTAACGCGGGTGAGCCGCAGCGCGGGCATTCCCACTCGGCGGGAAGCTCAGCTTCGGTCGAGAAGGCGACCTCGAAGTGGTGTCCGCGCTCGCAGTCGAACCCGAGGGTCCGGCGAGCGGCGAATTCGATTCCCTCCTCGTCCTCGAAGCTCTTGGCGCCCAACCCCATGCCCCGTAGTGCACGATCCGCCATTCTCGGCCTCCCTCCGATCGAACAGAATCCTTCTGTGTCAACACCAGCGCACCACAGATTGTTCCGGTGGGGAAGCGAAACCGCGCTATCTCAGGCACTCCATAGTCCGCGATCGATCGCCACCTCGCGGAGCACGTCGATCCGGTCAGCAATCAGCCCGTCCACGCCAAGATCGATCAAGTCGTGCATCTGCCGCGGGTCATTGATCGTCCAGACGTGGACCCGGACGTCGTTCGCCCGAGCGGCCGCGATCAGCCGCTGGGTCAGGACGCGCACTTCGCGGCGCCTGACCGACTGCGTCATCGGAACCTGAAAGACCTGACCTGAGGGCGGGAGCAACCTGGGCAGCAGCGGCACGTAGGCCGCCCAAGCCACCGACGGAGAAGCCAAACCGGTGGCCACCCGGGGTCCCATCAGCCGCCGGAAGCGGTTCAACCTGGCAGCGCTGAACGACGCCACGCAGACCCGGTTCTCGGCGCGGTGGGCACGCAAGGACGCCACGAGCGGCTCAACCGCCCCCGGCGCCTTGATGTCGATATTGATGCTGGCCTCGGGGAATGACTCCAGCACTTCATCAAGGGTCGGAATCGGGTCCCGGCCGCCGATCAGCGCCCGGCGAACGGTCTTCAAGGGCAGGTCGGCGACCACTCCGGTGGCATCAGTGACGCGGTCCAGCACGGAGTCATGGAAGGCAACCAACTGGCCGTCCAAAGTGGCGTGCACGTCAGTCTCCAGATATCGAAAGCCGGCCTGGACCGCGCGTCCGAATGCGTAGAGGCTGTTCTCGCGGGCAGCGTCGGCAGGCTCAAGATAGCCGCCCCGGTGGGCCATGCAGGCGAAGGGCTCGTCGAAATACGCGTATCTGCTGGTGCCGCGGCTCACGACGGTCATTCTAGGTCGAATCTGGACCAGACCCGGCAAGCGCGGTGGGCCGGCGGGCGCCCGCGCCAGCTCGAGCTCGACGGGTGCACGGTGAGCCGGGTCTAAACTGTGCCGGTGGCCCAAATCCTGTCGATCCAGTCCAACGTCACTTTCGGGTTCGCCGGCAATTCGGTGGCCGTCTTCACGCTGCGACGGGCCGGCCTCGACGTTTGGCCGGTCCACACGGTGGAGTTCTCCAACAACACCAGCTACGGCGCTTGGCGCGGCCCGGTAATCAGCCCCGAACAGGTCGCCAGCGTCGTCCAGGGTGTGGACGATCTGGGCGTGTTGACCGAAGTGGATGCCGTCCTGTCGGGCTATCAAGGTGCACCCCAGATGGGCCAGACCATCCTGCAGGCTGTCGAGATGACCCGCGCCCGCAATCCGCAGGCCATCTACTGCTGTGACCCGGTGATGGGCGACGTCGACCGAGGCTTCTATGCTGCACCGGGCATTCCGGAATTCATGCGCGAACACGTCGTCCCGCAGGCCACCATCATGAGCCCGAACCTGTTCGAGCTCGACTACCTCACCGGACGGACCAGCTCGACCATCGCCGATGTGCTGGACGCCGCCGCCGCGCTGCGCAGGCGCGGCCCACGAGTGGTGCTCGTCACCTCGGCAGTGGGCCTTGATGCGGGCGACGACGTGATGCGCATGATCGCACAGGACGCGTCCCAGACCTGGCAGGTCACCACGCCGCTGATCGACCGCAAGTTCACCGGATCGGGCGATCTGACAACTGCCATCTTCCTGGCCAACCTGCTCGAGACAGGAGACCTTGGCGCGTCCCTGTCGATGACCGCATCGACGGTCTACTCGGTGCTGCTGCGAACCCACGAGTTGGGACGCCGGGAGCTTGCGCTGGTCCAGGCACAAGACGACATTGTCAATCCGAAGTATCGGTTCGATGCCGTCCCGCTGTGATGCAGGTTGACGGGCTGCGCGCACCCAGCCCGTCGACTCTGCTCATTCGGAAAAGGTGCTGATCCTGGCGCCGAGCTTGTTCAGTCGGGCGGGCAGGTCCTCATAGCCGCGATTGATCACGTAGACGTCGCGCAACGTCGAAGTCCCGCGGGCCGCCAGCATCGCCAGCAGGATGCAGACCGCTGGCCGCAACGCAGGGGGAGAGATCATCTCCCGGGCGCGCCACTTGGTGGGCCCGACAACGTTCAGCCGATGCGGATCAAGCAACTGCACGTTCGCGCCCAACTTGCCGAGATCCAACAGATGGATGGCCCGATTCTCGTAGACCCAGTCATGGATCATCGTCTGGCCCTCGGCGCAGGCTGCAATCACCGCGAAGAACGGCAGGTTGTCGATGTTCAGGCCAGGGAAGGGCATCGGATGGATCTTGTCTTGCCGGGCGTGCAGCTGTGAGGGCTTCACGGTGAGATCGGCCAGCCGAGTGAAGCCGTTGTGGGAGCCGTATTCGTCGCCCACCTCAAGCCGGAGACCCATCTCGTGCAGAATTGACAGCTCAATCTCGAGGAACTCGATCGGGGCGCGGGTGATCGTCAGCTCCGAGTTCGTCACCACGGCAGCGGTGATGAGGCTCATCGCCTCGATCGGGTCCTCCGAGATGCAGTAGGTCACATCGGCGTTGAGCTCCCTGCGGCCGCGGACGCGTAGGGTGGTCGTTCCGATGCCCTCGATCTCCACACCAAGCATCGTCAGGAAGACGCACAGATCTTGAACCATGTAGTTCGGTGACGCGTTTCGCAGGATCGTCTCGCCCGGAGTCAGCGCGGCCGCCATCAACGCGTTCTCGGTGACGGTGTCGCCGCGCTCGGTCAGCACTACCTTGCGCTGACCCGGTGCTGTGGGCGTGGTCTTCGCCCAGTAGAAGCCGTCGGTCGCCTCGACCGCCAGGCCGAACGAGCGCAGGACCTGCAGGTGCGGTTCCACCGTGCGGGCGCCCAACTGGCAGCCGCCGGCGTAAGGCAGCCTGAAGTCGTCGACCAGGTGCATCAGAGGTCCTAGGAACATGATGATGCTCCGGGTGCGTCGAGCTGCGTCCACGTCCATGCGTGCCAGGTCGAGCACTGCCGGCCGCACCAAGGTGAGGTCAGCTTCGTCAGCCGACCAGGTGACCTCGACGCCGATGCTCTGCAAGACCTCGAGCAGCCGGTTGACCTCCTCGATGTGCGCGATTCCGCGCAGCACCGTGCGTCCCTTGTTCAACAGGCTCGCGCAAAGCAGTGCGACCGCGGCGTTCTTGGACGAGCGGGTCTCGATCGAACCGGACAAGGAGGTCTCGCCGTCGATCCTGAGGTTCATCGAGGCTCGCCCACCGGGAACGATCAAGGGGGATTCCAGCGCATTCGCGATTCGGTTGATCATCTCGAGCGACAGGTTCTGGTTGCCCGACTCAATGCGATGGATCGCGCTCTGGCTGGTGTTGAGGAGGCTCGCCAGTTCGTTCTGGGTCAGGCCGCGCTGCTTACGCGCGTCCCTGACCAAACGTCCAATGCTCGCCGGCGACGTGGTCTGAGTCACCATGAAAATCTAACTCACATGTGAGATGACCGCAACTCAGCGGCAACCGCGTCTCGCGAAGCCGATGCCAATAGACTGCCGGGCATGAGCGCACATTTCGACGTTGTCGTCCTTGGCGCCGGACCTGGCGGCTATGTAGCCGCCATCCGCGCGTCGCAACTCGGCTTGAAGACCGCCATCATCGAGAAGCAATGGTGGGGAGGTGTCTGCCTGAACGTGGGCTGCATACCGACCAAGTCGCTGCTGCGCAACGCCGAACTGGCCAACATCGTCCTGCGCGAGGCCGACAAGTACGGCATCTCCGGCAACATCTCCGTCGACTACGGCAAGGCCTTCCACCGGAGCCGGGACGTGGCCGACAAGTCGGCCAAGGGCGTCCACTACTTGACCAAGAAGAACAAGATCACCGAGTTCGACGGCTGGGGCACCTTCGTTGATGCCAAGACCATCGAGGTGGCGGGCAATGACGGTTCCACCCAGCAGGTGACCTACGACAACTGCATCATCGACGTGGGCGCTACCGTGAAGTTGCTGCCCGGCACCCAGAGGTCGGCCAACGTGTGGACCTACGAGGAGTTGATCGGTTCGGAGGAACTCCCGAAGTCGATCATCATCGGCGGATCCGGCGCGATCGGCACCGAGTTCGGCTACGTACTCAACGCCTACGGTGTCGAGGTCACCATTGTCGAATTCCTCGACCGCATGGTTCCCACCGAGGACGCCGAGATCAGCGCAGAGTTGCTCAAGGCGTACAAGAAACTGGGCATCAAGGTGCTCACCAGCACGGCCGTCAGGGCTGTCGAGGACACCGGCTCCGGGGTGAAGGTGACAGTCGAACCTGCCAAGGGCGGTGAGCAGCGGGTACTGGAAGCCGACAAGATGCTGCAGGCGATGGGCTTCGCGCCGCGGATCGCCGGCTACGGCATCGACAAGACCGGCGTCGCGCTGACCGACCGTGGCGCGATCGCGATCGACGACTACTGCCGCACCAACGTTGCGGGCATCTACGCGATCGGCGACGTGACCGGGAAGATGATGCTCGCCCACACCGCCGAGGCGCAGGGTGTGGTCGCCGCCGAGACGATCGCGGGCGCCGAGACCATGCCTGTCAACTACGCGATGATCCCGCGCGCCACCTACTGCCAGCCGCAGATCGGCTCGTTCGGGCTGTCCGAGCAGCAGGCGAAGGACGCCGGCTACGAGGTCAAGGTGGCCAAGTTCCCGTTCTCCGCCAACGGCAAGGCAAGAGGCATGGGTGAGACCGTCGGCTTCGTCAAGCTCGTCGTCGAAGCCCAGTACAACGAGATCCTCGGCCTTTCGATGATCGGCCCAGAGGTCACCGAACTGCTGCCCGAGTACCAGCTGGCCCAGCAATGGGACCTGACCGCTGACGAGGTGGCCCGCGTCGTACACGCCCACCCGACGCTGTCGGAGACACTCAAAGAGGTCGCAGAGGGTGTCTGCGGCCACATGATCAACTTGTAAGCGAGAACGACAGAACCAGTTGTCCCAACAGCGAGCAACGTGGGCCCCTCGCGGCCGGCTCGGGTCGGTTCGGGGCCCAGACAGCCAACCTCACCGTGCCACCACCACATACTCGACGGCTTCCCTTCGAGCAGCCCTGCTGTGGGTGCCGAAGTGATAGCGATGCGGGAGCTCGACGACCTCGGGCGCTGTGCCCTTCACATCACGAAGCATGCCGACAAGCGCCTCCAAGTCGGGCACGGCGTTCGAGCCGTACGAGAGCACGATGGTGGAGTCTCGGAACTGCTCGAACATGGCTACCAATGCCGACACGATGGTGCGTTTCGAACCGAAGGCAGTAGGACGCTTGGGGAGCTTGCGCGTCGTGGTCCCTTTCATGACTGCGGCGGTCCCGCCCTGCCAGTAGTCAGACAACCCCTCCAAGAACCAATAGCGCTTCAGATAGTCATTGTCGTCACGCGGGGGTGCGTAGGGAGGGTCGAGGTAGACCAGATCGGCATTCGTCGGTGCCGCACTCACGTCGCCCTGCGCTGCAAGACAGTGTTCTCCTTCGAAGACAGCCGAGTTCCACGCGTCCACGCAAGCCACGAACTGTTCTGAAAGGGGCGTGTGCAGCCAGGCACGCCCATCGTCGTAACGCAGCCCGGTAACAGTGAAGACGCCACGAGGCTGCTTGCGTGCTGCGGCCAACACGAGTGCGGCCACCGCGAGGTGGCGCTTCGAACCCGCAAGGCGGTCAATGTGCGACCAAGCAGCGTCCAGGAAGCGCAGGTCTTCAGGTGTGAAAAACAAGCCGTCATATGTGCGGCTGATGAAGTCGCGGCCGTCACGGTTACCGCCGTCCACGATGAGCCGCACATCCTCGTCCGAGAGCCGTTGTCCCTGATTCGCGCAAGCTGCCTTCGCCAGCGTCACTGGGAAGTTCAGGTAGTCCCGCGAGGTCACCGCGTACCCCAGAGCCTTCAGAAGGTAAGAGACAACACCCGACCCCGAGAACGGATCGAGCGCGGTCTTGCCGCCCACCTCTTCGAACACTGAAGCAAGCGTGGGCAGGAGTCGATACTTCGAGCCCATGTAACGCAGGTGCGGGTAGCGATCTGCCTGCACCAACGCGGGCGCAGACACATCGAGGAAGGGTAACTGCCGCGATGACATGGACAACCTCGAACTTTCGCGTGCCACTCTACGACCCGCCACCGACAGGCCATCACAGGCGCGCAACCCACGCCACGTCGCGGCCCCACGGCACCTCTGCCGGACGACGACAGGCACGCCCGTGTTTCATCGTCGCGCTGCACCACAACAGACCTGGGCCTGAGACAACCCCGAGGCCGCCGGGCTTCGTTGTGTCCGGGGCCCTTCCCGGACCATCACAACGACACGAGCTAGAGCGGTACCCGTCTGGCGCGGCAAGCCACCTCGACCCCGAAGAAGTCCTCCAACCAGAACGCCAGGTTCCCGAGCACGCGGTGGCATCCGAGAATCCGGCGCTGGCGGTCCTGGTGCCGTATGTCGCAGAGGACACCCGGTTCCGGGTGCTCACCCTCAGCGCCGACAGTGTCCGCTTGTTGGAGGGCACCATCAATTCCTTGGGTGAGGCGGACCTCGGCCCGATCCCCGCCGACTGCGACAGCATCTTCGGCCACGTCGAGAATCAGGAGCATCTGCAACACTCCTCGTCCCGCGACGGTTCGCCGTACCACGGCCATGCCAGCGACGTGTGCGCGACACCAAACGCCTGCCGCTGGACCTCGCGACCGAACGCATCAACGAGGCTTGGGCCAAGGACCAGGCGCTGCTGGACACCCACGACATCATCCGGGCCGCGGGTGAGGGCCGGGTCGACTCACCGTTCCTCACTGGAGGAGCCGTCACGGCCGATCCACGCCTCGAGCAGGCGGTCCGGCTAACCTTGCAAATGGGCGGTGAGGTGCATGCCCTGGCCGATGGTGACCGTCTGGCAGCAGCGCTGCTGCGTTACTGAGGAGCAAAGATGACCTTGCCCGACTTGGTGGTCTGTGGTTTCGACGATTCGCCGCAGTCTCTGACCGCGGCCCGCTGGGCAGCCGACTGGTGCACCCGGCTGCACATGAGACTGCGTCTGCTCGCGGTAAGTGGGACGGTGGGCACCGCCAGCCGTGACATCAGCCGAGGCCGTCCCGCAGAACCAGCAGATCAGCAGGCTGAGTTGTCGGCGCAGCTCGAACAGGTGCGGGCCCACCTCACCGAAAGCTACCCGACGCTGTCGATCGACAGCGTCGTGCTGGGCGGCCTGCCGGCCGATCAACTGATTGAGGCCTCCCGGGCCGGTGCGCTGTTGGTGATCGGCACACGCGGTCTGGGCCCAGCGCTGTCGAGCCTGCTCGGGGGTGTGGCCGAGGACGTGGTGACCCGCGCCCCGGGACCGGTCGTGGTGGTACCCAGCACCCTGACCAGGGCGCGCGAGCACGTGATCACCCTCGGCATCGACCCGCAAGGGCCGAGCTTCGAGGCCGCTCGATTCGCCCTCGAAGCCGCCGAGCGGATGGCGGTCGGCCTGCGCGTGGTGGCGTGCGTCGAGGCGGGGGAGTCACCCGACCGTGCTGCCATGATGCATGATGACAGTCTGGCCACGGCGATCGGTGACCACTTCGATCTCCCGATCGACCAGCGGGTGGTTCGAGGCCGTTCGCACGAGGTACTTGCCGAGGCGGCTGCCGGCACCGAACTGTTGGTCGTCGGCAGCCGGGGCAGGAGCGGCCTGACCGGGCTGTTGCTTGGGTCCACCAGTCGCCGCGTCGTGCGCGAGGCCAGCGTCCCGACCGTGGTGGTGAAGCCTGGCCAAGAGCAGGGATCATCCGCGCCGCTGTGCGGAGTTGAGGGCATTGGTCCGACGCGCTCCCAGGGAGGAACCGTGACCGGGGCAACACTGAGTGAACTGCGTGCCCAACTCGTCGACGGGAACGACCCCACCCTTGTGAGTTGTTCGACACGTCCTACCTAGTCACTGGTAGTGAGGTGGCAGTCAGCGGGCCCGACGGTGCTGTCGATCACGTCCGAATCGCGCGACTTGCCGCCATCGAACACCGCATCCGGATCCATCGCGGCGACGACCTGATCGTCACAGCCGACCTGACTGCCGCCGACCCGATGGCCGAACCGGTACGGATCGGCTACTCCCTGCCCGAGGTACTTGATCGCGTCCAAGTTGGCGACCGCGTCTACTTCGACGACGGCGAATTCGGTGGCCGCGTCATCGCGAAGACAACAGGCGGACTCCGCGTCCAGATCGACCAGATCGACGACGCTGGCGCCTGGCTACGCGCCGAGAAGGGCATCAACCTGCCTGATTCCGACCTCGGCCTGTCGGGTCTGACCGAAGACGATCGGGCGGTGCTGCCCTTCATCGTGGAACATGCCGACGGTGTGGAGATGTCGTTCGTCAACACCGCAGACGACCTAGCGGTGGAGGCGGGGTTCGCCCGGATGGGTGAACTCCAGGAAGAGATCATGTGGCTCTGCGAGGCTGCTCACGTGCCGGTGATCTGGGCCACCCAAGTGCTGGAGAACCTGGCGAAGTCCGGACGCCCGTCTCGCGCCGAGGTGACCGACGCCGCACTATCAGTGCGTTCCGAGGGCGTGATGCTGAACAAGGGGCCGCTTCTCCTGGATGCGGTGAGCTTCCTGGACCACCTGCTGACCCGGATGTCCGACCACCTCGACAAGAAGAG
>RRZU013439816.1_pt1 | contig 13433 bp, 9 predicted proteins | sample 2165561 | NCBI WGS metagenome assembly RRZU01 (sample SAMN10456909, study PRJNA506462) | wastewater metagenome | isolation source: wastewater sludge | place: USA: Moscow, Idaho
CTGACGGGCCCGGACATGTTCTCTAGCTACGGTGTTCGGACGATGTCCACCACCAACGTCGCCTACTGGCCGACCCGGTACCACGTCGCGTCGGTGTGGACCCACGACACCGCGATGATCATTGAGGGCATGCTGCGTGCCGGTTATCCGGACGAGGCTGCGAGTCTGGCGCGCGGGCTGTTGCGCGCGGCTGAGGGCTTCGACCACCGCCTGCCGGAACTGTTCGGCGGCCAGAGCGCCGACAAACTGTTCTCGCCGGTGCCCTACCCGGCGTCGTGTCGTCCCCAGGCCCGGGCGGCGGCGGCGGGCATCAGCGTGGCAAGGGCCCTCGGGGCGCTCTAGCACCACTCGGCGCGTAGGTGGATGAGAAGGACCTCGGACAAGGGTCGCGTCAATGAGCACGCGCGATGGACGCTCATGGTTGCCCGGACCGATAGTGTTCCGCTACCCGGCTGGGGGTACTGGAGGAATCAGATGGCGATCGGTCGCCGTGCCGCGCGATCAGTCGCAGCAACGGCGGCGGCATCCGCCCTTGTCACCTGGCTGCCGGTCGCCTCGGCGCACGCTGCGAGCAAGGGGTTAGCACAGTGCATAACCCGGTCCGAGGGTGTGGAATGAGCCGTCATCGACTCCGAGCCGGCCGCGCCCTGGCACACCGCGTACCAGCGCTCCTTCCGCAACACCATCGGCCAGACGGCGCCGCTGACCTGCTCCGAGCCGCCGTCCTCGTCGCTGCCGGCCACGTACCCCGGATTGACCGACGAGTTCACGGCCTGGGTGTTCACGAACGTCGAAGCAAGCGCCGGGGTTGAACTCACGCATCGATGGTCCGCCGATGGTGGGTCGGTTGAACCCGTTGCCGTGCCCAGCGGCTGGAAATACAGCTGCGAGTTCGGCACCAGCACTTACTCCGTCCACGGTCACACGACCAGGTACTGGTCCAACGGTGGCGTCACCCGAACCGATTGGACGTTCATGGCTCCGGCAGACGGCCAGCGTTGGCAGGTCTTCAAGGATCGGCTCGGCTGAGCCTGGAAGCCGGGTGCCGGAAGCCGGAAGCCGACAGCCGTCCCGGGTGCCGGAAGCCGTCCCGGGTGCCAGTGCCGCTCGACGAGGTCGGTAGGTTGGCGCCATGACTGAAGCACCGAGCATCGAACCGCTGCCCGACGAGGACTTCCGCCGCGTGTTGTGTGTGGTGGCCCATCCCGACGACCTGGAGTACGGCGCCTCGGCTGCTGTGGCCGAATGGACCGACCGCGGCGTCGAGGTCGCCTACCTGCTGCTGACGCAGGGCGAGGCCGGCATGCAGATTCCGCCGCAGGAGTGCGCCCGCATCCGGCGCGGCGAGCAGGAACGCGCCTGCGAACAGGTCGGCGTGAGCAACCTGACGATGCTCGCCCACCCCGACGGCATGCTGGTCTACTCACTGGAGCTGCGGCGCGATATCGCCCGGGTGATCCGGCAGTTCAAACCCGATGCCGTGCTGACCATGACCTGGGACATCGAAGCCCCCTGGGGGCTCAACATGGCCGACCACCGGGTGGCCGGGCTGGTCACCATCGACGCGATCCGCGACGCCGACAACACCTGGGTGCACCCTGAACTCGCCAAGGATGAGAATCTGGCGAAGTGGGGCACCCGCTGGTTGCTGGTCGGTGGGCACCAGCAGCCCTCCCACGGCGTGGCCGTCTCGGACGCCTCGGTGCAGCGGGCGGTGAAGTCGCTGGAGCAGCACGAGGAGTACCTGGCAGCTATTCCGGAGCATCCCAAGCCGGCCGAGTTCATTCCCGAGATGCTGGCCGGGGGTGGCAAGGCGATGGGTGTCGAGCACGCATTCGTGGTGAAGGCCTACGACCTGCGCGGACGCCCGGCAGGCGCCTGACCCGCGCCGAACCCCCGCCTCACCATCGTGCGCCTGCGAAGCTTCGCAGGCGCACGATGGTTAGGCGGGGGTTGGGGAACCCGGGTCAGTCGAGGCCGTCACGATCGGCCCAGGCCAGCAGGGTGTCGAGCCGGAACGATTGCTCGTCGATGCCGGCGTGCAGGTCGCCCAGGGCGGCGAACCGGGCCGGTACTGACGCCATGGTGAAGTCGCGCGGGTCGAGGTCGTCCAGTTCGGCCCAGGTCACCGGAGTCGAGACGGTGCCGGTGGGTGTGCCGCGCACCGAATAGGCGCAGGCGATGGTGTGGTCGCGGGCGTTCTGGTTGTAGTCGACGAACACCGTGGCCGGGTCACGATCCTTGCGCCACCACACCGTGGTGGCGTCGGCGCACCGTCGCTCGACCTCGCGTGCGAACGCCAGCGCCGCCCGCCGCACCTCGGCGAAACCCCAGGCCGGTTCGATCCTCACGTAGATGTGAAACCCCTTGCCGCCTGAGGTTTTGGGAAAGCCCGTGACATCGAGTTCGGCCAGCACCTCGCGCGCCACGCCGGCCACCCGTCGCACCGTGTCGAAGTCGGCCTCGGGCATCGGGTCCAGGTCGATGCGCCATTCGTCCGGCTGCTCGACGTGGCCGCGCCGGCTGTTCCAGGGGTGAAACTCGACCGTCGACATCTGCACCGCCCAGATCACCTGGGCGAGCTCGGTGACGCACAGCTCATCGGCGGTGCGTCCGTAGCGGGGTAACCAGAGCTCGACGGTCTGCACCCAGTCGGGGGCACCGCCCGGCAGCCGCTTCTGATGCACCTTGGGGCCGGCCAGCCCGTCCGGAAAACGATGCAGCATGCACGGACGCTCGCGCAGCGCCCGGACGATGCCCGGCCCCACCGACAGGTAGTAGTCGATGAGGTCGCGCTTGGTCCAGCCGGTGTCGGGAAAGTAGGTGCGATCGGGGTTGGTCACCCGGACCGTTCGCTCACCTACCTCGATCTCGATCGCTGGACTCGCCATATTGCTGACGGTAGTTGGTTATCCACAGATTTGCCCGATTCCCGGCCGTACGGCCGGATCGGCGCTCCAGCCGTGGCTGGATAGGGGCGTGAATGCGGCACAGGAGTTGTTGCGGGCCAACGAGGGTGTGCTCTGCCAGCGCCTGCATCCGCGCGGCACGCTCAATGGCCTGTTGACTCGCCATGCCATTGTGCGGGTGCTGCCGGGGGTCTTCGTCGATACCGAGCTGCTCGCCTGCCGGCGTACGCGTTACCTGGCCGCCTTGACCGCTCGGCCGGCGGCGGTGTTGTGGGGGGATTCCGCCGTGGCGGCCATCACCGCCGACCGGACGCCCTTCGTCGCCGGTGAGTTGATCGAGCTGGCGGAGCCGGAAGGGCGCAGAATCGCCGGCCTCACAGTTCGCCGACGCTCAGCTCACAGCATCAGGTTGTTCAACGGCCTTCGTTGTCCGACCCCGGCGATCGTCGCGGTGGAGGCCGCGGTGCGCGATCAGGGCCGAACCGCCGAACTGCTGCTACGCACCGGGTTGGTCGCTCCCGCACAGCTGGTCGACGCGCTTTCGTTGTTTGATGGCTCCTGCGGCCAGCAGGTACGGCGCGACGTGATAGTCAGCTACGCCGACAACCCCTGGTCGGGTGGTGAGCGAGACCTGCAGCAGGTGCTGCGTGGCGCGGGGGTGCACGGGTGGGTCGCCAATGTGGCGATCAGGCTTGCGGGTGCCACCTACTACCCGGATCTGTTGTTCGAGGCCGCCCGGTTGATCGTCGAGTTCGACGGGTTCGCCGTTCATGGCACCCGTCAGGCGTTCGAGGCCGACCGCGTACGCCAGAACCGCCTGATGGCTGCCGGGTTTCGGGTGCTTCGCTACACCTGGCAGCGCCTACAGGACGACCCCGAGGGCATCGTCGCCGAGATCAAGAGCCTGCTTGCGCAGAGCGAACCGACGATCTGCTGAAATCATCACCAGCCGATATACTGATTTTACCGCCAGTTTTCGGATGAAACGTTGCAAACCGCTTCTGAGAGAAACTGGCGGTAAAATCGGTATACCCGCGCACAGTGAAATCTTTTGTGACGCCGGTTGTGTCGCAGATCAACTCAGCGTGCCGTCCGGGTTCACCCGGAACACATCCACCTTCACCTCGAGCGTCGACTTCTTCGATTCGGTGTAGACCACGCCCTTCAGCGGCGACACGTCTCGGAAGTCCCGCCCCCAGGCGGTCACGATGTAGCGCGAATCGGCGAAGTGGTCGTTGGTCGGGTCGAGGTCGATCCACTCACCGCCGGGCACCAGCACCGAGGTCCAGGCATGCGAGGCGTCCGACCCCTCGAGCTTTGGCTGCCCGGGTGGGGGTGAGGTTTCGACGTACCCCGACACGTACCGCGCCGGCAGGCCCACCGATCGCAGGCAACCGACCGCCAGGTGTGCGAAGTCCTGGCAGACACCTTTGCGAAGCCGCAGCAACTCCGGCAGCGTGGTGCGCACCGAGGTGGCGCCCAACTCGTACTTGAAGTCGCGGTAGATGGTCGAGTAGAGGCCGACCAGCGCCTCCCCCAACGGACGCTCCGAGGCCAGGATCGATCGTGCGTAGGCGAGCACCTCCGGCCCCAGTTCGACCAGGTAGGACGGCAGCAGGTACTCCGCGTGCTGCACGGGATCGGCCTCCTGCTCGACCCGCTCGGCCGCCTGCGCCACCGTGAAGTCGTTCAGCGAGTCGAGCACCGGGCGTGGCCAGGCCACGTCGACGAACGCGGTCTTGCTGACCACCAGCTCACGGTGCGGCGAGCGGATCTCGACGTAGTAGCTATGGTTGCCGAAGTGGTCGACGTGCTGGCTGATCACCTCGGGTTCGGGAGACACCGCCACCTCGTTGGCCACCACCTGCTGCGACCACGTCTCGAGCGGACGCAGGAAGCCGCGTTCGTAACACGCCTCGACCTCGTCGTCGTAGGTGTAGATCGTGGAGTGCCGCACCCGGTATCGGCGGGGTGCGTAGTGGTCCAGGCGCGAATCAGCGGCCATCGGTCACCTGCCATTGGCTGCCCCAGCCGGACGTCTGCGCCCGGCGCGGAGCCTGCCGTACAAAGTGCCGCGCCGCCATGTCGCTGGAGAGCCGGCGGAAGTCCTGCTCCAGCGACGCGAGGGTCACCGACAACACCGACGGGCGTAGCAACTCATCCACATCGGAGTCGGCGATCTGTTGCGCCAGCGCCAGCGCCCGGGCAGCGGACGCCTCGTCGCCCAGCAGGGTCAGGTCGCCGGCCAGGCATTGGGCCTGGTAGAGCACCGAACGCGGGTTCTGACGATCGAGCAGCAGCAGGTCGACGGCCGATTCCAGCGCCATGGTCGGGCCGGTGCCGGCGGCAGCACGGCGACGGTGCGTGATGATCGACTCTCCGGCCCGTAGCACGCCCTCGACCACCAGGTCGTTCACCGCGCGATCGCGTTCGCCGGTCAGGGTGCGGCCCAGCAACGACAGCGTCATCTGGGCCCGCTCCATGCGACAGCCGGCGTCGAGAAAGGCCCACGACTCGTCGCGCACCATGCTCTGGGCCAGAATGCCGTCGAGTGCCAGCAGCGATTCGAGCACGTCGGCCAGCAGCGGCTGCAGTTGGTCGTTGTCGTCGGGGGTGGTGGCCAGCGTCTGCTGCAGGCGTCCGATCACCGACCAGGTATCGACGCTGAGCAGGTCGCGCACGTGCTGTGCGGCCTTGATCACCTGGTTGGCGCAGTGCCGAACGGTACCGGTGCGCGCCGCGTCCAGGACGGCACGACGCAGGTAGGCCAGCGACGTTTCGCCCTCGCGGATGGAGCCGGTCACCGTGACCCAGGCGACGGCGTCCAGCAACACCTCGGTTGCTTGAGCACCGGGCGTGCCGGTGCGGCTGCTGTTGTCTTCGGCGAAGTCGTCGACCACCTTGAGCAGCCGGGCGGTGCCCTCGGCGCGTTCGGCGTAGCGACCCATCCAGTACAGGTTGTCGGCCACGCGCGGCGACAGGCCGGCGGCGCGGTCGATCGGGGGCTGATGCAGCCGGCGATCGCGACCCACGCTGGGCTGGTCGGACCCGGAGCTGATCACCCAGACGTCCTTGGCCAGGGCGCCGCTGAAGTTCGAGACGGTGTACTGGTCCTCGGCCGGGGCCACCCGGCCCAAACCGCCGGGCAGAAAATGGTAGTCGTCGTCGTGGGCGACGCCGAAGGTGCGCAGCACGAAGCGACGTGGCTGCAGCCCGGTGCGCGTGACCACTGGGGCGGTGGACAGTTGCATCGGTTCCTGCCCGCACCAGGCCCACGGTTCGGCGCTGATCTGGGCCGCGAGGTCGGCACGCTCGGTTTCGGACAACTGCCAGCCGTACCGCAGCAGATTGCCGCCGCGCGAGATCGGCTTGATCACCAAGCGCTGAAGATTGGCCAGCACATGCGAACGGGCGGACGCCTCGCCGCACCACCAGGTGGCGGGCATTGGCAGCAGCAGGTCTTCGCCCAGTAGGGCGCGGGCCGCTGCGTGCAGGTGCGGAACCAGGCCGGGGTTCTCGAGCACCCCGGCGCCGATCGGATTGACCACGGCGACCGTGCGGGTGCGCGCCGCCTCGATCAACCCGGGAATGCCCAGTTGGGAATCGCCGCGCAGTTCGAGGGGGTCGGAATAGGCAGCGTCCACCCGGCGCAGAATCACGTCGACCTGTTCGAGCCGGTCACCGGCGCGCAACCACACCATGCCCCGCTGCATCACCAGGTCGTCGGCCTCGACCAGTGGGAAACCCAGCAGGGTGGCCAGGTACGCCTGCTCGAAGGCGGTCTCACTGCCCGGACCCGGGGTGAGCAGCACCACCCGCGGCGGCTCGGTGGCCGACGGCGACGCGTCCTGCAGTGACGCGGTGAAGGTCTGGAAGAAGCCGCGCAGCCGGGCCAGCGCAGTGCCACGGTGCAGGCCGGCCATCACCCGCGAGATGATCCGCCGGGTCGCCATCGCATACCCGGGGCCGGACGGGGCTTGGGTGCGGTCCGAGATCACCGTCCAGACGCCGTCGGCGTTGCGTCCGACATCGGCCGCGGCCACCACCAGTTGGCGTCGTCCAGGAGCGCCGATGCCGTCGGTCTGGCGAATGTAGCCGTCGTGGGCCAGCACCAGCTGAGGCGGAATCACCCGCCGTCGCAGCAGCGTGCGCTCGCCGTACAGATCCGAGAGCACCAGGTCGAGCAGCGTCGCACGCTGCCGCAGGCCGGCCTCGAGCGTCGTCCATTCGGCGGCGCCCAGCACGACCGGGATCGGGTCGATCGCCCAACTGCGGCTGCCGCTGCGTTCGGTGCCATAGGTGACGCCTTCATCGGCAGCGAAGGTGCGGGCCTCGGCCCGGGCCGTCAGCAGGCCGCCCAGCCCCATCGCGTCCACGGCGGCACCGAGGGCGGCCTGGTCGGCGCGCAACCCCGAGTCGGTGACCAGTTCGTCGACCGCGCCCGCGCCCAGACGGGCTCGATAGGCATCGAGCACACCGGTATCGAGGCTTACCGCAGCGGACATGGCGCCACCTTAAGGGGTAGAGCTGTCCTGCTGTTCAGTTGTTCACGTGGCCGGGCGAGTAGCGACGCAGGTCGAGCGTGCAGGGGTATTCGGTGCCCATCGGGCCGAACACCGCCTCGGCCGCCGGCCAGCCGGCGGTGTCGATCGGCCCGGGAGTATGCCCCTGCTCGCTGAACCGCGACGCCCGGCGCGACTCGGCCTCGACCGCATTGACCGGGTAGGTGTCGTAGTTGCGACCTCCGGGATGCACCACGTGGTAGGTGAAGCCGCCCAGCGAGCGGTCGTTCCAGGTGTCGACCAGGTCGAACACCAGTGGTGCGTGCACGCCCATGGTGGGGTGCAGGGCCGACCAGGGGGCCCAGGCCCGGTACCGCACGCCGCCGACGAACATGCCGGTGCTGGCGGGCGCGTCGTCCGAGCCCAGGGCAGTGCCCCAACCGCCGTGCTCGACCGCGGTCAGCGGCACCGGAACCCCGTTGCAGGTCACCACGTGCCGGCCCTCGATCAGACCGGAAGCCGCCAACTGCACCCGTTCGACGGACGAGTCTACGTAGCGGGCCGTGCCGGTGGCCGTGGCCTCCTCACCCAGCACATGCCAGGGCTCGATCGCCTGACGCAACTCCAGCCGGACGCCCGCCACCTCGCTCTCGCCGAGCCGCGGGAAGCGGAACTCGAAGAACGGGTCGAGCCAGGCCGGGTCGAAGCGGCTGCCCGGGGCGGCCTGCGCCAGCCACTCGTTGATGTCGCCGACCACCTCGCGCAGGTCGGCGGCGGCGAAGGCCGGCAGCAGGAAGCGGTCGTGCAACCGGGTGCCCCAACGGATCAGCCGGCCCCGGTAGGGACGGTCCCAGAACCGGGCCACCAGGCAGCGCACCAGCAGGGCCTGGACGAGCGCCATGCGGGCGTGCGGGGGCATCTCGAAGCCGCGCAGTTCGAGCAGCCCGAGCCGTCCACGCTGCGAATCGGGTGAATACAGCTTGTCGATGCAGAACTCGGAGCGGTGGGTGTTGCCGGTCAGGTCGGTGAGCAGGTGACGCAGCAGCCGGTCGGTGTTCCAGGGCAGCGCCGGTAGCTCGCCGACCTCGTCGGGCGGCCGGAACGCGTCGGCGTCGGCGGTCACCCGGTCGAGCTCGGCGAAGGCGATCTCAAGCTCGTAGAGGGTCTCGTGGCGACCCTCGTCCACCCGCGGTGCCTGCGAGGTGGGGCCGATGAACCGTCCAGAAAACACGTACGACAAGGACGGATGGTGCTGCCAGTAGGTGAGCAGCGAGCGCAGCAGGTCGGGTCGGCGCAGCAGCGGCGAGTCGGTCGGGGTGGCGCCGCCGAGGGTGAAGTGGTTGCCGCCCCCAGTGCCGGTGTGGGTGCCGTCCAGATCGAACTTCTCGGTCGCCAGCCGGGTCTGCCGGGCGTCCTCGTAGAGGGACAGGGTGAGGTCGCGCTGCTCGGCCCAGCGTGAGGTGGGCTGGGTGTTGACCTCAATCACGCCCGGGTCGGGGGTGACCGACAGCGTCTTGGTGCGCAGGTCGAACGGCAACGGGTAGCCCTCGAGCACCACCGGCAACTCGACGGCCGAGGCCGCGGTCTCGACCACGCTGAGCAGCTCGAGGGCGTCCTCTAGCTTGACCAACGGCGGCAGGAACACATACAGGTGCCCGCCGCGCTCCTCGATGGCCAGGGCGGTGCGGGGGGCGTCCTCGATCGGTAGCACCACCGCGGGCGGTGACTCGCCGTCGATGATGATCGGCAGCAGCCCGGTCATCTCGAGCGCGGAGCGTTCGATCTCATCGGGCGCCTCACCCCAGGCCAGCGACGACAGCGGAAGCCGGAACCCGAGCGGCGACGTGCCGGGGGTCAGGAACAGGTGCGTGCGGCGCGGACGCCAGCGGGTGGTGCCCCAGCGGCCCTCGTCCACCAGCCGGAAGACCGGAACCACCCACCCCTTCGGGGCGCCGTGCGCGGCGTCGAACTCGGCCACCGTGTCGGCCCGGGTGACCTCGTCGGCCAGGGTGGGATCGTCGGGGTCCAGGTCGACCGGACGGTGCTCGCCCTCGGGTTGCTGCGCCTCGGCGAGCAGGGCGACCAGGGGATCGTCGTAGGCCGGCAGCACGTGGTTCGAGGGCACGCCCAGCCCTCCGGCGATGTAGACCGCCAGGTCGCGCACGGCGCGCTGGGCGGCGTTCGAGCCCGGCTCGACCACCGGGGCGTCCCAGGGGTTGGCCAGCAACGCGCGGTCGTCCCAGATCGCCAGCCCGTCCGGACGCCAGGTGATCGCGATGTTCCAGCGCGGCAGGTCTTCGCCCGGGTACCACTTGCCCTGCCCGTGGTGCACGACGCCGCCGTGCGACCAGCGCTGCTCCAAGCGGGCCGCCAGGGCCTGCGCGAGCTTTCGCTTCTCGGGGCCATCGGCAGCGCCCTCCCATTGTGGGGTGGCGGTGTCGTCGGCCGAGACGAAGGTGCGCTCGCCGCCCATGGTCAGCCGCACGTCGGCGGCGCTGAGTAGCTCGTCCAGCCGCTCGCCCAGGGCGTCCACGGCCGCCCACTGCGCGTCGGAGTAGGGCTTGGTCACCCGCGGGTCCTCGTGCACGCGGGTGACCGTGTTCGTCAAGTGCATGGTCACCGCGACCGGTGCGGTCGAGCCGCTGATCGGTGCCGAGCTGGACGGGTGCGGCGTGGCCGAGAGCGGAATGTGGCCCTCGCCGGCGAACAGCCCGGAGGTGGGGTCGAGGCCGATCCAGCCCGCGCCCGGCACGAACACCTCGGCCCAGGCGTGCAGGTCGGTGAAGTCCTCGCTCGGCCCGGACGGACCGTCCAGCGCCTCGACGTCGGAGGTCAACTGCACCAGGTAGCCGGAGACGAAGCGGGCGGCCAGGCCGGCCTCGCGCAGCACCGAGACCAGCAGCCAGGCCGAATCGCGGCACGAGCCGAGCGCCTTGGCCAGGGTGCTGTCGGGGGTCTGCACGCCCGGCTCCATGCGCACCGTGTAGGCGATGTCGTGCTGCAGCGCGGTGTTGACCGCGACGAGAAAATCGACCATGCGCGGACGCTCGTCGCCCTGCAGTTCGGCGTAGGGCTCGGTGATGTGCCGCTGCACCCACTCGCGCACCAGCGGGCCGGGGCCGGACGCGCCGTCCGGGCCCCCTTCGTCCACGCGCCTGAGATACGGCTCGAGGTCGGCCTGAAGGGCAGGCGGGTAGGTGAAGGGGAACCGCTCGGCGTAGGGCTCGAGAAAGAAGTCGAACGGGTTGATCACCGTCATGTCGGCGACCACGTCGACGGTGATGTCGAGCTCTTTGACCGGTTCGGGAAAGACCAGCCGGGCCAGATAGTTGCCGAAGGGGTCCTGCTGCCAGTTGATGAAGTGCTCGCGCGGGCTCACGTTGAGCGAGTAGGCGGCGATCGGCGTGCGTGAATGTGGTGCCGGCCGCAGCCGTACGGTGTGGGGAAACACCTCCACGGGTTCGGCGAAGGTGTAGGTGGTGCGGTGTTCGAGAGCTACCCGGATCGTCACCCCTGGCAATGTAGCGGCACCCGGCAGGGCTGAGCACCGGTTGAACAGCACCGAAACCTCACTGAAACTTTGCAGGCGCGGACCTTGGGCCTGCACCACTACCCTGGTTCAGTGATTTCTCAGGAACCCGAACCCGAGCAGCCGGCGGCGAACGCCGGGGCGAGCCCCGCTGCCGGCGGCGAACCGCGTCCGGGTTCGGACGTGGGCGCAGTGCGTCGGCCTCGCCGGCTGTGGATCGCCGCAGCGGTGGTCGCCGTGGTGGCCGTGGTGGGCGGCATCGCGTGGGCGGTGCGCGGCCAGCCGGCCGGTCCGGTACCCGCGGCCACCCCGCAGCAGGCGGTGACCGGCTTCTTGCAGGCGTTGGCCGAGGCTGATGCCGACCGCGCCCTGCTGTATGCCCGCGACCAGCCGACCGACAAGACCCTGCTGACCCGTGAGGTGCTGGACGAATCCCGCAAGCTGGCCCCGTTGACCATCGTGGACGTGCCGCAGGTGCAGGGCGGCGGCACGGTGCAGGTGCCGGCAGCGGTGAAGTTCGGCGAGCAGAGCGCGACGATCACGTTCTCGCTCACCACCACCGAACAGGGCTGGCGGTTGGGTCAGGTCACCTCGATCATCGACCCCGGACCGTTGCCGGCGGCGCTGGATGCCACCCTGAACGGGCGCGAACTCAGCAATCCTTCGCACCTCGAGGTGTTTCCGGGCGTCTACACGTTCGGCGAGAGCCTGCCCGAGATCAGCCTGCAGGGCGACCGCGTGGTGGTCGCAGCCGTCGGCGAGGACATTCGCGCGGGCCTGCAGCCGACCCTGACCAAGGCCGGGGTGAAGGCGGCCAACGAGATCGCGGCCGACGCCGTCACCGCCTGCCTGAAGAAGCGCGACCCGGCACCGGAGGGCTGCCCGAACAGCGTCAAGGTGTCAGCCGGGCAGAAGCTCGACGCCTCGACCATTCGGTGGAACCTGGTCGGCGACCCGTGGAAGAACGCCACCTACACCCTGGACGTCGCCGATCCGACCAAGACGCGGGGCGCCGCGAAACTCACCTTCCGGTTCCGCTGCACGCTGACGCAGAACGGTGAGAAGTACATGGTCGACCAGACCAACTCGGTCGACGTGCGTTACCTGCTGACGGTCACCGATCCCAAGGCCGCGGTTGTCTGGCAGCGGATCGCCTGAACCGTTCGGCGGCCCCGGCGGCAGGGCGGTCGTGCTGGGCGGCGGTGGGCTCACCGGCATCGCGTGGCTGAGCGGCGTGCTCGCCGAGTTGCCGCCGGTGCTCGGCACGGCCGACCGGGTGGTCGGTACGTCTGCGGGTGCGGTGGTGGCGGCACGACTGTTGTGGGGTGGTGACCCGTCCACACTCGGCGACCTCGTTCCGCAGCTCGGCGATGCGCGGCTCCGTCCGGGTGCCATGGCGAGACTGTTGGCGGCGCAGGTGTGGCCCAGCCGCCGGCATGCGTTGCAGTGGCTCGGACGACGCGCGGTGCGTCCGGTGGGGCAGGTGGCTCGCCTCACGGCGAGGTCCGGCTCGCCCGGGCCGACGCAGGCTGCCCTCGTCGACCTGGTGGGGCGCGCCATCGGTTCGGACGCCTGGCCGCCGGCGCTGATCGTGGTGGCGGTCGATGCCCTGGCCGGACGTCCGGCCTACTTCACCGCGCGCTCGCAGGTGCCGCTGGCATCGGCGGTCGCGGCCAGTTGCGCGATGCCGGACGTGCTGCCCGCCGTCCGGATCGAGGGTCGGTGGTTTCTGGACGGTGGCCTGCGCTCGCCGGCCAACGCCGACCTGGCCACGGGCTGCGACCGGGTGCTGGTGCTGGCGCCGCAGTGGCGCTCGGCGCGGGCTCTGCGGCGACCGGAGCATCAGGCCGACCGGTTGCGGGCCCACGGGGCCGACGTGGTGGTGCTGCGGTCGGCGAACCGGGAACGGCAGTCACTGTCGGCGGCGGCGCTGCCGGCGGCCCGCGAGGCCGGACGGCGCCAGGGTCGGGCGATCGCGGCGGAGGTCGGCCGGTTGTGGGGTGAAGGCTGAGCAGGAGGTGGGGAGAGGACCGAGCAGCAGGAGGGGCCGGTTCCCAGTCCTGCTCAGGCTCGGCGCAACCTTCGGTCCTCGTGCTTGGTCAACCACAGCCGGTGCGCCGTGATCACCACGGTCAGCCAGGCGATGCCGAGGCACCAGGCGGCGAGCACGTCGGTCAACCAGTGATGGCCCAGATAGACCCGCGACAGGCCCATCGACACGGTGTACACCGTGCCGATCACGATCGTGGCGACCCGGGCCAGCGTGCTGGTCAGGTGCGAGACGAGCAGGTAGCAGAACATGCCGGTGATCACGATCGAGTTCAGGGTGTGCCCGGACGGGAACGACGCCGAGGTCTCGTACGGCGGCACGGACGCCCAGTGCGGCGGACGGGTGCGATCGGTGATCCGCTTGCCGAAGAACGTCATGGCCAGTGCGGGCAGCACCGCGATCAGCATCAGCACCAGGGGCGTCCAACGTCGCCAACGCACGCA
>RRZU013457642.1_pt1 | contig 13430 bp, 15 predicted proteins | sample 2165561 | NCBI WGS metagenome assembly RRZU01 (sample SAMN10456909, study PRJNA506462) | wastewater metagenome | isolation source: wastewater sludge | place: USA: Moscow, Idaho
CCTGTTTACAACCGGGATGATATTGCTGTCTGCCTGGATACTCTTGTTCACGGCATTTAGAAAATGCACATCATCGGGAACGGAAACGGGTGAAAAGTTTTGCTGCAGCAGTTCTATCGGGGCTTTGTCGTCTTCCGCATCGAGCAGGTCTTCTTCGCTGATCAGGCCCAGGTATTTTTCTTCTGAAATGACGGGGAGATGCGTGACTTTGAAATCGTTAATGAGTTGCCTGGCTTTTCCAACAGAATCCTGTAGTTGTAGCCTGGGAATGTTTTGATTGATGATGTCCACAGTCAGCATATGGCCAGAATATTAGGGCATGACAAGATCATGCATAAACGAAAATAAGCAGGGAGCCTGAGATTCGGTAAAATAAAAAGTTAAAGCGTGGTTATGGTCGTTTTGAGTTTGCTCAGGAAACCATCCAGGATGCGGTTGAATTCCAGGGGCACTTCCATCATCGGTGCGTGCCCGCATTTATCTATAAAATGCAGTTCGCTGTTTGGGATCAACCTGTTGAATTCCTTTCCAACAAAAGGCGGGGTGATGGTATCGTTATTTCCCCAGATCAGGCAGGTGGGTTGTTTGATCTGGCTTAATTCCTCACCCAGGTTATTGCGGATGGCGCTTTTGGCCAGGGCGATGATCTTGATCACTTTCAGGCGGTTATTGGTGATCTCGAAAACTTCATTGACCAGTTCGTCTGTAGCCAGTGCGGGATCGTAGAAGGTGAGCGAAGTCTTGTGACGGATATACTCCTTGTCGCCCCTTTTGGGATATGTATCGCCCATCCCGTTTTCAAAAAGACCGGAACTTCCTGTCAGTATCAGGGATTTGATGCGTTCCGGATGTTTCAGGATATGTACCAGCGCCACATGGCCACCCAGTGAATTGCCCATCAGGTGTATGCCGGTATAATTGCGTTGTTCAATGAATTTGTGTACGAATTTCTGCAGGCCGCCGACAGAAGTGTGAAGCAGGTCGAGGTCGAGCAGGGGCAACATGGGAACCACAACCTGGTGGGTCTTCCGGAAATGACCGATCAGGTCATTGAAATTACTCAAGGCCCCAAAAAGTCCATGAAGCAGGATCAGGGGTTCCCCGGTTCCTTCTTCGATGAATTTGAACTTACCATCTTGTTTGATCTCGTAACTCATGCAGGTCTCGTTCCTTTTTAGCGTATCAATACCTTAAAAAATAAAAATATGTCCTTGCTGTGGTGGCTAAATTACATCAAATACGGTTAAAGGCTGTATTTAATGCTGCATTTTGTTGGAAACAGCGCTGAAAAAGGCTTCCAGCTGGCCGAAGATATTTTTGAAAACCGGAATCACGGAACCGAGCCCTTCGGTGATCGCCGGTGCCACGGGGGCCAGCAGGTGGTAAGCAACTGACGTTCCGGTTGGTTGCATGGTTAGCAGGTTAAGTGGAACGGCATAAAAAAGGATGACACTGTATATGCATGCGTACAGCAAGCTGTAAAAAAGCATGCCACCCAGTTTATTGGCCCACCCCAGCATGACCGTGTCCAGGGCCGAACTGATCAACCGGCCACCCATGTTCACCAAAAATGCCACCAAAATGAAAACGCCCAGGAATGCAAGAAGCGGGATCCACCGGGCAGACGTGCCGTGTTCCGATAACCGGGTGGCCACCACTGCGGATAATTTCAATGCGGCCACCAGGCCGATCAGCCAGGCGAGTAAGGAAAAGACCGAACCAACAAGGCCCTGGCGCATGCCCTTGATACAGGCGGCCACTAACAACAGGGCGGCGATGATATCGAGCAGCATATAGGGTTTGAGGTTTAAAGTGTAAGGTGCGGGGTCCAATGTATCGGCAGCACGATAACATCTAATACATGAATCCTGCACCGGTTCACGCGTTATCCCAATAATTCCTTTACGATCCCACTGATCATTTTTCCATCGGCCTGGCCTGCCAGTTTTTTAGAGGCTATGCCCATTACTTTACCGAGGTCGGCAGCTGAACTGGCGCCGGTTTCTGCGATAATGGCGGCAACCGCCGTTTTGATCTCTTCTTCACTGAGCTGTTTGGGAAGGAATTTTTCTATAACTGCCATCTCTTCTTTTTCTTTCTGTGCCAGGTCTGCACGGCCCTGTTTTTCAAATATATCAAGTGAGTCGCGGCGTTGTTTCATCATCTTTTGCAGGAATTTTTGTTCCGTGGCCTCGTCAATCTCACCACCGGCGCCGGGCTCCGTCTTGGCTTTGATGATCTCCGCCTTTATGGCCCGCAGGCTGCGTAAAACGGCTTCATTCTTAGTTTTCATGGCTTCTTTCATTTCTTCCATGATCTTTGATTCGAGAGACATATGATGTAAGGTTTAAGGGTTTAAGGGTTGATGGTTGAAGGGGTTTAGGGGTTGAATAGGTTGAAAAGGTTGAAAGGGTTGAATAGGTTGAATAGGTTGAAATGGTTGAAATGGTTGAAATGGTTGAAGGAGTTGAAGGGGTTGATGGTTGATGATTGATGGGTTGAATGTGTTTCATTTCAATCAACGAGTTCCGTTATTCCCTCTGTATCCGGCAACCTTAATTATAAATCTTATTTACGCATTTTGCTTCAATTGTTCGGCGCGGAACTTATTAAAAAACTCTTTGGCGAAAGTTTTCATTTCTGCGCATAATGCTTCCTGTTTGGTAGCGCGGTTCAGGGTATCGGCCATGGTCATGATCATCTGGTAAAAGAAATCTCCCATTTCATCTACCATCATATCCTTGGTCCAGAGATCAATGCGCAGTGCGGTTTTATCCTGTCCGTCCCAAAAGGCCAGGCAAAAGGCTTTGGCTTTTTGTTTCATCTCGGCGGAAGAATCGGAGGCTTCCCAGAGTATTTGTTCCGGTATTTTATTATTGTCGAGCATCACGTCGATGCTGATCGTTGATTTATGCATATTCCAAGATGTTTACTGAGCTGCAAAGGTAAGGCCTTTCTTCCCGAGAAGGGCATGGCGAAGGGCTGAAACGGCCTGATCCGCGGCTGACAATGCGGCCAACCGGTTTCCGCTATGGATGATTTCGGTCCGCAAGCTTTCATCTTTATACAACCTCATCATTTTTTCTGCAATGGCCGATTCGGTCAACGAACTGTACAAGGCCGCTTCTCCGTATCTCGATCGGTGAAAGGGGCTGTCGGTGCATATGAGCGGTGAACCGCAGGAGAGGCAATCCAGGGAAGCCTGTTCGGGTATGTCGGCCACTGGCAGGTACAACGTGGCATAGGCCCCGGAAAGGATGGTTTGCCAGCCTGGATTATCAACAGGGGTTGCTATTTTCACTTCATCGCGGTATTTATAGGTTGCCAGGTTTTCAACAGAAAAACCTTTTTCTGCCCGGGTGGAAAGCAGTAGCATCTGCATATTGGATTTTTGCCATTTCTTAAAAATGGAAAACGCTTTTAAGGCAAGTGTGGTATGCATGCTGGTCAACCCGGTTACCAGGAATACAAAATAGGATCTGCCACCCGTCAGTTCTTCGATTTTGAGCTGCACATGCTCGTTTTCCGTATTTGTGCCGGGTGAAATATATGGAACCAGGCGGCTGATCTTTTCAGACAGGGCTGGGTATTTCTCCCGCAACCTATTGCCGAGGCTTTCATTCATCACGCCGATCTGATCCGCTTTTTGTAAAAACAACGGGAAATATTTTTTCAGGTAGCGGCGCTCCCCGGCATTGTACCCGCCGGATTTGTCCATAAAGGCCAGGTCTTCCACGATCATCATCTGTGCTGTACCGGTGCGCAGGCAGGCCATTTTATCCTGGTTCACATACACATCGGCACGGTAGCGGTCGAGCACTCTGGGCAGTTTGAACTGGTACCAGTAGTGTTTGAGTAACCGGTTTTTCAGCACCGGCCCCAATAAAACGGGGGTGATGTTTTTGCTGCCGATCAGGGATGCTGCAAAAGGCTTGTCGAATATGAAAATAAAATGATCCCCGGGTTCTTGCAGGGCCATCCGGCTGAAGCATTGGTAATTATATTCACTTCGAACGTCATCGGGCGTTTCGCCCAGGGAGATATGCACTGCGATGGTCATCTCAGCACTTTCAGTTTGACAGTTTCTATTCGTGTATCCGTTACATTGAGTATGTCGAACTCCAGGTGGCCCACAAAAATTTTTTCTTTTTGCCTGGGAATGGCCTCGTGGTGCTGGATAATATATCCCGAAAGAGTTTCAGTGCCTTCATTGTCTGGGAAATCGAGATGGTATTTCTCCATCAGGTAATCCAGTTCCAGCCTGCCGCTGAAAATGTATTCATTGGCGGATATTTGTTTATCGATGAATTCTTCCTTGACATCATATTCGTCTTCGATCTCCCCAAAGATCTCTTCCAGCAGATCTTCCATGGTCACAATGCCCGCCGTGCCGCCGAATTCGTCGATCACCCAGGCGATGCTTTTGTGTTCGCGGCTGAATTTGTTCATCAGGTCGGTTGCGCTCATGCTTTCCGGCACCGTGGGTATGGGATGCAGCACGTCGCGGATTTGCATTGGGTTCTTCAGCATATCGAGATGGTGCACGTATCCGATGATCGTATCGATATTATTATCATACACAACGAGCTTGCTGAGCTTGGTTTCAATGAATTTGTTTCTTACCGTTTCGATACCGCTCCGGCTTTCCACCCCTTCGATCTCTTTACGCGGGATCAGGCATTCACGCAGTTTCGTTTCGGAAAGCGACAGGGCATTTTCAAATAATTCCTTATTGAGTTCAGTGCTATCTTCTACATCGATCATTTTTCCCTGGTTAACGAAATGCTCCAGGTCCGTCTTGCTGAACAGTTCCTTCTTGGTGTGTATCTTAACGTTGAACACGTATTTGAGTATCCATTCAGACATGTTCACAAATAAAGCGGAAAGGGATGAAAGTAACCCGTAAAAAGCGCCGGCAATATAACTGATGGCATTGGATCCGATGATCTTGTTGTTCCTGGCTTTGAATGATGCGCGCCCGGCAATGATGACCAGCAGGATGATGGCGGTGGACAGGATCGTTTCCACGAGCAGGCGAATGAACGTGACATAGCTTGAAGCAGAAGCGGGAAGCCTGTGTTCGATCCAACGCCATACCGGGTAGAGCATATCGCCGATCAGTAACCCGTATATGACCATCATGATGCTCAGGCCCAGGATGATGGTACCGATAAACCGCCCGGGATGTTCGGAAAATGCACCCCAGGTTCGCCCGCTGGGAGTGCCCTGTTTTTTACTGAGTTCAATGGATAATTTATTGGCCGTGGCAAAGGCGATCTCGATGCCGGAGAGGAATCCTGCAAGGATCAGTGAGGTCAGTATGGCCAGTATAGCGATCCAGTCCATGAGGTAAAAATAGTGTATTCACAGCCAAAGCCGTGCGAAGGTCAGGATTGAAGGAACTTCTCAACGAGGGCACGGGCCTTTCGGCAAGCATTTTCGAGGTTATCGTTCACCACCACTTCATCAAAGTGATCCTTGAACGATAATTCGTAAGATGCTTTATTGACCCGGGCCTGCAGCGATTCTTCGCTTTCCGTTCCGCGGCTCATCAGCCTCTTTTTCAGTTCATCCACCGATGGGGGTTCCACAAAGAGGCTGAGTTTATTCTCCGGGTATTGTTGTTGTATGTGAATCGCGCCTTTGACGTCGATATCGAGTACGGGAACATGTTGTTTGTTCCAGATCCTTTTCAGTTCAGATTTAAGCGTGCCGTAATACTTTCCTTCATATACCATTTCCCATTCGGCAAATTCCTTGTTCTGGATCTTATGCTGGAAATCATCCGGACTGAGAAAGTAGTAATCCACGCCATCTCTTTCATTACCACGCGGTTGCCTGGTTGCCGCCGAAACCGAGAATTCCAGCACGGGGAATTCCTGCATCAGGTACCTGGTGATGGAGGTTTTGCCCGCACCAGACGGGGCGGTTATGATGATGATCTTCTGGTATTGGGAATCCATAAGGCAAAGAAACGGAATACTGGCTAATTTGAAACTTTGAAAAAGAGCCCTTGGAAAAATTAATCTGTTCAGCTCTTCGAATCTGCGATCTTCCGATCAGCCATTCACTCTTTTTATATCAGCTCCGAGGCTGATCAGCCTTCCGTCGATGTCCTGGTAGCCGCGATCGATCTGTTCGATGTTTTGGATGATGCTCTTTCCTTCGGCGGAGAGTGCCGCGATGAGCAGTGCCACGCCCGCCCGTATATCCGGGGAACTCATGGTGATGCCGCGGAGCCTGCGCTCTCTTTCCATACCTATCACCACGGCGCGGTGCGGGTCGCAAAGTATGACCTGGGCTCCCATTTCAATGAGTTTATCTACAAAAAACAGTCGGCTTTCAAACATTTTCTGGTGGATAAGCACGCTGCCATGGGCCTGTATGGCTGTAACGAGGATGATGCTCAACAGGTCCGGCGTCAATCCGGGCCAAGGATGATCATATATGGTCAGGATGCCGCCATCGATATATGTTTGGATTTCATACGAATCCTGTTCGGGGATATGTATATCATCGCCAACGACATTCATTTGAATGCCCAGCAGGCGGAATTTATCAGGGATCATGCCCAGCGATTGAACGCCGGCATTTTTGATCGTGATCTCACTCTGCGTCATGGCTGCCATGCCAATGAAGCTTCCCACTTCGATCATGTCGGGGAGCATGCTGTGTTCTGTTCCTTTCAGCGAACTGACCCCGTGAATGATGAGCATGTTACTGCCGATCCCCTGGATGTTGGCTCCCATGCGGTTCAGCATCTGGCAGAGCTGCTGGATATAAGGTTCGCAGGCCGCGTTGTAAATGGTAGTGGTGCCTTCCGCCAGTACAGCCGCCATCAGGATGTTCGCCGTACCCGTGAGGCTGGGTTCATCCAGCAGCATGTAACAGCCTTTGAGCTGCGGGGTGCTGAGTTTGAAAAAGCCGCTGTTGTCATCATACGAAAATTCGGCGCCCAGCTTTTGTAAACCTAACAGGTGTGTGTCAAGCCTTCGCCTGCCGATCTTATCGCCTCCGGGTTTCGGAAGATAGGCTTTTTTGAACCTGGCCAGCAATGGCCCTGCCAGCATAACGGAACCGCGTAAACGCCCGCTTTTTTTATGGTAGGCTTCGCTGTTCAGGTAGTCAACATCCACATCATCGGCCTGGAAGCTGCAGGTGTGCCTGTCGATTCGGCGGACCTTTACATTCATTTCTTTCAGCAGTTCGATCTGCAGGTTGACATCAATGATGTCCGGTATGTTGCGGATGATGATCTCTTCCTTGCTGAGTAATACGGCGCTGATGATCTGCAGGGCCTCGTTTTTGGCGCCCTGGGGCGTAATGGAACCGGAGAGTTTTTTGCCTCCTCTGACTTCAAATATGCTCATGGATTTTTATTAGTACTTGGAATTTAGTACTTAGTGCTTAGTACTTAGTGCTTAGTGCTTAGTACTGAGTACTTCTTTCTAATATCTCTTCTTAAATCCCCTGTTTCCTCCGCGGTTGTCGCGTCCACCCTGTCCTCCGCGGTTGTCACGTCCGCCCTGTCCTCCACGGTTATCGCGTCCGCCCTGTCCTCCGCGGTTATCTCGGTTCCCGTAATTCTGGCGGTAAGACACCCGTGCGGTCTTGTAATCGTCGCGTTCCGGGCGGTTATCAGTGCGGTGCTTAACAAATGGCCTGTTGGTGAATTCCAGTTGCCCGTCTGTAATGCTGTTGAGTTCGCTCTGAATGGTATCATCATGCACCAGCTCTTTATGCCAGTTGCTATAAGTGAGCTTCATGTAATAAGCGATCGAATTGGCAAAGCCCTGGCGTTTATCGGGGTTTTCTTCTTTCAGCGCCTTGTCGATCACATGCTCGATATTTTTTCCCAGGTGGTTGAACTTGGGGTATTTTTTGGGGTAGCGCAGCCTTTCGGGCCTGGCTTTGAGGGTTTCGCGGGTTGGTATCGGATAGGGACTGTCCACATCAAGTTCAAAATTGCTGATGAGGAAAAGGTGATCCCATAATTTATGGCGAAAGTCTTCTACGTTCTTCAGGTGCGGGTTCAGGAAGCCCATCAGTTCGATCACCACATAGGCGTTGCGCTGTCTGGTTTCCTTGTCTTTGATCGTCAGTAAGTATTCCACCATTCTTTGAATGTGGCGGCCATACTCTTTCATGATCAGGTGGTTTCTGGTTGTATTATATTCCATGTTTTATTCTTATCTCTACAAATATAGTCCTTCGGGTTGATTGTGCCTGTGTATGCGGCCCTTATTCCGGGGTATGTTCAAAATGGTTCAGGAGGTACTTACGCGTGGCAAAGTAGGAGATTGTTGCACCGATACTGTCAGCCGTAAAGTCCATCATATCAAAAAAACGGGTCGGAACGAAGAATTTCTGGATCAGTTCGGTGCCCATTCCCCAGGCAATGGCAGATAATACGATCAGCAGAAAAAGTTCCGCTTTCTTCTTCCTGCTGAATGGAGCACGGGCAATGGGTAACATGAACAAAAAGACCAACAGGGCGAAAATGCCCATATGTACGATCTTATCGAACTGGATCAACTTGATCCATTCCCACCAACCGGTGGGTTCCGGGATCTCGTCGCCAGGCATACAGATGAGGTACAGTATGACAAAAAACCAGGCTATGCCGGGCAAAAAGCTCTTTACAGACAGTGGTTTCATATCACAGGGTGGGTTTCTGAAGACTTAGCTGACGATGGCAGCATATGCTTCTGCATTCATCAATCCGCTTACATCATCGGGATTGCTGACGGTCATCCTGATCATCCATCCTTGTTCATACGGATCGCTGTTGACCAGTTCCGGGTTGGCTTCCAGGGCAGGATTAACCTCCGTGATGGTACCTGCAACCGGCAGAAAGAGGTCACTCACGGTTTTCACCGCTTCCACTGTACCGAATACTTCTTCGGCAGACAATGTTTTGCCTTTTGTGCTGATATCAACATATACGATATCCCCCAGTTCACGTTGGGCGAAATCGGTAATGCCGACGGTGGCAACATTCCCTTCCAGTAAAACCCATTCGTGGTCTTTGGTGTACCTGAGATTGGCAGGATAATTCATCAGAATCGATTTATTGGTTAAAACTTGGCTGCAATTTAGCGAAATAAAGAATGAATGAAAGCCTATTTCAGCAATTCCATCTTCATGCGCACATCACCCAGCGGGCGGTTATTGGCATCCCGGGGTACATTGATGATCTTGTCGAGCACTTCCAGGCCGCTGACTACCTCTCCAAAAACGGTGTAATCCTGGTCGAGGAATGGCGTGCCGCCAACGGTTGTGTAAGCCTGGCGCTGCTCAGGTGAAAATTTGATGCCTTTCTGCTGCTGGATCATATCCAGTTCTTTGTCGTTGGACACCCTTCCTTCCACGATATAAAACTGGCAGGCACTGCTGGCTTTTTCGGGGTTACCGTCACGGGCCGCGGCCAGCGCCCCTTTTTTGTGAAATAGATAAGGGCGGAATTCCGCGGGGATCCTCGCCATATCACCGCCGCCCATGCCCAGCATACTGCCCGCAGTTGCATTCTTGCTCATCGGATCGCCGCCCTGGATCATGAAATCGGGAATGATGCGATGAAACATCAGGCTGTCGTAAAATTTCTGGTTGACCAGTTTGACGAAATTATCCCGGTGCAGGGGGGTGGAATCATATAATTTGACGATGATGATACCGGAGTCGGTAGTGATCTTCACCCTGATGCTTTTGTCTTTTACTGAACTGCGTTTGGCAGCAGTTCGGTTGACCTCCACGGGCTTGGTTTTTTGGGTAGTCTTCTTAACCTGGGCCGTAACACTGAAACAGGCCAGGCTTAACATGGCCAGTAAGATAGTTTTTGCTTTCATCGTATGGTTTAAATGGTTCAAGTTTGAATAATCCGGGGGCGCCTACAGGAATCCCTGGTTTTGAAAGTAGAGCAAGATATGATCTTTCAGGAAATCTTCCTGCTCGGTTACGTTCAATACGGGCAGTTCTTTTATCTGGGTAAAATGTGGCCAGCCTTCATCATCCAGGCCATCCGACACATAATATCCGGAAGCCGATAATATCGTGCAAACGGCAATATGCATCAGGTCCTGCTTTTGTTCCTTGCTGAATTCCTGCGGCCCCTGGCCCAGTTCCTGCACGCCGATCAGCATCAATACACCATTTACATCGGGTTTGATGCCAAAACGTTCCTTCAGTTTGATTCGCAGCTTCAGCCAGCGTATCGTCAGGTCTTCCTCCGAATGGTGCATGGCGCAAAAGTAGGGAATAAGCTTTTCCCGATTATCTTTGCCTTCTTAAGGAAATCTAAAAACCGGAAGGATACATGTTACAGATAAATTTTATACGGCAGAACAGGGAACTGGTGAAAGAGCGGCTGGCAGTGAAAAATTTCGCCAACCCGGGTCTGATCGATGAACTCCTCTCGTCTGATGAGGAAATTCGCAAACTGAAGAGCATGACGGAATCGATGCAGGCAACCATCAACAGCCTGTCTAAAGAGATCGGTATGCTCATGGCTAAGGGTGAAAAGGATCAGGCGGAAGCCAGGAAAACCGAAGTGTCTGAACTGAAATCTCAATTGAGTGAAAAAAACACCGCACTCGCACAACTGGAAGAACTGTTCAATAAGCAACTGATCACCCTGCCTAATCTACCCCATACATCGGTACCCAAAGGAAAAACACCCGCAGAAAACGAAGTGGTCAGGGAAGGGGGTGTCATGCCCGTTTTACCTGCCGGTGCGCAGCCTCACTGGGAGCTGATCAAACAGTACGACCTGATCGATTTTGAAACAGGAGCCAAGATCACCGGAAGCGGCTTTCCGCTGTATAAGGGTAAGGGGGCCAGGCTCCAGCGCGCCCTGATCCAGTATTTTCTTGATTATAATACGGGGGCCGGTTATACAGAATACCTGCCACCGCTGATGGTGAACGAAGCCACCGCTTACGGTACCGGGCAACTGCCGGATAAAGAAGGGCAGATGTACGCCATTACGGCCGATGGTTTTTATATGATCCCCACGGCCGAAGTGCCGGTGACCAATGTCTACCGCGATGAGATCGTGAAAGAATCAGACCTTCCTATCCGCATGACATCCTATACGCCCTGCTTTCGCCGGGAGGCCGGCAGTTTCGGCAGTGATGTGCGCGGATTGAACCGCGTGCACCAGTTCGATAAAGTGGAGATCATCCAGATGACCAAACCGGAAAACAGTTATCATACCCTGGAAGAAATGGTCAACCATGTGGAAAGGCTGTTGCAATTTCTGAAACTGCCTTACAGAATACTTCGTTTATGCGGCGGCGATATGAGTTTCACATCCGCCCTCACCTACGATTTTGAAGTGTTCAGCGCCGCACAACAGAAATGGCTCGAAGTAAGTTCCGTCAGCAATTTCGAATCCTTCCAGGCCAACCGCATGAAGATCCGGTACAAAGATGAAAATGGAAAACCGCAATTGGTGCATACCTTGAACGGGTCCTCACTGGCCTTGCCCAGGATCGTTGCCGCGTTGTTGGAGAACAATCAAACGTCCGAAGGGATCAAGCTGCCGGAAGTGTTGCACACATACTTTGGTGCGCCTATTATCGGGTCTTAATCCGGCTATTAAGGATTTGCCATCCTGATCCTTTTATTCATAACGCGGAACCATAGTGGCGGAATGAGCGCCAACAGCATGCTGCCGGGATACCCGGTGGGAAGTTGCGGGGAGTCATCATGATGCCGGAGTACCTGGTACTTCCTGCTTGCCAGGTAATGATGGTCGGAATGGCGGCTGAGTTCAAACAACATGATCCTTCCAATCACATGGTTGCTGTTCCAGCTGTGATGAGGCATGGTTCTTTCGTAAACGCCTTGACCCGTTTGTTTTCTGCTCAGGCCATAATGTTCGATATAATTGACCGTCTCCAGCAATAATATGCCAATCAAAGCTGCGATCAGAAAGCAGATCAATGCGGTGCCGCCAAAAAAGTAATACACAAGTATCAGCAACGATAATTGCAACAGGTGCGCCTGGATCATTTCATTATGCAGACTAAACACTGAATGTCCGCGCTTACTGCATTCCCTGCCGGCAATATGCCAGGCAGAGAGGTAAGAGAAAATGATGGTCCGGAAATAAAAACTGTAGACAGGTTCGTTAAACCTTGCCGAACTGGGATCATCGGGCGTGGCTACCCGTTTGTGGTGACCTCGGTTATGTTCAATAAAGAAATGCATATAGAGCGATGTGGATAAAAGGGCTTTCGCCATCCACTGTTCGTATAGATGGATACGATGCCCGAGCTCATGACCTACATTGATGCCAAAAATGCCGCAACACATGCCCATCGATAAAATACGGCCGGCCCTGTCCCAACCTGTTAATCCTGTCTCCTGCATGGAATGAAGGAAAAAATACAGGGCGGTGAATTGCATCGGTACGATGATGTAGAGCATTATATCGTAAGCGATGTTTTTCTTTGCCACTTCTTCTTCCGCGGCGCTCAGGTTATGATCGTCTGGTTTGATGAATAATTCGGCCCCGGGAATAACGATCCAGGAAAATACCATCGGCAACCACACTTCCCAGCCATGGCACCGGAAGGCCCTGAATACAAGCAGGTATAGTATCAGTGGAGAGAGGTATTTAAATACTCGGATACTCATGGGTGCCAATGAAAAATGTAAAATTTCCAATTATCAAGTTAATTACTTTTCGCTTCGGAAAATGTACATATGGATAATATCTTTTCTTCTTTCTACAATGAATTTTCTACAATAATCACGACAAGCACATACTGGTATAAAACTCCATTGAATATTTTACATTGGATATTTTACATTTCTAATTAACTCCTTTTTCCTTCATCACCCTGTTCAGCCATTTAAGCATCAGGAACAGGAACAAAGCGGCGGCAAACAGCAAGACAAAGTTCAGCCAGAAATAGTTGGCCTTGTTATCATATTTATCCCATTGGCTGGCCAGTATCCCGCTGAGTTTATTTCCGATGGAAGTGGACACGAACCATCCGCCCATCATCAGGGATGTGATTCGTACCGGGCTTAGTTTGGAAACCAGCGAAAGGCCCATCGGGCTTAGGAATAATTCTCCAATGGTTACCACGCCGTAACTGCCAATGAGCCACCAGATGCTCACTTTTTCTGTTCCATTATTGCCGGCTTTAACGGCTGCGATCATTACGAGAACCGATAATGCGGAGATCAGCAGCCCAAAGGCGATCTTGGTTGGGGTAGAAGGTTCTTTGCCTTTACGTCTCATCCAGGTGAACATGGCCACAATCAGCGGCGTGAGGAAAATCACCCAGAAAGGGTTGATCGACTGGCTGAGGTTAGGAGCCCAGGCTTTCACTGCATCGCCATCTTTTATCTGGGTGTCATTTTTGTTGATGTTCTTAAAATAAGAAGGATAGTTCCATTCCTTTACTTCCTTACCATCC
>RRZU012809600.1_pt1 | contig 13429 bp, 11 predicted proteins | sample 2165561 | NCBI WGS metagenome assembly RRZU01 (sample SAMN10456909, study PRJNA506462) | wastewater metagenome | isolation source: wastewater sludge | place: USA: Moscow, Idaho
ATGTAGGACTTGCCTACCTCAACAAAAAGGTTAAGCCTATATCCGTATCATACGAGGGGAAAGGCTACGTTGAGCCAACTCTACAAAATGCACAAACCGGACAATATCCTATTACCCGTCCACTTTACTACTTCTACAACCAAAAGCGCGAAAAGTTGGTGAATCCGTTTATCAACTTCATACTCTCGCCTAAGGGACAGCAAATAGTAAAGGAAGATGGTTACATACCCGTTAAGTAGCAGCATAGAGCAGCTAAAAACTATCGGTTAAAAGTGAGATAAATTGAAAACAGCAAACAGTGAAAAACATCTTTAAAAGATTTGTAGAAAGATTCGTAGAAGGGATACTCTTCTTAAGCGGAACCATTACCACCATTACGGTTTTGCTTATCGTGCTATTCCTTTTCAGAGAAGGTTCCGGGCTGTTTAATAAAAGCACCATGGAAAAAGGGTTTGTGCTTGCCGTAAATAAGAGTAACCCGGTATTGCAGCTCAGCTCGTTCGAAATAAAGGAGATCTTCGACGGGAAGATTACCCGATGGAAGCAAGTTGGAGGTAAAGATGAAGAGATTAAGCTCTTCCGCGTGGAAGACATTGTAAACTACTACACCGAAGAGCAAATTGGAGCCAACTTCGAGAACCTGCCCGTGCTGCTCAGCAATGTGGTAGATAGCATTCCCAACATCGTAGCATTTGTTCCGGAAATGTACCTCAACAAGAGCTTCAAGGGACGCATACTTCCCGAGAAAAAGCTTACGCTAAAGGAGTTTTTCTTTGGAAAGGAGTGGTTTCCAACGGCACAACCATCGGCTCAGTTTGGCGCATTTTCGCTAATTACCGGAACGCTATGGGTTAGCCTTTGGGCCATACTCATATCGCTACCGCTAGGCCTATCGGTAGCCATCTACATGGCTGAGATTGCCAACCCAAAAGTTCGCAACTGGCTAAAACCCGTAATAGAGCTACTCGCAGGCATTCCTTCGGTAGTTTACGGCTTCTTCGGGCTTATAGTGATTGTGCCACTTATCCAGAAATTGTTTAACCTACCCGTTGGCGAGACGGCCCTTGCAGGAAGCCTTATCCTTGCCATCATGGCACTACCTACCATTATTACCATATCGGAAGATGCCATACGCACCACACCACGAGCAATGAAGGAGGCCAGCCTTGCCCTTGGAGCCACCCACTGGCAAACCATCTACAAGGTCATTATCCCCTACTCCAGCTCGGGTATTGCAGCAGCAGCCATACTTGGTATTGGTCGTGCTATTGGCGAAACCATGGCTGTGCTAATGGTTACGGGTAACGCAGCAATCATTCCGACAACGCTGCTCGAGCCTGTGCGTACCATTCCGGCCACCATTGCCGCCGAAATGGGCGAGGCGCCACAGGGAGGTATCCACTTCGAAGCGCTGTTTGCCCTAGGAGCCATCCTTTTCATCATGACGCTTATCATCAACATTGTGGTAGACTACATCTCGAACAAGAAGAAGATTTCTAAGCGATAACGACAACAGACTATGAAGGATAAAAATACGATATACAACTCTAAACGAGCGAGCCAAAGCGTAGCCTTTTGGATATTCCGCTTTTTCAGTTTCCTGGTTGTGGCCATACTGGTAACCATCCTCTCCTTTATCATCTACAAAGGAGCAGGAGCCATTAGCTGGGATTTCATCACCAAGATGCCCGAGGATGGCATGACCAAAGGAGGCATTCTCCCTGCCATTGTTGGAACGCTATGCCTAGTTGCTGGAAGCATCATCTTTGCCTTCCCTATTGGGGTGCTATCGGGTATTTACGTAAACGAGTACGCTAAAAATGGCTGGTTCATCCGCTTTGTACGCATGATGACCAACAACCTTTCGGGTATTCCATCCATCGTATTCGGAATGTTTGGAATGGCGCTCTTCGTAAACTACCTCAAGTTTGGCACCTCCATCATTGCAGGCTCGCTAACGCTCGGGCTCATGGTGCTACCCATTGTGATCCGCACCACCGAGGAGGCGCTCAAATCCATCGACAACTCGTTCCGCCACGGCAGCTACGCCCTTGGGGCCTCTAAGCTGGAAACCATACGCAGGGTTACGCTCCCCATGGCCTTCCCCAATATTGTAACAGGGCTGGTGCTCTCAGTCGGAAGGGTATCGGGCGAAACAGCCCCTATCCTATTTACCGCAGCGGCCTACTTCCTGCCCAAACTGCCATCGAGCATCACCGACCCGGTAATGGCGCTACCATACCACCTGTACGTGCTCTCGACCAGCGGCACCGACCTAGAGGCATCGCGTACCATGGCCTACGGAACAGCCCTGGTGCTGGTTATCATGGTTCTATTCGTAAACCTGATTGCCAACGCGCTGCGCAAGTATTTCAGTAAAAAAGTAAAAATGAACTAGCATGTATAAAATAGAGGCAAAAGACGTAAACCTACACTACGGCGACTTCCACGCGCTAAAGGGCATCAACATGAAGATGAAGCCCAACACCGTTACCGCCCTCATCGGGCCATCGGGCTGCGGAAAGTCGACCTTCCTGCGCTGCATTAACCGCATGAACGACCTCATTGATTCGGTAAAGATATCGGGCCTAATTGCCGTTGATGGTGAAGACATCTACCGCAAGGGCATAAACATCGACGAGCTGCGCAAGCATGTGGGAATGGTATTCCAGAAGCCCAACCCTTTCCCAAAGTCGATATTCGAGAACGTGGCCTACGGCCTGCGCGTAAACGGGGAAAATAATAGAGGCTTCATAGAGGATAAGGTAAAGGAATCGCTGGTACAGGCAGCCCTTTGGGAAGAGGTTAAGGATAAGCTCAAAAAATCGGCCTTCGAGCTATCGGGCGGACAGCAGCAGCGCCTTTGCATTGCTAGGGCGCTGGCCATATCGCCATCGGTGCTGCTAATGGACGAGCCCGCATCGGCGCTCGACCCCATATCCACCGCCAAGATCGAGGAGCTGATCTACGAGCTCAAGTCGAACTACACCATCGTAATCGTGACGCACAACATGCAGCAGGCTGGCCGCGTAAGCGACCATACCGCCTTCTTCTACATGGGCGAGCTTATAGAGTACGGCGATACCAAAAAGGTGTTCACCAACCCCGACCATATCCAAACCCAGAACTACATTACGGGTAGGTTTGGTTAGTGGAATACTTTTGAAAGATAGGGATTGACGATAGGCTCAAACGCATAGTTGAAATAGTTTATTCCCTCCAAGGAGGGGATAAACTGCAACAATTACGCATTTGAGCGTTTGAAACTAGCCTTGACTTATTAATTTGACAACCATAAGTTCCGCCCCATAACAACCAACTTTAGTAACTTTGTAAAAACACAACGCCATGACGCACTTAGATAACGAGCTCCATATGCTTAAGACCGAGATGGGAAACATGCTCCATACGGTGCTCTTCCAGCTCGAGAAGGCCCAGGAGGCCTGCATCAACGGGAATATCGACCTTGCCCACGAGGTGGTAGCCCGCGAGAAACGGGTAAACGCCTACGAGCTGAAGATCGACAGCGACTGCGAGAACATCATCGCGCTCTTCAACCCGGTAGCCATCGACCTCAGAATGGTGCTATCGACCCTAAAGATTAACTCCGACATTGAGCGCATTGGCGACTTTGCCGAAGGATTGGCTCGGATTGCGCTCGACCACCCCAGCGGCTTCGACAAGGAGCTTGCACAGGTGGCCAGCCTCGAGATCATTTTTAAGAATGCCATAGAGATGCTCTCCGAAGCTAAGATCGCCTTCGACAAGGAGAACCCGCAGCTGGCCGCATCCATCCTTTCGAAGGACGACATCCTCGACGAGGTAAACCGCAAGGCCAACACCATCATCGAGGAGTACATCAAGGCGCATCCCGACAATATTCGCCAAGCGCTAGACATGATCTCGATCATCCGCAAGATTGAGCGCATTGGCGACCACTGCAGCAACATTGCCGAGGAAATCATTTTCTACATCGAGGCAAAGGTGATTAAGCATAAGGATAAGAAGTAGCCTCGGCTCTGCTCGGCTACCAAAGGTATTTGATGGCATCCGATGATATTCGGAGGCCAAGCGGAATCGAGGCCCAAGGACTCCATTACCCGAGACCTCAGGCCTAGTTCTAAACAGCTGGAGCCCCATAGAACAAAATGAGTATAGAGGAGCGTATCGGCCAACGGTACGCTCCTCTATTCTTTCCCAAGCCTTCTGCTTTTATGGAATAAACGGGAGGGCTGTCGGCTGAACTTTTCGAAGCCTAGAATTGCCACATCGTAGGTTCGGACGATGGATTTCTATCTTAGAATTAACAGATCGGAGGGCTGAAGGAAAAAAATCTAAATTAGATATGGCAGGTTGGAGGGTCGGATGGAGGAAATCTAAGTTAGATTTGCCAGGTCGGAGGGTCGGAGGAAGAAAATCTAAGCTAGATTTGCCAGATCGGAGGGTCGGATGGAGGAAATCTAAGCTAGATTTGGAGGGTCGGAAGGGCCGATGGCGCAATTCCAGCTTAGATACTCTGAAGAATATTCATAAAACTGTGCCGAACCTTATTATCCTTCCCATCTAAGGGCTTACGCCTGCACAATAGGGTTGGTCAACAAGCCCTTCAAGGGTGGGCTATCGGACTGATCCTATCTTTGCAGGGATAAATCATTCAGAGGGGACCTTTACCCTAGCCTCAAACTTAATGGGAAGCAGGCTTAGCAGAAGGCCCACTCCAAAAAGAGCTTAAGCTACGGCATAAATAATGTCCTTGGAGTGGTGTGCTACTTAAACTCCACGAGCAGCATGGTGCGGTCGTCGTTAAACGAATCGATGCTGTTGTTGGCCATGATCGATTGCTCCAGCTTGTCGAGATTGGTAATACCCTTGTTGAGGGGCATTTCTAGCGTCGCGGCAATTTTGGCGATCCCAATTAGCTTCTCCTTTGTTGTATCGTAGGCTTCGGTATAGCCATCGGTTACCAGAACTACCTTGTCGCCAGGCGCAACGGTTAATGCTTCAACCGTATACTTTTCTTCTTCAACGATTCCGAGGATTTTCCCTTTTATGGTTACAACAGAGGCTGCCCTATCCTTTTTAGAGTAGAAAATGGGGTAGATGGCACCTGCCGAAGCTAGCTTAACCTGTTGTTGATCCGGAGCTATCAGCATAGCCGTAAGCGTAGTAAACGCATCCGATAGCTGGATGTCTTTGTACAAAAACTGGTTGATCTCGCTTAGCAGAAGTCCCAGGTTGTTGCCAACCTCAAGCTGCTTTTGGATGGGGAAAACTTTGAGGCTAGCCCGGATGTAGGCCAAGTACGCATTGGCAAAGAACCATGCGCCCCACTTTTTACCCATAACATCGCCTAGTAGGATAAGGGTGTTGCCGTTGTCTAGCTTAACGATTTCGTAGAAGTCGCCCCCAGCGGGTTTCGTATACGGCTCGTACTTTACCTGTAGCCTGAACGACGGGAAATCCTCTTCGTACATTGGGGCAAAGTGAACCGGAGAGGCCAGCACAGCCTGCTTTATGGAGCTTACGTACTGGTTCTTTATGTTGATTTCGCGATCGATTAGAACTTTTATCTGATGCGAAAGAATTTCGGGGCTCTTGTACTTTATGAGCACCCCGAATCCTCCGTTTTCTATAAAGTTGAGCTGCTGCGATTCGGATGCTTTTCGAGAGGCGATAAGCCAAATGGGAATGCTCGATCCAACATGGCGGGCCATTCGGTAGATTAGGTTGATGGCCCAGGTGGCCTTGTCGTCAATAAAGATCATCCAAATGTTTTTAGCGGCAAAAACATTTTCGAACTCGCCGTAGGAGGTTACCTCGTTTACCGTTAGTTCGACGCTGGCTATTTTAGCGCGCGAGCCTGCCGTCTTACAAAGTAGGATTTCGCCCAAGTCTGCACTAAGGTTGTGCCTAAAGCGTCTTTTTTGGATGTACTTGGTTTCGATGATTCTCGAGATGTAGCCCTCTACCTTAGTTTGGAATATCTTTTCCCTTAGAGGTTTTGCGATGACGTTGTCGGCCCCGTCGGAGATGCACTTAACCTGCATGTCCTCGCTAATGGCGCTGGTGAGGAATATGAAAATGCATTCGTTCCCGTTGCTAAGCTGACGAATCCGTTTTACGAGCTCGTTACCGTCTAATTCTGGAAGGAAAAGCTCCGAAATGATAAGGTCAAAGTTAATTCGAAGGGCCAGCTCAAATGCTTCCATTCCATTGGTAACCTTGTATATGTCGCAGTCGATGTGCTCCAAGAGCTGGGCGAGCTTGTTGAGCAGGTTGATGTTGCTATCAACAAGAAGTACTTTAGGCTTGCTTTTTACAATTGGTGTCACAGTATCCCCTCTAATTCGTTATTTGCCAGTCAATCCCTCAAAACAACCTTACATATAACTGATGCTGGATTTGTTGTTTGGTTTTTGGATTAGCAATATTACGGCGATTGCTTATACATTTTCAACTATCGTTCGCGTTTTTTTTCAATTTTTACAAAAACAGGCCTTAAATGTCAAAAAACATTTGGGGCTTTCCGAAAAACGCTACCTTTGCCTTAGACACAAAATTGCTTAACGCACTATGAAAACTACAGCTTTTACAAATTTTCACATAGAGCTTGGCGCTCGAATGGTTCCTTTTGCAGGGTATAACATGCCTGTAGAGTACTTTGGTATTAACGAAGAGCACGCTACCGTTCGCGAGAAGGTAGGCGTATTCGACGTTAGCCACATGGGCGAAGTTTGGGTAAAAGGGCCAAAGGCCTTCGACTTTGTACAGTACATCACCTCTAACGATGTTGCTGCGCTATTCGATGGTAAGGTTCAATACTCTTGCTTTCCTAACGGTAAGGGCGGTATTGTAGACGACCTTCTGGTTTACCGTATCGATGCCGAAACCTATCTTCTAGTAATCAATGCAGCCAATATCGACAAGGACTGGAGCTGGATTGTAGAGCAGGGCAAGGCGTTCGGTTTTACTACAGGTAAGGAGATCTATAACGCTTCAGATGAAATCTGCCAGCTTGCTATCCAAGGACCATTGGCCATGCAGGTGATCCAAAAGATTACCGAGGAAACTATTTCCGATATGGAGTACTACACCTTCCGTAAGGTAAATGTTGCCGGCATTAAGAATGCTATTCTTTCTACAACAGGATATACCGGTGCTGGAGGTTGCGAAATCTACGTGGCCAACGAGGATGGTGAAAAGCTTTGGAAGGCAATCTTCGAAGCAGGTAAGGAAGAAGGCATCCGTGCAATCGGCCTAGGAGCTCGTGATACCCTCCGTCTCGAAATGGGCTTCTGCCTATACGGAAACGATATCAACGATACTACCTCGCCAATCGAGGCTGGTTTGGGTTGGATTACCAAGTTTACCGACGAGAAGAACTTCATCGACAAGGAGCTTCTTTTGAAGCAAAAGAAGGAAGGCGTAAGCCGTAAGCTTGTTGGTTTCGAAATGATCGACCGTGGAATTCCACGCCAGCACTACGATCTTTGCGATGCAGAGGGTAACGTAATCGGCGAGGTAACCTCTGGAACCATGTCGCCAATGCTTAAGATTGGTATTGGTATGGGATACGTGAAGCCAGAGTTCGCAAAGGTTGGAACCGAAATCTGCTTAAGCGTTCGTGGTAAGCTGCTTAAGGCAAAGGTTGCTAAGTTGCCTTTCTACAAAGGATAATGTTTATACCGACAAATAAGTAAGGCGTAGGCATTGCCTACGCCTTTTCTGTTACTACAATACTGTAAAAGCATTTAATATACAGTTGGGATAATAGCAATGAAAATTTCAGTTCTTGGGAGTGGAAGCGAAGGGAATTCGACCTATTTGGACGTTTGCGGAATTCCATTTCTTATAGATGCGGGATTTAGCGCAAAGACGCTTATCGGTCGAATGCATAACCTCGGTCTCAATCCATCTATGCTTAAGGCAATTTTGGTAACGCACGAGCATAACGATCATATAAGGGGTGTTGGTGTCCTTTCACGCAAACTTAACCTGCCCATTTACATTACGCCAGAAAGCTACAAGGTATCGGCATCGTGTCTCGGGAAAATTGCCCCAGAGAATTTGCGTTTTATCGAAGGCGAATTTGATATTGAAGGCGTTCGGTTTATCCCCTTTAATGTAAGCCATGATGCCGTCCGAACGATAGGATTTCGGATAGAAGGACCTAACGGAAAACGGATGGCCATTTCGACGGATATTGGCTGCTACACAGAGGAGATACTTACCCATTTTACCAATGTTGATATAATGGTTCTGGAGGCCAACTACAACTTCGATATGCTTCAAAGCTGCGGTTATCCTTACTACCTGAAGCAGCGTATTCATAGTGAGCAGGGGCACCTTTCGAACGAGGATTCGGGACGGCTAATCTGTAGCTGCTATCATCCGAATCTTAAAAAGGTGTTTTTGGCCCACGTTAGCAAGAATAGCAATACCTACGATCTTGCCTTGGCAACCGTTAGGACCGAATTGGAATCAAAAGGAATTAAACTTGAAGTTGAGGTTGCATATCAGGATACGGTAACCGAACTTTTTGCAATATAGAAGAATGAAAAGAAAGGTAGAGGTTTGCTTCTCTCCCGCAATATTCGCCACGCAGCATCGTGACGATCAGGTTGTGGTTGTGGTAGACATTTTTCGAGCATCTTCGGCAATATGCTATGCGTTTGCCAATGGCGTACAAGAAATAATCCCGATAGAAGATGTCGAAGAAGCACGCAGGTACAAGGAGGATGGCTACCTTGTTGCATGCGAACGAAAAGGTATTAAGGCCGATTTTGCCGATTTTGACATTGGACCCGAAAATTTCACCCCCGATGTAGTTCTAGGTAAAACGCTTATTTATAGTACGGCCAATGGAACTAAAACCATTCAGAAAGCGGCATTGTGCAAGCGGGTTGTCATTGGCTCGTATCTTAACTTAACGGCCTTGGCTAATTGGCTTGTTCGGCAGGATAGCGATGTAATAATTCTTTGTTCGGGCTGGAAAAACCGCTTCTGCCTCGAAGATTCTGTATTTGCAGGAGCCTTAGTTGAGCAGCTGCTGCGTACCGATCGTTTTACAGCAGAATGCGATTCTGCACTAGCCTCGCTTGATTTGTGGGCAATGGCCGAGAATGACCTGCTCGGTTATATTGAAAAGGCTTCACAACGAGGTCGTTTGAGAAACTACAAGATGGACTCAAGCATTAAGCTGTGCCATACTCTCGATTTAGCAAAAATTATACCTGTACTAAAATCAGGGAAATTGGTAGCCGAGTCTTAGATATAGCTAAAAATCGTTTGTGATATTTAAGATTTGGTTTTAAACTGTAATTTTGGCAATGAAAAAGTATTATATACCATAATCAATATGGTTGTGCTATAAATATTTTTTTCGCATTTTTACCTAACTCTGAAATCAGTCGAATTTAACATATACGTAGCAATGAAAAAACATAACTTCAGCGCTGGTCCATGTATCTTGGCCCCACAGGTTATTGAGAATACTGCAAATGCAGTACGCGACCTAAACGGTATAGGTCTTTCTCTAATCGAAATATCTCACCGTACCAAGTACTTTGAGCCCATTATGGAAGAGGCTCAAAAGAACTTCAAGGAGCTAATTGGTGCTCCTGATAACTACCACGTTCTTTTCCTAGGCGGTGGTGCTAGCCTTCAGTTTGCGATGGTGCCTTTCAACCTTATGGAAAAGAAGGCTGGTTACATCGAAACTGGTGTTTGGGCTAAGAAGGCCATCAAGGAAGCTAAGCTTTTCGGCGAGGTTGAAGTTCTTGCTTCATCGGCTGATAGCAACTTCAGCTACTTCCCTAAGAATATCAACATTCCTTCGGATCTAGACTACGTACACATCACTACTAACAACACCATTTACGGTACCGAAATTCATCACGATATCGACTGTCCTGTAACCCTAGTTGCTGACATGTCTTCTGATATCATGAGCCGTCCTGTTGATGTAACTAAGTATGGCATGATTTACGGTGGTGCTCAAAAGAACCTTGGACCTGCTGGTGTTACCTTCGTGCTTATCCGCGAGGACATCCTTGGCAAGGTTAGCCGTCAAATCCCAACTATGCTTGACTATAGAACCCACATCAAGGAAGGTTCTATGTTCAATACCCCTCCCGTATTTGCAATTTACGCCGTAAACGAAACCCTTAAGTGGATGAAGCAAATGGGTGGCGTTGAGAAGATGTACGAGCTTAACAAGGCTAAGGCGCAGCTTCTTTACGATGAAATCGACCGCAACCCAATGTTCATGGGAACTGCCGAGAAGGAAAGCCGTTCGCTAATGAACATCTGCTTCGTTATGGCTCCTGAGTACAAGGAGAAGGAAGCCGAATTCCTAGAGTTCGCTAAGAGCCAAGGAATGGAAGGTCTTAAGGGTCACCGTTTGGTTGGTGGTTTCCGTGCTTCTACCTACAACGCTCTTCCTATCGAAAGCGTTAAGGCTTTGATTGATTGCATGCGCGAGTTCGAAAAGAAAAACGCGTAGTCATAAATAACATATAAAGGTTGGCTGTTTCTGTACGGTCAACCTTTTTTACATAACTAACCGAATAGAACTTTATACTATGGCTAAAGTACTCGTTGCAACAGAGAAACCCTTTGCTAAGGAAGCTGTTGATGGTATCAGAAAGATAGTTGAAGCGGCTGGATTCGAATTGGCCCTTCTCGAAAAGTATACTTCGAACGACGATTTTCTAAAGGCAGTTGCCGATGTTGACGGACTTATTGTTCGTAGCGACAAGGTAACCCGTGAGGTGGTTGAAGCTGCTAAGAACCTTAAGGTAGTGGTACGTGCTGGTGCCGGTTACGACAACCTTGATCTTGCTGCTTGCACCGAAAAGGGTATTGTGGCTATGAACACCCCAGGACAGAACTCGAATGCGGTTGCCGAGCTTGCCTTTGGCATGATGCTCTATATTGCCCGTAACTCGTTCCAACCTGGAACTGGTGCCGAGCTGAAGGGTAAAAAGATCGGTATTCATGCCTACGGAAACGTTGGCCGCTGCGTGGCAACCATTGCAAAGGGCTTTGGAATGGAGGTTTACGCGTTCGACCCATTCGTTACTGCTGAGGCTATGGCTGCCGAAGGCGTTAAGGTTTGCTCTACCGTAGAGGAGCTTTACGCTACCTGCAACTACGTTTCGCTGCATATTCCTGCTAACGATAAAACAAAGAACTCGATCAACTTCGATCTTCTTTCGAAGATGCCTAAGGGTGGCGTGCTAGTTAACACCGCTCGTAAGGAGGTTATTCACGAAGCAGATATGGTTAAGATGATGACCGAGCGTCCCGACTTTAAGTACGTTTCGGATATCGAACCAGCAATTGCTGCTGAGCTTAAGGAAAAATTTGGCAACCGCGTATTCTTCACCCCAAAGAAAATGGGTGCTGAAACTGCCGAGGCAAACGTTAATGCTGGTCTTGCTGCTGCCCGTCAGGTGGTAGGCCTAATCAAGAACGGCGACAAAACTTTCCAAGTAAATAAGTAGTATTTTATAGCGGTCTAAGCTTCTTAGGCCGCTTCCTTCCCTAAAATTTATTGTTCCTATGGTAAAAATTAAACCTTTCAAGGGCGTTCGTCCCCCAAAAGATATTGTTGCTGAAGTAGCATCGCGTCCTTACGACGTGCTTAACTCGGCTGAGGCTAAGGCTGAGGCTGGCGAAAAGTCGCTGCTTCACATCATCAAGCCAGAAATCGACTTCGATCCAATCGCCGACGAGCACTCTCAAGAGGTGTACGACAAGGCTGTTGAGAACTTCAAGAAGTGGCAGGCTAATGGCTGGCTTAAGCAAGATCCTACCGAAAAGTACTACGTGTACGCTCAAACCATGGACGGCCGCACCCAGTACGGATTGGTTGCTGCTTGTCACTGCGAGGACTACATGACCGGCAAGATCAAGAAGCACGAGCTTACACGTAAGGATAAGGAAGAGGATCGCATGATTCACGTTCGCATCCAAAACGCCAACGTAGAGCCTGTATTCTTTGCCTATCCAGCGGTTGCCGAAATGGACAGCATCATCGCTAAGGTGGTTGCTGCAAGTGCTCCTGAGTACGACTTCGTTGCTGCCGATGGCTTTGGTCACAAGTTCTGGGTTATCGAGGACGATGCCGTTAACAAGCGCATCACCGAAATCTTTGCCGAAATTCCTGCGCTTTACGTTGCCGATGGTCACCACCGTACCGCTGCTGCTGCGCTAGTAGGCGAGGAGAAGAAGAAGGCTAACCCTAACCACACCGGCGACGAGGAGTACAACTTCTTCCTAGCGGTTATCTTCCCAGACAACCAGCTGAAGATTATCGACTACAACCGCGTTGTTAAGGATCTTAATGGCCTAACCACCGAGCAGCTTATTGCTAAGCTATCGGAAGATTTCGATATTAAGGAGATGGGTGCAGATATCTACACACCTAACGCTCTTCACAACTTCTCGATGTACATCGATGGCAAGTGGTACTCACTAACCGCTAAGGCTGGCACCTACGACGATAACGACCCAATCGGAATCCTAGATGTTACCGTTCTTTCGAACCTAGTTCTAGACAAGGTGCTTGGCATTAAGGACCTCAGAACCGACAAGCGTATCGACTTCGTTGGTGGTATCCGTGGTCTTGGCGAGCTTAAGCGCAGAGTGGATAACGGCGAGATGAAGGTGGCTTTTGCTCTTTACCCTGTAACCATGCAGCAGCTCATCAACATTTCGGACACTGGCAACATCATGCCTCCAAAAACAACTTGGTTCGAGCCTAAGCTCCGCTCGGGTATCGTAATCCACAAGTTGGACTAACCATATAGAAAGGCTCTTCGGAGCCTTTTTTGTTTTAGGAGGGGTTCTTACTTGGTAATGTCCCTACAACTTTGGGAATTCTTCGATCGGTGAAGCTTTCATCCATTAATCGTCATGCAAAAGATCGTTTCAATAGACTGTGAACTGTAATAGAGCAAGGTATCCTAAACTAGAATAGTTCCTATAAGGACAAAATAATGCCTATCGCTTCCCGTCTGTTACTTTTATTAAAGTTAAAATTCGCACGTAGTAGCGTAAAAAGAAGGCCATCCGAAACAGCGGTATTCTGCCCGGATGGCCTTCTTGTTCAATATCCAATGCCCTATCGGTTCCTATTTACGAATGCGATGGCATCATCCTTATAGCTTACCACGATGCTATCGTCGGCACTTACGGCGCCGCTAAGAATTTGCTTCGATAGCTCGTTGACGATGTACTTCTGAATGGCCCGCTTGATGGGCCGAGCCCCGAACATTGGATCGAAGCCCACCTCGGTTATAAAGTTGATGGCGCTATCCTCAAACTCGATGCGTATGCTGTTCTCGGCCAGCATACGCTTCACCACCTCGAGCTGCAGCAGCACAATTTGCCGTATCTCCTCGTGGTTAAGCGGGGTAAACAT
>RRZU011257769.1_pt1 | contig 13428 bp, 14 predicted proteins | sample 2165561 | NCBI WGS metagenome assembly RRZU01 (sample SAMN10456909, study PRJNA506462) | wastewater metagenome | isolation source: wastewater sludge | place: USA: Moscow, Idaho
GCAATTATAGGATACCTGATTTGGGATGCAATGCGTGCAAAAAAGAGCTAATCCAAACAATAATAATAATTCAAAAAGGCTGTTCTGTATTCCGGAGCAGCCTTTTTAGCTATGATGATAAAAAAAATCATATTTTTTGTCTCTGACAAACAGTCACTTCCAAGAAAAATAGTATTATGAAACAAAAAACTCTTGTCAGAATACCCGAAATGTATTACTTTTGCAACGGATAAGTCCTGTACGACCAGCTCCCTTCGAACTCCCCCAGGGCTTGACCGCAGCAAGGGTAGTAGGTTGTAGCGGTGCGATGCAGGGTGCTTATCCACTTGCCTCTTTAGCTCAGTTGGCCAGAGCACGTGATTTGTAATCTCGGGGTCGTTGGTTCGAATCCGACAAGAGGCTCAAAACAAAGAAGAATCAGGCGCGATTCTTCTTTTTATTTGAAAACACAATTTGTGCAGAGCTGCACTTTCTCAAAACAATTAACAAAAACGTTTTGAGAATTAAAAAAAAGTTCTTATCTTTGCACTCGCAAAACAAAAATGGCTACGTAGCTCAACTGTATAGAGCATCTGACTACGGATCAGAAGGTTATAGGTTAGAATCCTATCGTGGTCACACAGAACGCATCAGAATTAATTTTCTGATGCGTTTTTCATTTCAAAAATATGCTGCATAACACAATTATTATTATTGTTTTTAAAGTTTGGCATTTTTTATCACCCATTTTAAATAAAATTATCATTCTGATGCAAAATTATGCACCTAAAGTGCTTGTAATTAATATCTATTGATTATATTTGCAGCGTTCAACGCAAAATCAACATAGCAAATTAATTATAAACTTAAAAAATTTTTGGAAATGGAACAATTAGTAAGCAAAATCAAAGCTGAATTCGAAGCATTTGCAACAGACGCTGCACTTCAGGTTGAAAAAGGTAACAAAGCTGCAGGAACACGTGCACGCAAAAGCTCTCTTGAACTTGAAAAACTTTTGAAAGAATTCAGAAAAGTATCTATCGACAGTTCAAAAAAATAATCCACTTTTTTTGTACAAAAAAATAAAAAAGCACTGTAGTTAAACTACAGTGCTTTTTATTCTTTCTGGAAGTTAATTAAAACAGTTTCCAACCAAGCGATATAATGATGTTTGAATTAAAATCAGGCTTTGTTTGCCAATCAGCCTTGTAAAGGTCATTGATTAGATTAAGTCGTGCGTCGAGCGTAAACATTAAAACATCAACACCTAACCCTGCTTCTAAACCAAGGTTGGCCTTTTTAAAGTCTCCTTTTATATCACTTACTGTAGCACTTGAAATGTTCTTCCACTCAAGTGATGAACCGGCATTTAATCTGAATTTGGGACCTGCAAAGGCTCGTAAATTAAATACCTTCATATCAATTAATTTAACACCTACGAGCACAGGCACATCCACAGTACTCATTTTCACATACTTAGAACCTGTTTCAGCCGGATTCTGATTTGTCACATCATCAACAGTAAGTTGATACTTTGTTTTCTGAGTAGCATACAACAATTCTGGCTGCAAATAAAGTTTATTCCCTATTCTTACAAATGCACCAACCTGAAAACCATTTGACATCTCATTATTAACAGAATTCAGGTTATAATGACCGGTTGTAACATCCGACAGATTTTTTAACGATAGCGAGGAGTTGTATCCTGCCTTTATTCCAAAACTTAATTGAGCCGATGCTGTAAAAACAAATATGCCCAATACTGCAAATAAAACAATTGTTTTTTTCATTAGAGTGTGAATTAGTTATTAACTTGAATATTAAACGGATTAAAATTTAATTTGTTTTAAATTACACCAATAATTAGTATCTCTACTGACATACTAATTAGTAGCGTTGCAAATTTACTTATTTTTGTAACTAAATCATATAATTATAATCAATAAAAGAAAAATCTTATGAAAAAAGCAGTTCTTGTATTCGCCTTTGCTATTTGTTTTACATATACATTGATGGCCGGTAATAAAGAAGAATCGAATACTTCGTATGGTATTAAGCTGGGATTGGATTTTATTACAAACTCTACAGAATCCATTACCGGACAACTTAAGTCAAATTATCAGTTAGGTGCATTTGTAAGAATAGGGAATAAACTATACTTTCAACCCGAAGCGTATTATGCTTCGTATACCACCGACCAAGTAAACGGGAACAAATTCACCTATTTCAAAGCTCCACTATTATTGGGTGTACGTTTACTGGATTTGAAAATTGCCAGTCTGCACATTAAAGGTGGCCCCGAATACGTAAAAAGACTAAGTAGCAATTACAAAGGAGAATTTAAATGGGGATTAGGTATTGGCGCTGACGTACTAGGTTTTATTACAACTGACATACGTTACACCTTTAAAAATGGCGATATAAGCAGTATAGCCCAGATTGACAATTTGATTCACAAGGGCGGCATGGTCAATTTAACTCTGGGAATTAGATTTTAAAATAACCATCCCCCACATTACACTGAAGTAGATGCGGGGGATGCAAAACAGAACAGATATAATTTATAAACGCAATTTCAATACAGATAAATTTTCTTCAAAAAACTTTCAAATTCAAAATCAAAGGTATCTTCATAAGACAATTCAATCTGATTATCAAGCTCTACAATTCGGGTTTGTGTATGAATTGCCGAAATATGAACCGGATTTACAAAAAAACCCGGCTTTATTTGAAGAAACCATTCTTTCACAAACGAAAATGCAAACTGGAATGGCACTGCCACAATTTCACTTTTTTCAGCATCGAACAAACGGGCATAATCATCCTTCACTTCCACATAAAACACAGCATCCGCTCCCTTTCTCATATAATCGGTCAAAACAGATAAGGGATTAATAAAAGGCTCCATAATTTCAAATTCTTTCCTGAAAATTTAAATCTATAGTACAAAAATAAAGAAGAGCATCCCTCTTATGAATGCTCTTCTTATAGTCGACAGATATTTTATAATATTCGCTACTTTCTTTTTTACATCCGCGAAATTACCGACAGAACTTTATCGCGAAAACGGGTTGCTACAGGGGCTGTTTGATTATCGGTAAGTTCAAGCCAGCCACCATCGGCCTTTTTGAAACACTTTACATGCATCAAGTTTACCAGATGCGACTGGTGAGTGCGTATAAAACCACTATTTTCAAGTACCTGTTCGTACTCCTTTAAATTTTTGGATATTGTCATCGGACGCCGATTTACAAAATGGAAAATACTGTACGATGAATCAGCCTGTATGCGTACAATATCATCGAGTTGAACCACATTTATACTCTCTGCAGTACGCAAAACAATTTTTTCGGGCGATTTTGGTTGCGACAGATTCTGAATTAAGGTAGAAATTTGCATAGCAGTACCCATACTGGCTTCGTATTGTATCGCCTTCTGAATAGCCTCTACAAACTCGTCGACTGTATAAGGCTTTAACAAATAATCCAGCGCACTGAATTTTATTGCCTGCAAGGCATATTTTTCATAGGCTGTTATGAAAATTATCCGAAAGTTAACTTGTCCGAATTTACGTAGAAAGTCAAATGCGGTACCGTCAGGCATATCAACATCCAGCAACACGAGGTCCGGCATATGAACCACAGCAGCCTCAAAAGCCTCGGCAACCGATGCTGCTTCACCACAAATGCTTTGAGTTGGAAAATAGCTCAACAGCAACTGCCTGCATTGTTCACGCGAAGCGGATTCATCGTCAACTATTAATATTCTCATGATAATTTATACTCGTTTAATTATATTTTTTATACGGTACCTGAATTGTCACTTTAGTTCCTTTTCCGGTTGACGCTACAGGTGATATAACCTTCACTGAATCAACAGAAAAACCAAAATTCTTTAATCTTTCTTTTGTGATACGCAATGCATATGATTTATGATTATTTGGCTTGTCCTGATTTTCTCCTGAAATACCCCTGCCATTGTCCTCAACATCCACAAACAACTCATTGTTGACTATATAAAAATGCATAGTTATATTACCCTCTTTTATTCCTCTAATCCCATGTTCAATTGCATTCTCAACAATAGGCTGTGCTAACATCGGTGGAATATCAAAATTCTCAACATCAATATCATCGCTTACAGTTACAGTATAATTAAAAGAATTATCAAATCTCAGTTGCTGTATTTTAAGGTAGTTAACTAAAAATTCAATTTCATTTTCCATTGAAATCATATCCGCATCGGAATTCTCGAGTATTTGACGCATTAATTTTGAATAACGAGCCAGATAATCAACTGCTTCAGTACTTTTGTTGGATTGTATAAACTGACTAATGGCATTTAACGTATTGAAAATAAAATGAGGATTCATTTGTGAACGTAACAGCTTTTGTTTCAGTTCAACCTGCTGTTGTCTATTCACCATTTGCTTCCGACGATACAGGATGATTACAACAAATGCAACCAGGACAACAAATATTATCAGAAAGTATACCAATAATCGATTTTGTTTCAGCCGTATAGATTTTAGTTTATTTTCATTATCGAGTTGAATGATTTCCTTTTCTTTCTCAGCAGTCCTGTATTTTTGTTCCAATTCCTGATTTGATGTAGTAATTTCTTTGCTTCGGATAGAGTCGGAACCCTCTTTATACGCCTTTAAGTGCACATAAGCTGCTTTCCAGTTACCCAGTTTTTCCTCAGCTACCGACAATGACCAATGTGCCTGTGCTTCCTCGTCGGGGTAATACTTTAATTCCTTCGCTCTTTCAAGAGCAAGAGTTGCATATTTTTTGGCTTCGGCATACCTTTTCATCTCAATCAGTATATTGGCAGCGTTTATCTTATCGAGAATGCCGGAATAGTTTCTATTTAATAATTCTGAATACCTGATAGCCTCTTTCACATCGGCATAGGCTTTGTCGTACTCTTTGAGCGACTTATAAATCAATGCTCTGTTTGAATATGCTGTTCCAATACCATTTTCGTAACCAGCCTGTTGAGCTACATATAACATTGAATCAAACCATACAATTGCAGCTGAGAAATTCTTTTTTTCGCCCTCCAGACTACCCAAGTCATTGAAAATAATCACTTTATTAACAACACTTGTTTCTTTTAGTTTTAATGATGCTTCATAAGCCCTGCGCACATAATACTCCCATTTTTTAGGATCCGACTCTTTAAACAACTGACCTATACGCTGATAATACCGGTCAATATTGGTCTGATCCTTTGAACGCTTTTTATTATCAAGCGCTTTCAGTTCATAGGCTAATGCCATTTTTAAGTCTCCCAAACGCTCGTATTCAATTCCTATATTCATCATAACCATGGCCACATCATCAACTAAACGCAAATCAGCATAGGTTTTCATAGCCTTTCGATAATACGATAATGCCAAAGGCCTGTCGCCCGAATAACTGGCATTCGAACCCAGAATGTTATAAATGTCTCCCTTTTTAGTCAATTCATTTATTCTGTCGCAATAAGGAATTGCAATTTTCAGCACCGAGTCAGCCTTAGCAAATTCGCCACATTCACTCAAATAATCGCCCATATTTCTGTATGAACTAATAATTTTTAGCGTATCGCGCTGCTGTAAGGCTTTCATATTAGCCCGAACGAGAGCTTGAAGCGAATCATCGGCACGTAACACAAGCTGATTCAAAAAAAGAAAAGATAATGTGATAAAAATCAAGAATGGTAATCGCATTTTTCACTATGTTTTTGCAAATATAACGATACTTTTTCAGAAAACTAATCCACAACAGGCAATACATCAACATTTTATACCACTCCGACTGGTTTTTGATAAATATTTATTGTATTTTTACGCGTTGACTTTAAACTGTTTTTTTCGCATATGAAACACATTATTATTGTTTGTTTGGTGCTATTTACACTCCATTCGATGGCACAAGTGCCTGACTTCAAACAAGTCAGGATAGTTAGTTATAATGTTGAAAACCTATTCGACTGTGTGGACGACTCACTTACAAACGATGCAGAATATCTGGGAGGGGGTATAAGAGGATGGAATTATGAACGATACAAAACCAAACTTGAACACATCTCAAAAGTAATAGTCAATATCGGAGAATGGGAGAATCCTGCAATTATTGGATTATGTGAAATTGAATCAGAAAAATGCATGCGTGATTTAACCCGGTATTCCGGTCTGCAAAACCTGCATTACAAATACATCCACTACGAATCGCCCGACCCTCGCGGAGTAGATGTAGCTATGCTTTATCAACCGGAAGTATTTCAACCTATACAATCAAAAGCAGTGCATGTAAAGTTTAAATCGCAGCCCAATGCCACTACGCGTGATATACTTTACGTGGAAGGAAAGCTATACTACTCAGACACCTTACATATTTATGTGTGCCACTTTCCTTCGCGACTGGGAGGTGAACTCGAGTCGGAAGACAAACGCATTCAGGCTGCTGAAACTCTCCGCCAGCATACCGATAGTATTTTCAAGACAAACCCCGATGCCCGAATAATTATTATGGGCGATTTTAACGATTATCCAACTGACAAAAGCATCAACCAGACACTTAATGCGCAAAACCCCTTAAATAATTTAAAGTTTAAACTATTTAATCTGGCCTATCCTCTACAAGAAAAGGGATATGGAAGTCATAAACATAATGGAGAATGGGGAATGCTGGATCAAATCATTGTTTCTGAAAGTTTATTGAACGGGACAAAACTTTCGTGTAAAGAAGTAAACGTGTACAGAGCCGGTTTTTTATTGGAAAATGACACTAACTTTTTGGGCGAAAAACCCTTCAGAACCTATAACGGAATGCAATACCAGGGAGGATACGCCGATCATTTACCTGTGTATACAGATATAATTATTAAACAGAATGCTACACAGCGTTAAATTGATTTTGAATTTCCTTAAACAAAACAATTTTTTCCGGCGAACTTTCAAGAACATTACCTATTACTACTAAATCGGCACCAGAGCTGAATGCATCATAAAGTTTTTCTGCAGTATTTATACCTCCTCCAACAATAAGCGGAACTTGAATATTGTTTTTTACCTCACGTATCATCGGTAAGGGTACCGGTAAATGAGCGCCACTTCCGGCTTCCAGGTAAATGAGTTTCATTCCCAAAAAAACGCCGGCCAAAGCTGTTGCTATCGCAATTTCAGTGGCATTATCGGGTATAGGTTGTGTATTCGACACATACTCAACTGCACTTTTACAACCTCCATCAACGAGCAGATAGCCTGTTGGAATCACTTCTAAGGCTGAATCGCGCAACTTTAAAGCCACTTTAATGTGTTGGCCTACCAAATATTCAGCATTGCGTCCTGAGAGTAACGATAAAAAAAGTAAGGCATCGGCATCGGGCGAAAACTGACTTACGTCACCCGGAAAGAGGACAACCGGTATACCTAGTTCACTTCGAAACAAGCCAATCAAGTTGGAGAATGAAGATTTTAACTGACTTCCACCCATAAAAATAAAGTCAGGTGTGTGCAGCTTTAAATTTTCCAGATACCTGCCTGTATTCAAATCAGAACATTTATCCGGATCAATTAGTACAGCAAGCATTTTTCGCTTAGCTGCCACATTAGTTTCTATCTGATACATCACATTACTCATTGGGCAATACAATATACAAGATTAAAAAAATCATTGGAAGTATAGTATAGTCTGTATTCTTTACCTTTGGGGATGTGTACACCGACGAAATCACCTTTTGGGGCCAATTCAAAGTTCTGTATTTCTAAATCCTTATCAAAACTAACTGCATCGCTACCTATGATTTTATACAATGCTTCTTTCGCCGACCATGCTATTTCAACTTTTCTGATATTTTGGGGAGAGTATAGTTCGCTTTGCTCCTTCAATGTCAGAAAGCGGGTGTATAAGGCATTAAAGCGGGAAGTGTGGCATTCAATGTCAATACCAACCACGAAGGAAGGGTGTATTATAACCGCCACCCAGCTACCGGAGTGTGTAACACTCATTTGAATAGAAGAATTACGAATAAATGGCTTTCCATTCTTATCATAAATAATTTCTGATTGCTCTTTGGTAAGCAAATTGAGTACAATCCGAACCACCAAAAACTCTATACGACGTTTTGAATTTTTCAAAAGCGCATACTCAGCAGCATATACACTGAAATTATCGAGCAGCGAAATTAATTCCGTTTCGGATTCGGTTATTTCCCAAACCAAAACCTTAGCGTTAGCATTTTCGAATGAAGTAGATATCATTGTTTCCAGCTGAACGATTCAATCAGCTGCATCATATCCTGACGAATATAATCTGCCACAGGTGCTATTGAATCTTTATTTGGTACATTATCGAAGTAAAGCGCACCTCGAATAAAATGTTTTGTACTATCCGTAATTACAAATTGCAAATTAGAAGCCGTGTTCCCCTTTAAATCGTAAAGAACACCATAAACTCCCTTTTCTTTATTGATAAAAGCTCTTTCCACAATATTATCAGCCTTAACACTATGTTTATATACAAAGCGGCGAGCATCTTCCGATAGCTCTCTGAAATTACCGTGAATTGCCTTATAGCTTACATGTATGGCTGCATTATACTCCGGATACAATAAATCGAACCAATATTTTTCACCGGCAGATTGTCTGGGTTTTATTTCGGCAAGCACCGAATAGTCAAACTCAAAAGGCATTTGCGAAACCTCGGTTCTATAAGCATGTTCGGGTAGATTTATACGAAAGTAACCATAGGGTTTTGGTGTATAATCTTTTGTACAAGCACCCAACATCAGTGCCATCAGAAGCACAGCTATAAAATTATTCTTCATTTTGTAAACTAATCCTCTGACTTACGTGGGTCGTTTTTAATATGTAATTTGAGTTTTTTAATTCTACGATTATCAACAGCCATTATTTCAAATACATAATGATGAAAATCAAACATTTCGCCTTTGGCAGGCAGATCACCTTTGAGCTCCAGAATTAAACCGGCAAGTGTTTCCACCTCACCAGAAAATTTTTCGAAAAGAGACTCATCAATTTCTTCAATTTTAAAGAAATCATTCAGTAAGATTTTTGCTTCGAATACATACGTGTGATTATCAAGCTTTACATATAATTTTTCTTCCGTATCGTACTCATCGCTTATATCACCGACAATTTCTTCTAAAATATCCTCCAGAGTAACCAAACCCGATGTTCCGCCATATTCGTCAACAACTATGGCTAAATGAACTTTATTTTGCTGAAAATCATTCAGCAAATCGTCTATCATTTTTGTTTCAGGCACAAAATATGCCGGTCTTACAAGTGTTTGCCATTTAAACGAGTCCGGTTTATCAATAAAAGGCAATAAATCTTTTGCATACAAAATGCCTTTCAGATTATCGCGGGTTTGGGAATACACCGGAATACGCGAATAACCCACTTCAATGATTTTTTTCAGCAGGGCTTTATACGTCATTTTAATATCCAGATCCACAATATCTACTCTCGAAGTCATGATATCCACCACCCTTTTATCGCCAAAACGAATGATTCCTTCCAGCATTTCTTTGTCTTCGTCCGAACTGGTAGAAGTTAACTCAAGAGCGTGCGAAAGCTCCATTCTGGAAATATTCCGCTTATTCAGCTTCCCGAGTCTGCTGTTTACAAGCGATGTAGAGTTTATCAACACGCTTACAAGCGGAGAAAACAATGCCGCCAAAACAGTTAATGGCGATGCTGTACGCAAACTTACCTTAACAGCATTTTGCGAAGCATATATTTTCGGGAGAATCTCGCCAAAAAGTAATAATACAAAAGTTACAAAGATTGTTTGAAAAACAAAGCCGACCAAAGCACTGTCAAAATAAATAAGATGGGTTGTAGCATAAGCTAACAGAATTACAATTGCCACATTTACCAGATTGTTTGCAATCAATATTGTCGCTAAAAGTTTCTGAGGTGATTCTATTAGTGTTAGTCCTTTTCGGGCTTTAGGAGAATTATTGTTTTCAATATCCGAAATCTCCTTTGGTGACAATGAAAAAAAGGCAACTTCGGCCGACGAAACAATACCAGAAATAACTATAAATACCACTGAAACAGCAAGCACTATAGCTACCTGAAATGTAAAAGGCAAAAAGTGAATATAATCCATCAACGAATATGTTTATTTAACACTGAGAACCGGTTTAAACTTTAACGGAACCAGTACAAATATAATTATTTTTTCTTTAACAACATAAGGGCTCCGGGCAGCATAGGAATTGCATAATTTATTAACCAAAGCGTAAAAGCAGTACCCAGTACTGCACTCGTATTTCCAGTGTAAGCCCCAATAAAGTAAACTGCATACGAGGTTCTGGTAAGTACTTCGGTAAAAGCCAGTGCAGGTGTAAAAGTAACCAACAAATACATGGAAGGTATGGCTACAAGCCCTTCAAAGGCGGATATTGACACATTAAAAAACAACAACAGTAAATAAAACTGAACACAAAAAACTACAAAGCGAATCATCGAAAGCAAGCCCGGCATTAATATATAACCTGACTTCAGTGTACTCAGATCGGCAAAAACACTCCATTTATTTTTCAAAAAAGGGAATTTGGATATGCGGGGCAACATGAAAAGTATGATAACAAAGAATGCAAACAGTAACAGTACAGCCATCAAAATATATTTGACCGAAAAGCCAACCAGCACATCTGTAAATCCAAAAACAAGTAATGCAGGCATACCTATTACAGCAATAGCTATGTTTTGAGTTAAACTATTTACCAATACAAAAATTGCTGCATGCGCCTTTTTCGATTCATCTACATGCTGCAATCGGCCAATAATCTCGCCAATTCGATTTGGAGTTACAAATCCGGTTGTAAAACCTGATAATACTGACTTTAACGCATTCGGAAAAGACACTTCAGCCATTTTACTCATTAAAACTTTCCATTTTAATGCTTCAAGAGTAATATTGAGTGGCATAAGAAGCACTACTATAAACAGATAGACACAAGAAAAAAAAGAAGGATAAAAACCTGCATCAACAAGGCTTGTACTGTCAAAAGTATATATTTTGCAAAACAAATAGCTTACTGATGCCAGAACTATTAACCATCGAAACAGAACTGAGTATTTTGAATACTCCGCAATCAAAAAAGCTTTATTCATGCTTTTTAATCTTGAAAGTATATTTTTTTTGCGAAATATAACTAAACATCACTGTAACAACCGTTACCACCACATTTGCTATACTGGCATAAAAATACATATAATCCACCAACAACTTCAACCCTATATAATTGATAATCAGATTTGCCAGCACAACCGTAAAGTACCTGAGCAATTGTACTCTGCTATGTAAACCTGAGGCTTGAAATGTGACGTATTTTTGTAACAAAAAACCTGTAAGAAAAGTAACCGGAAAAACAATAAATTTTGTTGCAATATGAGAGCTGAAAGTAACAATGCCCAAATGCAGCATTTGTTTATGAAGCACAAACTGATAAACCAGAAAATAAAGAACCCAGTCTAAAACCAGATTTGATACTCCTGTAACGGCATATCGAAATAAACTAACACTAAAATACCGGCTAAACGGAGGGTAGAAAAAATCAATAATCCTTGTAATAAATCCACCCGTTGATTTAAACATCCTCCTTGTGTGTTTTTTTATTTTCTTTTGCATCTGACGTTTAAAACTGTTTTAGTTTGTGGTTCGAACTATTTTAATTACTTTTGCACCACCGTAAAACAGGGTTAATGCCAAATCGATGCAAAGATAGCATTTTACAATTTCATTCAGGAGCAGCATTCCCATTTTTTAAACTTTATAAAGAATATGTCCGACGACTACCATAGTAATGAAACAGGTACGTGCCAAAAAACATTTGGGACAGCACTTCCTACGGGATATGGAAGTTGCACGTCGAATTGCCGGGAGTTTGCCTCTTGACAAAGTTACGCATGTTCTTGAAATTGGTCCCGGCACCGGAGTTTTGACCCGTTTTTTACTCGAAAACCCCCTCGTAAATCTCACCGCAATTGAACTGGATAGTGAATCTGTTGAATTTTTACACGAAAACTATCCTAATCTAAAAGTAATTGAAGGTGACTTTCTGAAAATTGACTTACAAAGTATTTTCTCAGATAAATTTATGATTATAGGGAATTTACCCTACAACATATCCAGTCAGATTTTTTTTAAAATGCTCGAAAACAAGGATTCGATTCCGTGTTTGGTTGGTATGATACAAAAAGAAGTTGCAGAACGTATGGCAGCAAAATCCGGCAGTAAAACCTACGGTATTTTAAGTGTACTGATGCAGGCTTTTTACAGTATCGACTACCTATTTACGGTTCACGAACATGTTTTCGACCCTCCGCCTAAGGTCAAATCGGCTGTCATTCGCCTAACCCGTAACGATGTTACTTCGCTTAATTGCGATGAAAAACTCTTTAAAACGGTGGTGAAAACAGCCTTTAACCAACGCCGGAAACAATTGCGTAACTCGCTCAAACCCATTATTTCGAAAGAACACCCGATTTTCAACGACGTGTATTTTGATAAACGACCGGAACAATTGAATGTAGAAGAATTCATTGCACTGACAAATAAAATTGAAGCAGCTTTACGCGACCAGTAGCTTTCCGACCAAAGAGAGAAGTAAAAAAGATATAGCAATCGTTGGGCATTTTGCCCGGGACACATACATTTGGCTTGTGATAAGCCCGGATGCTGTCCGTAAAACATAGAAAGGAGTATTTACTATGTCAGAATTAAGGCTTTTTTACCAGGAAGATGGTAAACTCAGAATCTCAAAAACGCTGGACACCCTAAAAAAAATCGATCTGAAAAATCTTATTTGGATCGACTTAAATGACGTACCCGATGCCGTTGAAACTGAGCTGGAACAGTTCCTGAAAATATACATACAAGAGGATGAAGAAATTGAAGAAATTGAGCTAAGCTCCCGATTTGTACAAACCGAGGACAGTCTGGTTGTAAATGCCGGCTTTTTGCTCGACAACTATACACTTGAGCCAGTTTCATTTATACTGAAAAACAGCATCTTAGTATCAGTACGCGACACCGAACTCAAATCGTTTACTGATACAGTAAAAAAGATTTATGCAAATACCAGAAACTTCCCTACCGGCTATCATGTACTTGTAACTTTACTCGAAACACGTGTTGAGTACGACGCCGATATGATTGAGGAAGTTACCGATGAAATTACATCGCTCAGTAAGACCCTGAATACCGAGGACGATTTGGATCAGGATATTCTTATCCGCATTAAAGACTTGCAGGAAAAGGTTATGGTTATCCGACAAAATGTTATGGATAAACAACGTGTGGTTTCGAACCTGTTAAAAAGCAACTTAATTCCACGAGAGTTAATTCAACGCCTGACAATGGTTATCAAAGATATAAACTCTTTGTTTGAATATATACGCTTTGGTTTTGACCGTCTTGA
>RRZU012039821.1_pt1 | contig 13426 bp, 10 predicted proteins | sample 2165561 | NCBI WGS metagenome assembly RRZU01 (sample SAMN10456909, study PRJNA506462) | wastewater metagenome | isolation source: wastewater sludge | place: USA: Moscow, Idaho
AAGCTCAACTCTATTTACTTTTCCAAATAAAGAAAAATCTATCTCTTTTGACTCAGGAAGACTAAATCCAAATCCAATGCTTGAAGCAGATGCAGGTTTATTAAGTTGCTCTTTTACATAAGCTTTTATATCTTCTGCTAAAATTCTTCCTTTTGCAGCACTTCCTTTTACAAAACCTAAATCAACTCCAAACTCTCTTGCAATTTTTCTTACACTTGGACTTGCATATACTTTTGTAGCTTTTTTAGATAATACTTTACTCTCTTCTTCAATATCTGCACTTCTAGCAGCTACTTCTTGTAAAGTTGGCTTAGAACTGCTCTCTTTTTCAATAGTTGTAGGAGTAGAGCTTGCAGCAAAAGTTGGAGTTGGAACTTTGTTCTCTATAACAACAGTTTTAATAACTTTTGCTATTAAATCTCCACTATTAATTTTCTGACCTTTTTGGATACAAACTTCAATCACTTCTCCACCAAAAGGTGCAGGAACATCCATAGAAGCTTTTTCAGTTTCAAGAGTGATAATACTGTAATCTTTTACAATTATATCTCCTATATGAATCATAACATCAATTAAATCTACATCTTTTTCAGCCCCTAAATCAGGAACTCTTACTTCTTCAACAACTGATTTTATAGTTTGTTCTTTTACAAATTGTGGAGGAGTTATAGCAGCAATTTCCTCTTTTACCTCTTCAACTTTTGAAGCAGTAGCAGCAACTTCATCTGCTTGTGAGCTATTTACTTCAACTTCATCAGTTGCTTCAACTTTAGCAATTAAATCTCCACTGTTTACTTTATCACCAACTTTTACTAAAATTTCAACAATTTTACCTTTATAAGGAGTTGGAACATCCATAGAAGCTTTTTCAGTTTCTAAAGTGATAAGCCCATCTTCAATTTCAACGCTATCACCAATTTTTACCATTATGTCAATTAAATCAACATCTTTATCAGCACCTAAATCTGGAATAAAAACATCATAAACTTTTGCCATTTTTTACTCCTTAAGCATTTCTTGGATTGATTCTAGTTGCATCAATCTCATATTTTTTCATAGCTTCAAGAGCCACTTTTTTATCTAATTTACCATTTCTTGCAAGCTCTGCTAAAGTAGTATAAACAATAAAGTTTGTATCAACTTCAAAGAATTTTCTTAAGTTTGCTCTACTATCACTTCTTCCAAAACCATCAGTTCCTAAAGCTTTAAAACTTCCTTTTATGTAAGGTCTTAATTGTTCAGAATAAGCTTTTATATAATCAGTTGCACTAATAATAATGTTGTCATTATTGCTTCCTAAAACTTTTTCAACGTATGGTACTAGAGGCTCTTTATCTATATTTAAAAGATTTGCTCTTTCAACATCTTGAGCTTCTCTTGTTAATTCATTATAAGAAGTAACAGAGTAAATATCTACTTTAATATCATATTCACTTGATAAAATTTCTGCTGCTTTAATAGCTTCTTGGAAAATTGATCCTGAACCTAAAAGTTTAACTTGAAAATCATTTCTTGCTTCAAAAGTTTTAACTTTATAGATACCTTTTATAATTCCCTCTTCAGCACCTTCAGGCATTGCAGGTTGTACATAGTTCTCATTTAAAGTTGTAATATAGTAGAAGATATCTTCTTGTTTCTCACCATACATTCTATCAATACCATCTTTTACAATAACTGCAACTTCATAACCATAAGTTGGATCATAAGTAATACAATTTGGTACAGTATTTGCTAAAATGTGAGAGTGACCATCTTCGTGTTGTAAACCTTCACCATTTAGTGTAGTTCTACCACTTGTTCCACCAACAAGGAATCCTCTTGCTTTTTGATCACCAGCTGCCCAACATAAGTCACCAGTTCTTTGGAATCCAAACATAGAATAGAAAATATAGAATGGAATCATTGGACAGTTATTAACTGAATATGAAGTAGCTGCTGCAATCCATGAACTCATAGCTCCTAACTCATTAATTCCTTCTTGTAAAACTTGTCCTTTAATATCTTCTTTATAGAATGCTACTTGATCTTTATCTTGTGGAATATATTTTTGTCCAGCACTTGAATAAATACCAAATTGTCTAAACATACCTTCCATACCAAAAGTTCTAGCTTCATCAGGAACGATTGGAACAATGCTTTTTCCAATATTTTTATCTTTTAATAAAACATTTAAAACTCTTACAAATGCCATAGTTGTAGATATTTCTCTATCTCCACTTCCAGCTAAAATACTTTCAAAATCACCTAAAGCAGGAATTTCTAGTTTATTTGTAAATTTCTCTAATCTTTGAGGTACAAATCCACCAAGAGAAGCTCTTCTTTCTTTTAGATATTTAATTTCAGGAGAATCTTCAGATGGTCTATAATATGAATAAGATTCAACTGCTTCATCACTTATAGGTAAATCAAATCTATCTCTAAACGCTTTTAGGTGGTTTACATCTACTTTTTTAACTTGGTGAGCAATGTTCATACCTTCAGCAGCACTTCCCATTCCATAACCTTTTACAGTTTTTGCTAAGATTACTGTTGGTCTTCCTTTTGTTTCAACTGCTCTTTTGAATGCAGCATAAACTTTAACAGGGTCATGTCCACCTCTATTTAATTTCCAAATATCATTGTCACTTAAATTTTCAACTAGTTTTGCAGTTTCTGGGAATTTATTAAAGAAATTCTCTCTAGTATATGCTCCACCTTTTTGTTTAAAGTTTTGATATTCTCCATCAACTGTTTGTTCCATTAATTCAAGAAGTTTACCAGATGTATCTTTTTCTAAAAGTGCATCCCATAGACCTCCCCAAATTACTTTAAGAACTTCCCAACCAGCTCCTCTAAATTCACCTTCAAGTTCTTGAATAATTTTTCCATTTCCTCTAACTGGACCATCAAGTCTTTGTAAGTTACAGTTAATAACAAAAATAAGATTATCTAAACCTTCTCTAGCAGCCATACCAATTGCACCTAAAGATTCAGGTTCATCACACTCTCCATCTCCCATGAAACAATATACTTTTTGTTCACTACAATCTTTAATTCCTCTATTTGTAAGGTATTTTAAAAATCTTGCTTGATAAATAGCTTGTAATGGTCCAAGTCCCATAGATACTGTAGGGAATTGCCAATATGAAGGCATTAGTTTTGGATGTGGATAAGATGATAATCCATCATTAAATGCTTCTTGTCTAAAATTATCCATTTGTTCTTGAGTAAATCTTCCTTCTAAGAAACTTCTAGCATAAATACCTGGAGAAATGTGTCCTTGAAAAAATATTAAATCTCCACCATCTTTTTCATTTGGTGCTCTAAAAAAGTGATTAAAAGCAACATCATAAAGTGTAGCAGATGATTGAAAAGATGCTATATGACCACCAAGTTCAAGTTGTTTATTTGAAGCTCTTTGAACCATAATTTGAGCATTCCATCTAATAATTGATCTTATTTTTCTTTCTAAATCCATGTCAGCTGGCATCTTTGGTTCTTCGCTAGTAGGAATAGTATTTATATAAGCAGTTGTTGCACTATAAGGTAAGTGAGCGCCACTTCTTCTTGATTTGTCTATTAATTTTTCTAGTAGAAAATGAGCTCTCTCAACTCCTTCTTCTTCTATAACAGCTTCTAAAGCTTCCATCCACTCTTTTGTTTCCAGTGGATTGATATCTTCTAAATGTAACTTTGGCATAAATCTCCTTTTATAAAAGTTATCTTAATTTTTAAAATTAATTTGCAATTTTAATATGAATTAAATTATAATTCACTTAGTCAAATCTTTTTAGGACAAAAAATAGATGAAGTTTAACAATAAATTTAGATTGATTATATCACAAAACCTTAGTTCTAAGGTTAACTCTAATATAGATAAAGCATTATTTAAAGCTTTTAATAATGATAGCTTACCAATTTTAAGAATTTATTCTTGGGAAGATAGCATTAGTTTTGGTGCAGGGCAAAATATAGACGATTATTCTTCGTTAAAAGAGGAGTATAAAAACAATGTATCTAAGAGATTAACAGGTGGTGGAGTTCTTTTTCATGGACATGATATCTCTTATACAATAGTTTTAAATCCAAATATGATTGAAAATCGTGATGTAAAAGAGACATATTTTCTATTATGTCAATTTTTGTTGAAATTTTACGAATATTTAGGACTAAAAGCTAGTTTTGCAAAGGATAATGAAAATATAATTTTGAGTAAAAGTCCTTTTTGTCAAGTTGGATTTGAAGCCTATGATATTATAATAAATGATAAAAAGATTGGTGGAAATGCTCAAAAAAGAGCAAAAAATTGCATTTTACAACATGGTTCAATTCCATTATTTAAAAAACAAAATAGTGAATTTTTTGGAAGTAGTTTAGATGATTTTGGAATAAATTTAGGTTTTGAAGAGGCAAAAGATGCTCTTGTAAAAGCATTTATAGAAAGTTTTAATGTAGAATTTATTGAAGATGATTTAAATAGTGATGAAATAGAAATTTTAAATAGATTAAATAATGAAAATAATTAAAGAGGAAAATATGACACAACAATTTAATACTAATAATACAAGTGAAGCAAATTTTAAAAAACCAGAATGGTTAAGAAAAAAATTAACTCCTCATACGCAAGTTGAAATGGAAAATTTATTAAAAGATGTAGGTGGGCTTCACACAATTTGTCAAGAAGCAAAATGTCCAAATATAAGTGAGTGTTTTTCAAATAAAAACGCTACATTTTTGATTTTAGGAAATATTTGTACTAGAAGATGTACATATTGTAATGTAAAAACAGGATTACCAAATGGAGTTGATGAAACAGAGATAAAAAAAGTAACCACTTCAGTTTTAAGTTTAGGGCTGAAATTTGTTGTAATAACAAGTCCTGCTAGAGATGATTTAAAAGATGGTGGAGCTGAGCAATTTTATAAAGTAACAAAAGATATTATAGAAAAATCTCCTCAAACAAAAGTTGAAATATTAATTCCTGATTTCAAAGGAAATGAAGATTGTTTGAAAAGAGTTATAGAATCAGGTGCAACTATTATTGGACACAATGTAGAAACAGTTCCGAGCTTATATAGAATTAGAAGAAATGGAACTTATGCAAGAAGTTTAGAAGTTTTAAGAAAACTAAAAGAGCTTGGTGGAGATAAAATAAAAACAAAAAGTGCTTTAATGGTAGGGCTTGGTGAAACAGAAGATGAGATGATTCAAGTTTTTCAAGATTTATTAGAAGTAGGTTGTAAATTTTTAAGTATTGGCCAATATTTAGCACCTAGTGGAGACTTTGAGAAGGTTATTGAGTATGTAAAACCAGAACAATTTCAAAGATATGAAGATATTGCTTATAAAATGGGATTTGAGTTTGTAAAAGCAAGTCCATATGCTAGAAGTTCTTACATGGCTCATCATTATTTAAATATGGCTACTGCTTTATAAGATAATTTAGGTATTTAAATTTTATGAATTTAAATACCTTCTTATTTAGATAATGTAATCGAATTGAAATAAATATTCACTAAAATATTATAATTTTTAGGTTAAGAACTTAAAAATAAATATCAAAAAAAAGGAATTATATATGAGTATTACGGAAAAGTTTGAGAGGAAGCCTCAAGAGATTAGTTATACAGTTGAAGCCATAAGAAACATGGATAATAAAAAGGTTGAAGATCTTGCAAGAAGTTTAATTGAAGAAGATTATTGGTTACATTCTGATGCACAAGATTTATTTGAATTAAGATTATGTAACATCTATATTCAAGCACAAAATATGTCATTAAAACATAATAAAAAGAAAAATATCTTTGCTGTAGGTTTTTAATATTTCATTGTTAAATTTATACTTTGTAATAAGTTTTTAGATTAAAAATTTATTCTTCAAGTATTTTTTGACTCTTTTATAATCTTTCTAATATTTTCAAATTTTAAAAAAAGTTTTTCATCTTTTACTTTATTTTCAAAAATCCCTAAAGAGCGTTCTTCATATTTCGTATCTTCAATTTTCTTATTTTTTTCAACATTTATATTATTTGTTACAAAAAAGTCTATATCAGAAATATCGTCAAATTGATATTTTTCTAATAAATTCTTTATTTCCTCTTTGTTATACTTGAATTCCATTTTATATACTTGGTGAGTCAATACAAAAAAAAGAGTTCTATTTTTTACATATGCAAATTTGATACCATTTTTAAGTTTTGCAGGAAGAATATCAATAAATTTCGAGATTGATTTTATGGTATTAAATTTTTTAAATTCAGGAAGGGATTCAATATGAGTAAGAATATCGTTAATTTTTTTCATACGCTAATTATAGCAGGAGTTTTATTTAGTTTTAGTGGTTGTGGATATAAAGCAGATCCTATTTATGCACCAAGTGATAAACAAGAAACAAAACAACAATGATATATGATTATATAATAGTTGGAGCTGGAATAGCAGGATTAAATGCAGCTCGACTTATACCAAAAGATAAAAGAGTTTTAATCCTATGTAAAATGTCTACTTGGAATTCAAATACTTTCTGGGCACAAGGTGGAATAGCAAGTGCAGTTGATGAAACTGATATCCCAGCGCATATAAAAGATACATTAGAAGCTGGTGCTAATTATAACAATCTTGAGGCAGTTGAGCTTTTAAGTAAAGAATCAATTCCTACAATAAAAGAGCTTATTGATGCAGGTATGAATTTTGATAAAAAGGAAGATGGAAGTTTGGCTTACACAAAAGAAGCTGCTCATAGTAGAAATAGAATTTTACACGCTTCTGGAGATGCTACAGGAAGAGAAATTCATCTATTCTTACTTGAACACTGCCCTCATGAAATATTGACTCAAGCAGTAGTTTGTGATCTATTAATTCAAGATGATATTTGTTATGGGGTACAATATTTCACAAGTGAATATGAACAAAAAGTTGCTTTTTCTAATAACGTTATAATTGCTAGTGGAGGGGTTGGTTCTATTTATAAGTATCATACAAATTCAACTGCTAATGCAGGAGAAGTTCATGGAATTATCGCTGAAAAAAACATTTCTTTAAAAGATATGGAAATGACTCAATTTCATCCAACGGTTTTAAAAGGTACAAGTTTTGCTAGAAAACCTCTTTTAAGCGAAGCATTAAGAGGTGAGGGTGCTTTTGTTGTAGATGAAAATGGTAAAAGATTTTTATTTGATTATCATGAAGATGGAGAGTTGGCTCCTAGAGATATAGTGAGTAGAGCTATTTTTGATTACAATAAAAGAACTGGATTGGGTGTTTATTTATCATTTGAAAACTTTGAAAAAAGAGCATTTAAACAAAGATTTCCAAATATATATGAGAATATTAAAGACTTAGGATATGAACTTCCTTTTGAAAATGTTCCAATAAGCCCAGCATTTCACTATTGTATGGGTGGAATTGAAGTTGGACTGGATACAAAAGTTAAAGGTTTTAAAAATCTTTATGCCATTGGTGAAGTTGCATGTAATGGAGTTCATGGAGCAAATAGATTAGCATCAAACTCTTTATTAGAAGGGCTAGTATTCTCAAGAATTGCAGTAAATAATTCTTTAAAAGAAAATTTTAAAATATCAAAAGAAAACTATACCAAAGAGATAAAAGTTTATACAAGAAATAAGAATATAGATAAAGAGATAAAAGACGATTTAAGAAGAACAATGTGGGAAACTGCAGGAATTGTTAGAAGTAAAAAAGAGTTAAAAGAAGCACTAGAAAAAATAGAGAATTATCTGAAGCTTGATGTTGGAAGATTACTATATTTAAGACTTTTAACAGCAAGAACTATATTAAAAGCAAGTCTAAAAAGAGAGAAATCTTTAGGGGCTCATTTTATAAAAGAAGATTAAAAAGTCTTTTGAGATAGAATAAAATATTAAAAAAAAGCGTGAAAGAAAGGTAAAAATTTTTATGAAACATGTACCGATAGTTGTATTAGATTTTGGTAGCCAATATACACAAATTATTGCTAGAAAATTAAGAGAGAGTGGAGTTTATTCAGAGATTGTTCCATATAGTGAATCAATTGAAGATATTATGGCAAGAACTCCAAAAGGAATAATTCTTTCAGGTGGACCAGCTTCTGTTTATGCCGCTGATTCATATCATCCAGATAGTACAATATTTGATTTAGGACTTCCAATTTTAGGAATTTGTTATGGTATGCAACTTATTGCTCAACATTTCGGTGGAAAAGTAGTTCCTGCAACTAGTCATGAATATGGTAAAGCGCAGTTAGAAATTGTAGCAGATAATGAAATTTTCAAAGACACTACATCTGGGCAAATTGTTTGGATGAGTCATGGAGATAGAGTAGAGGAAATTCCATCTGGTTTTGAGAAAATAGCAATTAGTGAAAACTCACCTTATGCAGCTATTGCTGATACAAATAGAAATATTTATGCCTTCCAATTTCATCCTGAAGTTTATCATTCAGAGTGTGGAAGTAAGCTTCTTAAAAATTTTGCAAAATATATTTGTGGTTGTGAAAGTACTTGGAATATGGGAAGTTTCGCAAAAGAACAAATGGCAAAAATTAAAAATCAAGTTGGAAATAAAAAAGTTTTATGTGCTGTTTCAGGTGGGGTTGATAGTTCTGTTGTAGCAACTCTTCTTTTTGAAGCAATTGGAAATCAAGTAATTCCAGTATTTGTTGATAATGGTCTTTTAAGAGCAAATGAAAGAGAACAAGTTGAAACTATTTTTAAATCTAGAGGTATTGATTTAATTACTGTTGATGCAAGTGAAGAATTTTTAACTAAATTAGCAGGGGTTACAGATCCTGAGAGAAAAAGAAAAATTATTGGTGAAACTTTTATTGAAGTATTTGATAAAGAAGCAAAAAAACATCAAGGTGTTGAATTTTTAGCGCAAGGAACTTTATATACAGATGTTATTGAATCTGTTTCTGTAAAAGGACCATCTAAAACTATAAAATCTCACCATAACGTTGGTGGACTTCCTGATTGGATGAAATTTGAGTTAGTTGAGCCTCTAAGAGAAATCTTTAAAGATGAAGTAAGAGCTTTAGGATTAGAGTTAGGACTTCCAAGAAATATGATAAATAGACATCCTTTCCCTGGACCTGGACTTGCAATTAGAGTTATGGGAGATGTAAATAAACCAGACTTAGATTTATTAAGAAAAGCAGATGTTATTTTACTTGATGTATTACATTCAACTGGATATTATGAAAAAACTTGGCAAGCGTTTACAGTACTTTTAAATGTAAAATCTGTTGGAGTTATGGGAGATAATAGAACTTATGACAACACTGTTTGTGTAAGAATAGTAGATGCAACAGATGGAATGACAGCAACTTTTGCACATATTCCACATGAAATACTTGAAACAATTTCAAGAAGAATTATTAATGAAGTTGATGGAATTAATAGAGTAGTGTATGATATTTCATCAAAACCACCTGCAACTATTGAGTGGGAATAATTTCTAATAACTTTGAATTTATTTTTTCATTAAGTTAGAGAAAGATGTACTTTTAATACATCTTTCTTTTAGCTTTTTGATATTTATATAAAATTTTTTAAAAGGTAAGATTTGATAGATAAAATAAAAGAAAGCAAAATTGCACAAATTTTATTATTAAAAGTGTTAACAATTATTGCTCTTGCTGGAAATATATACTTTTCATAAAAAATAAATATCACCATTTATTACTTTATACTCTCGAAATTAAAACTTTTTTATGATGAACAACTAACATGAGATATACCTGCTATTCCAAAAAAGTTTGAAGGTTTTTTAACATAATATTTTTCTTCTATTTCTTTTGTTTGCTCAGAATATGGATTTGTCATAATATTTTGTAATTCATTTACTGGTTCATAGTTTCCATTTTCTGCTTCTTGATATGCCCAAACTAGATGCCATTCTCTTAAAGTATATTTAGGATTGATTAATTTCATTTTATTTGATAATTCTTGTGTAGATTCTTCATCTTTAAGATTAATATGTAATTTCCATTTTTCTAACCAATTATTCCATTTTATTTTTATCTCTTCATTTTCTAAATTTTTATAAAAACTTTTTTCAAGAAGATAAACATCATTTGGAATATTTGATAATTCTCTGAAAAATATAGTATAGTCAACTTTTGTTTCTATCATAAGATTTATTAGTTCTTCAAATAATTCAAAATTAAATTTATCAATTCCAAGTTTATTAGCCCACATATTTTCTATTTTTGATTGCATAACATTTGAAAAGTTATTTTCAATTTCTTGAAGTTTTTGTAAACTTTCTGAATTACCATTAAATAAGAGTTTTAGAGAATTGCAAAATGATTTAAAGTTTTTCTGAGCAGCTATTGGTTGATTGAAAAATGAAAAGTGCATTCCTCCATTTGTCCAAGATTGATATTTAGGATCAAACATTTCCATAAAACCAAAAGGACCATAATCAAGTGTAAATCCTCCAGCAGCACAATTGTCACTATTAAAATTACCTTGACAATATCCAACTCTTAACCAATTAGCTACCAATGAAGTAAGACGATTTTGAAACTCATTTGCTAATAAAATAACTTTTTCTTCTAAGCTTAAATCTTTTCTGATTACTTCACTATACTCTCTATCAATCAAATGTAAAATAATCATCTCTAACTCTTTTAAAGCATTTTCATGTTCATTTTTTCTTGCACGTCTTCCAAATAGTTCTATTTGGCCAACTCTTATAAATGAAGAAGCAACTCTTGTAGCAATAGCAACATCTTCATCAATCATAACTTCAGGCTCTTTTGAATAAGAATTGTTTCTAAACCAAGGTCTTTTTACTTGTTCATCTTTAGAAGTAAATAAAGTTAATGATCTTGATGTAGGAATACCAAGCGCATGCATATGTTCTTGTGCTAAAAATTCTCTAACACTTGATCTTAAAACAGCACGTCCATCAGCACCTCTACAATAAGGTGTTTTTCCAGCACCTTTTAGTTGAAATTCCCACCTTTTATCATTTATAATTGCTTCAAATATTGATATTGCTCTACCATCTCCGTAGGCATTTCCAGTTTGAAAAGGACATTGGGCATAATATTCAGTTCCATAAATAGATAATGCATATCCAGTAGCCCAACCTATATTTTGTGTAAGTTTAGAAATATTATGCATATCTCCTGAAAACATTTTGATAAAATCTTCTGAATTTGTTAGAGCTTCACTAAAACCTAATTCTTCGAAAAACTTTTGGCTGTGAGAAATATATATTGGATTTTTTATTGGAGTGGGAGTTACTAGTACATAATGTCCACTAAAAATCTCTCTTGGTGATTTATTATCACCATTTAATTTTGAATTGGGATCACAATTTAGATTTTTTATAAAAGAGTAGTCACCCAAATTAGATAGTTCTTCAAATGTTTCTATATTTTTATTACTGTTTTTTTTCATTATAATATTTTCCATAAATTTTTATTTATTAAGATTTTAACATAACTATAAAAATAATCCTATTGATTCATATAGTTCTTAAATCTTAACTGTTTAAATACTAATTAGATAAAATTTTTAAAATTTAGATATTAAAAAGGTTTTTAATGAAAATTCATAGAATAAATCCATGTAAACGTTGGTCAGATATTACTGTATTTAATCAAATCGCAACTTTTACAGAAGTTGCTGATACAGATGAGAATGCAGATATAAAAGGTCAAGTAAAACAAATATTCGACCAAGCAGAAGCTAGTTTAGCATTAATCGATAGTGATAAATCAAGAATTTTAGCAGTAACTATTTATATAACAGACTTTAATAATTTTGATGCTCTAAATGAAGTTTGGGATTCTTGGTTTCCAGAAGGAACAGCTCCAAGTAGGGCTTGTGTAAAGGCTGAAATAGTAAATCCAAAATTACTTGTTGAGATGACATTTACGGCAGCAGCTGGTGAAAAATATAAATAATACAATCTTAACCAATTTCTAAAAAGCGTTTTGATATTATATTAACTATTTTTTTATTATTTTTAGGAGAATTATGAAGTTTTTGGTTGTTCTTTTTATTTTAGTTATAAATCTTTTCGGTTCCAACAAAGATTTTTCTTTATATAAAAAAGAAGCAGATGTAAAAGGTAATACACTTCTTATTATTGGTGGTATTCATGGTGATGAGCCTGGAGGTTATTTTGCACCTGCATTTTTTGAGAAACATTATAAAATAAAAAAAGGTAATGTATGGGTGGCTCCTAGTGTTAATATTGATAGTATGATGGCAGATGCTAGAGGTATATACAAAGATATGAATAGAAAATTTAGTAAAATTGATAAAAAAGATCCAGATTTTGCAAATATACAAAAAATAAAAAAGTTGATTACAAATAAAAAAGTTGATTTGATTCTAAACTTACATGATGGACATGGTTTCTATAGAAAAGATTATGAAAATGCGATTTTTAACCCAAAAGCATGGGGACAAACAACAATTATTGATCAAGAGAAAATACACTCTTTAGATAAATTTGGTAATTTAGATGAGATAGCTTCAAAAGTAAGAGACGCATTAAATAAAGATAAATTATTTCAAGATTTCCATTTTTTTAGTGTTAAAAATACTGAAACAAAAGCAAAAGATGAAGAACAACAATTATCTTTAACTTATTTTGCTGTTACAAATAATAAACCAGCTTTTGCAATAGAGACAAGTAAAAATATTACAGATCTTACTCATAAGGTAATTTATCAATTAAAATCAATTGAAGAGTTTATGAATTTGATGGATATAAAATTTGAAAAAGATTTTGATTTAAATAATTATGATGAAGTACAAAAATTAATAGCTCAATTTGGTACTTTAACAATAAACGATAATATAAAATTAGATTTAGAAAATATTAAAAATGAGTTAAGATTCGTACCAATGAAGAATTCAAAAAATAGTTTTAATTTTGAACATATTTTAGGAAATGTTAAAAGTGTAAAAAATTATTATGAAGTTTATATTGGGAACCAGAAAGTTACTACTTTAGTTCCAGAAATTTTTGAATTACATGATGCAAAAGAAAAGATAAAAATTGATATTGATGGAAAAATTATTGAAACAAAGCTAGGTAATATTATAGAAGTTGAAAATAATTTTAAAATTCTAAAATCTTCTTATAGGGTAAATATTATAGGTTATAGCAAAGATGGAGTTGATAGTGAAGATGATATTTTACTAACGAAAGGTGATATACAAAATTCTTACTCTATAGATACAAATAATAACGAATATAGAGTAGAATTCTATAAAGGTAATAAATTTTCTGGAATGTTAATTATTAAATTTAAGAAGTAATTTACTTCTTAAATTTAGGGGTACATTTTCCACTAACACTACAAAGTGGACAAAAATCAATAAGTCCTGCTGCCAAAGGGATAACTCCTAAATAAAACCACTCATTACTTGTAAAATATCCTATGGCTATTAAAACTAATCCTATAACAATTCTAAATGGT
>RRZU011271224.1_pt1 | contig 13421 bp, 11 predicted proteins | sample 2165561 | NCBI WGS metagenome assembly RRZU01 (sample SAMN10456909, study PRJNA506462) | wastewater metagenome | isolation source: wastewater sludge | place: USA: Moscow, Idaho
AATTATAGTATTGTCATTATATATCAAACATACCGTCTAGCTAGTATGTTTTTTTTCTTTAAAATTGATAATATCATCCTGATTTTCCTTCATATAGGTTTCAACCGTTGTTTTCAGTAAATCAGGTAATTGCTGTTCCAGCGTTTGTACCAGCTGGGTGGTCTGACGGCTCATTTCTGCTGTTAAAAATGCCAGTACTGCCTCCTGAACAGGTTTCTGTAATGCATCAATCAATACCTGCATAAACTGTGAATTCAACACTGCTGCAGCGAGCTGGTCTTTTGCATCGAGCTCCGGTTCGGCCTCTGTCTGAATAGCGATTTCAGGTTCAGGTTCAGCAATACTGGGCCCTGGCAGAATGCGATTGTCTTCTTGCTCATGAGCCATTTGTTCATGATCCATTGTGCTTATTTCTGAAGTAGGGACTACGGGATCAGTATGCACCTCAAGAATGGCTTCATCGGGTTGATCGTCCGGTTCTATTGCCAGCATTTCTGGCATAAACAGAAATTCCGAAGAAAGCATTGTGGGGATATCTTCACTTTCCGGAACAACTTCTTGTTTGGCATCGGGTTCCATCTCAAACATGGCAAAAGAAGAAGGTAAGGGAAAATGATCAATTTCGGTGATTTCTTCAATTTCATCGGCATCATCACTTAACTGTGCCTGATGCACTTCTTTATCCTCAGGCTGCGTCTTTCTGCTTGGATCAATTGAAAAAATGGGAATAGAAAAAATTTCCTGACGAGGAAGGATCTCCTGTGGTTCATGGTGATCCACCACAACATTTGCTTCTGCCTCAATTTCTTTTGTTTGAACAGGAGATAAATCCGACATGATCGTTTTGAGTTCAAATGCAGCCGAAGGAAAATGACTTAAATGTCCATCATCTTCTGTACCCACGCTATTGTCAGAATCAACAATATCAGACAGGGTTTCATCTGTTTCAAAAAAAACAACGGGCTCTGACTCAACCTCCGCTTGTAAGCTTGTCAAATCACCCTCAAAAAAAGATATGGGGTCTTGCGAAACAACAGATTCATTAGATTCATTTTGGGTGGCTTGTGTTTTCTGTGCCAAAACAAAGGAGGCAAACATTTCATCATTATTGTCGACCGAATCATCAAACTGCGCCACAATCTCCTGCGAGTCTTCTGGTTCAGCTGCGATGTTAACAGATATTTCTGGCTGAATATTTTGGGTTTCTGTGGAAGGCTGTACCGGCTTATCTGTTTTAAGAGGTACTTCTGCTTGCTTGATTTCTGGTTTCACTTGTGAAGGGACAGGTGCCTCAATATCTGGCGCGGGCACATCTGGTGCAATTTTTTCCACAGTAACAGGCGGAACATTCACTGGTTTAGATGGTGTGAAAAACGCTGGACTTGAGGAAAATACGATTTGATCTTCCATATCAGGTTGGCTGGCCGGTTTAACAATATTCGCGGGTTGACTGGCGGGTGGGGGCGTAAAAACATGCTCAACAGGCGTAAACTCTACCATATCAGACAGGGAGTCATCCTGAGCGGTTTTATCCTCTGCTTCAGTGTGAGGCGCTTTGGCATTTGCCCGCTCTTCCCGAATTTCTTTAATAAAATCTTCGCCCACTGGTTCAAAAGCCAGACCAGGCATCTCATCTTCTACATTGACGGGGTTTTCCTGTTCAGCTGTGGAAATCTCAGGCGCAGAAGCAACCGGGGTAGATGCAAAGACCGTCTCAGATTCTGGCATTACCGAACTTTTATTGCCATAATAGGACACAACGGTTTCTTTGTCCGCAACATTTTCAGCATCCACCACTTCATCAAACACATTATCAAATTGAGGAATTGTTGATTGTGCTTTGGTATTCTGCAATATACGCTCGTTTTTTTTAGCCCGCTCTTTGCGCAAATTCTCCAGATTTTCTTCCCAGCTTTTTACGCTATTCTCATCACTCATAATCAGATTCCATATATAACAATTCCCCAACCGTATCTGTGCTTGTTGGTATTTATTTTTGATTTGGGAACGATATTTTCCAATTTAACTACTGAACAAATACCATATTTAAGAATGATAACACTTATCAGTATTATCCTGATAATGTTCTGCCATAAGATTGATGTGAAATCAAACATATTGTCGCAAATTATCTCAATTACACCTTTAAAACAATCTGTTTACCGATGTAATTGAGGGCAATCATCTGTTGATAATTGCCCCGAATCATCGCCCGCTGGCTCATCAAATCGGAGCAAGCTGGCTTTTTACATAAAATTATACCCCTGCCAGTTGTTGCAGATACTGCAATAACAGGGCAACAGGCCTGCCGGTTGCGCCTTTTTCCTTACCACTTTTCCAGGCGGTACCGGCAATATCCAGATGCGCCCAGGGATATTTCTCGGCAAACCGTGATAAGAAGCAGGCGGCTGTAATCGTTCCTGCAGGACGACCACCAATGTTGGCAATATCGGCAAAATTGCTCTGTAACTGTTCCTGATATTCTGCCCACATAGGCAATTGCCAGAGTTTGTCATCCGCTTTGACGGAAGCATCAAGCAGGGATTGAATTAATTCATCATTATTACCAATCACGGCACTGCCAACATGGCCCAGCGCGATAATACAGGCACCGGTTAATGTTGCCACATCGATCACTGCCTGTGGCTGATATTTTTCTGCATAGGTCAGTGCATCACATAAAATCAGGCGTCCCTCCGCATCGGTATTGAGCACTTCGATGGTCAAGCCGCTCATACTGGTCACAACGTCCCCCGGTTTGTTGGCGCCACCAGAAGGCATGTTTTCACAGGTTGGTACTAAAGCAACCAGATTAATCGGCAGTTTTAACTGTGCAGCCGCGCAAAAGGTTGCGATCACGGTGGCTGCACCACACATATCAAATTTCATTTCATCCATGCCTTCGCCTGGCTTGAGTGAAATACCACCGCTGTCAAAGGTAATGCCTTTACCGACCAGCACCACAGGCGGCTCTGCTTTATCTGCGGCCCCCTGATAACTCAGTTCAATAAGGAAGGGGGGTTTTTCACTGCCTTTGGCAACCGACCAGAACGAACCCATGCCCAGTGACAGAATACTTTTCTGATCATGAATCAATGCTTCAGCCCCTGCCGCTTTGGCTCTTTGCGCGGCACTTTGTGCCAGATATTCAGGAGTGCAGATATTTCCGGGGGCATTGCCCAGATCTTTGGCAAAACTGATTGCCTGAGCGGTAATCTGGGCAGCATTCAATTTTCTTTCGAGCTCTGTATTTTCTTCTGTACAAACAAAGGTGATTTTTCCGGTAAACTTCTGCGCTGTATCAACGCTTTTACATTGATTATACTGGTATGTTTCATGTTCCAGTGCCAAGACAAATTTATAAATCAGTTCTTTATGATCCGCCAAACCCGCAAGCCCATCCAGATCAATTTCTGTCTGCGCCAAGTCTGCCTGAATAATTGCTTTGGCGGTACTTTGAATGATTTTTTCAACAGATGCAGTGTCTGGCTTTTTCTGGAGCGCACTGACTAGCAGTACCTGAGAAAAAGTTCCCTCTACAGAAAAATTCAACCATTGCGTCTGGCCTGCTTTTTCAAATGGTTTTAATTGCGCTATTGCCTTGCTAAAATCACCACCTGTCAGATGATCCCAATTTTGTACCTGTGGCATAGATAAAAAATCTTTATCTACAAAAAATAACACGGTTAAGGCGTGTAAGTTCGGCTGCAAAGATTTCGTTTTTATGTTAAATTCCATCAGTTAACCCTTTAAGAAAACCAAATAAATGGTTTATTGTAACCCAATTGTGAAACAGGGCAAAATTTTCAGACGCTTAATAATGCAGACATGATATTTAAAAAGAACTTTATCAAAGAAACCAGCATGGTCGCAACCGGTGTATTTACTGTGTTGTTTATCATTCTTGTTTCAACACAAAGTATCAATCTGCTTGGGCGCGCCTCTGAAGGCCGTATTGCGGTCGAAGCTGTTTTTGCGTTAATTGGTTTCTGGTCTTTGGGTTTATTTCCTGTTTTATTGATTTTAACGGTTTTTATCAGTCTGATTACGGTTTTTACCCGATACTGGCGCGACTCGGAAATGTCGGTCTGGCTCTCTGGCGGCCTTTCTTTAAAATGCTGGATTACCCCAGTCTGTACTTTTGCCATACCGTTTGCTCTGCTGGTCATGATTCTCTCACTTTTTGTCACCCCCTGGGCCTCACAACGCAGCAAAGAATATGCGGAGACCTTAAAACAGCGTGAAGAACTGTCTGTTGTCTCACCGGGCATTTTCACGGAAGTTGGCAAAGACAAAAAGATCTATTTTGTTGAAAAATTTTCACCTGAAACGGGTGCGGCGGAAAACATTTTTATGCAGGCTCTGGATAAAAACGGACGCAATACGATTGTACTGGCCAAATCCGGTTATCTGCTCACAGAAAATGGTGAACGAAAACTGGTGCTGGAAAATGGATATCGTTATACGGGAGAAGCGGGACAGGCAGATTTTGAAACATTAAATTTTGGTCGTTCTATAGCGGTTATCGATCAGGCACCCAAAATTATTTCTGCCCCGAATGACAAACGTACCATCCCTACTTCGGCCATATTACACACCAGTAATCTGGATTTTCAGGCGGAGCTAATCTGGCGGTTATCTCTGCCTGTCAGTGTGGTGATTCTGGCTTTACTGACTATCCCGCTATCGTACTACAATCCCAGAACAGGACACACTTATAATCTGTTTTTTGCCCTGCTTGTTTATCTGATTTACCAGAACGGCCTGACATTTTTACAGGATTTCATTGAAAAAGGACAAGTTTCGCCCTGGGGTGGATTTATCCTGTTGCACGGCTCGATGGGCATGCTTGCCTTTTTACTGTTACAGTATCGATCACAAGGTAAAAGTTTTATTTATTCATTGTTTAAAGCGGCGGTTAAATCCAAATGAAACTGATTCCTCGTTATATTAACCGCCAGCTTTTCAAAACAACGCTATTTACGCTGATGGCACTGATTGGTGTTTATAGTCTGTTTGAGATCATCAATGAAGTTTCCCGTGTTGGGCAGGGCAGCTATACCATTGGCGTAATGCTTTCCTATATTGGTTTATTAATGCCGACCCGTGCTTATGAAATTATGCCTCTGGCCGTGCTGATTGGCGGCATGATTACGATGAGCCAATTGGCCAGTCACAGTGAGTACACGGTGATACGCACCAGTGGCGTTTCGATTTACCAGACTGGTTTTATTCTGCTGAAATTTGGGTTGGTTTTTGCCCTTCTGGCCATCACACTTGGAGAATTTATTGCGCCCACCACTCAGGAAATGGGGCAACGCTTACGACTGGATGCTATTAATACATCGGTCAGTATCAAACATAAATCCAGTATCTGGGTAAAAGACAATAGCCATTTTATCAATATTGGCACTCTGGAACCTGGGGGCGATATTCGCTCACTAAAAGTTTATAAATATAATGAAAAAAATGAATTACAAGAGAGCATGTTTGCCGAGCATGGTCATTTTTTAGAAAAAGAAGGGCTCTGGCAACTGAATAATGTTGCGATAAGCCAATTGACGCCGGATAAAATCACGGTACAGAATTATAAAACCTATCGCTGGCGCTCCATTGTGGAACCCAATATTTTAAATGTACTTCTGGTTGTCCCGGAACAAATGTCCGCGCTAAATTTGACTTACTATATCAACCATTTGCATAAAAATAGACAGCAGACCAGACGTTATGAAATTGCTTTATGGGGAAAGCTGTTTTATCCTTTGGCCTGTATATCCATGGCATTGATTGCGCTGGCGTTTACCCCACAACAAAGAAGACAGGGCGCACTAGGTGTACGCCTGTTTTTCGGAATTTGTCTGGGAGTGGGCTTTCATTTCTTTAACCGGTTCTGTGGTTATTTGGGGTTGCTATACGCCTGGAATCCGGTTCTGGTCTCTACAATACCCACTTTGCTGTTTCTGATTGTGGGGTTATTTATTATCTCCCGGCAGGAAAAACGCTAGATCGTTTAGTTATCCAGATGTTTATAAGTCTTAAGTGCACGAAAAATGGCTTTTGCCTGAAACATGTTTCCTTTAATCAATGCCAGCACTGCTGCACCTAAACCGAGCCAATAAGGCTTGTTGCGCACCAGAAAATTTTCCCCAAATTTATAGTGGACATGAAAAAGGTTACGAAACATAAAGAACGCTTTCCATGAATTCAATGCACCTGCCTGATTAAAAGGGAGTTGACGCCGAAGAATGGCATCACGCACGGCAAGAATTTTTATCCCGGCATTTCTGATTCTAAGGGCATAATCCACATCATCATAGAAAATAAAATACTTGGGCTCAGGAAAACCGACTTGCGCCACTACATCCCGATGTACCATAAACCCTTCAAACGCGATATTGGCAACCTCAAATGTTTCGGGCATATTTTGACGTTTTTGATAATACTCTGCAACAGATGCGCTTTTTGGATTCAGGCAGAAAGGATTTTTCAGGTTATAAGTCATGGCCGAGCGCTCAACCAGTATGCCTTCATGATCTTCTCTGACCGCAATCATGGCCGGATGCCCAACTTTCATCAGCTGCTCCAGACAGTCTTCCGCCGGGAACACATCATCATCCATCACGAACAACCACTCATATCCGGCGTTAAATGCGGCTTCAATCCCCATCGCGAACCCACCTGCTCCACCGGTGTTATTTGAACTACGAATCACTTGCAAGGGTAGCCCAGTATACTGTGAGAGGAATTCCTCTGTATTGTCTGTAGAGGCATTATCAATAACAAAAATTTTTTCTGCTTGATGTGTCTGCTTTTTCAGGCTATCCAGACACTCTGCCAGTAATGTAACTCGATTATAGGTGACAATAACAATCGCCAGAGATGGCTGATTGAGCAAAGACATTATGCATTCCTCGGTATATGAATTTTATGTTTGCCAAAATGCCCTGACCAGCCATCTTTAAGTGCCCCCACAGCCAGTTTAAGCTTACCTGGGGATGGTCGGGTGAAGGAATAAAACCAGCAGGTTTTTAAAACAAAGGCAAAGGCAAACAAGGCACCACGATATTTTTTAAGATTATAGGTATTATTGCGACAAAGGCAATATAGTTTCAGGTTTGATTCTGTATCATTAAACTGCATGGCACCAAAAAACATCGGTGTACCCAGTGCTGGGGCAGTTGGATGATAAAACGGAATATCAACAATGGTTGCAATGCGTGCGCCTTGCTTACGTGCACGATAGGTGTATTCCATATCATCGCCCCAGATAAAAAAGCGCTCATCAGGATATTCTATTTTATCCACAAGGGCTCTGCGCAGTAAAACGCCATTAAATGGGATTAAGACATCTTTCAGGATAACAGAGTCGCCATTCATTTCAGGGATTTCATCCAGTGTACGCAATACTGCTTTTGTCCCCGGATAACGAATAGGAAAAGACAGTTTTTTTCTGGTTTTATCATCCAAAACAATCGGGCCATAAAAATCATAATCCTGATCATACTGCAATAAGGTTTCCAGGGTGTTTTCCTTTGGAAAACCATCATCATCCATCAACCACAACCAGTCATAACCTTGCTGATAGGCAAGTTTTACGCCAGCTCGAAACCCCCCTGCGCCCCCCATGTTTTCGGGCAATGTATGAAATTGAAAATTCGCCCGCTCAAAAAAGCCATGCTCTCTGACCAGTGCCTCTGTACCATCTGTGCTGGCATTATCAACCACAATAATCTGATCTACCGGCCTGGTTTGCAGAACCAAGGCATCCAGACAACGTAAAAGCAGTTCTTTACGATTAAAGCTGACGACAACCGCACAAATACGCCTAGCATTTTCTTCATTCATAGGTTCAATGGCTCAACATAAAATGGTGCAATGGGTTGATTATTCTTTAAACAGATCAAAACATTTTCTGCCACATGCAATGCTTCTTTGATGGTTACATCCATATCCAGATAACGATACGTTCCCAGCCGCCCCACAAAAGTTACTTTTTGTTGGGCACTTGCTTTTGAGACATATTTGGTCAGTAAATCTTTATCCGCCACCAGACGAATTGGGTAATAGGGAATATCTTCAGGCTGGCACAAGCGGCTGAACTCTCGATAACAAATACTGTTTTCGTGTGTTTCCCAAGGCGCAAAATGCTTATGCTCAGTAATGCGGGTGAAAGGAACATTTGGATCACAATAATTGATCACGGCATTGCCCTGAACATCTCCCTCTTCACGAAACACCTCGAAATCCAGTGTCCGATAACCTAAACGTCCTTCATCATAATCAAAATAGCGGTCTATCGGCCCACTCCAGAACACATGGCTAAAATTGTCCTGCATGACAGCAGAAAATGGCGTGTTCAGTTTTAGTTCAATATTGGGATGATTCAGAATATTTTCCACAATAGGGGTATACCCTTCTTCTGGGATACCCTGATAACAGTGCGAAAAATAGTTATCATTGTAATCAAAACGCACCGGCAGACGTTTTAAGATACTGGCTGGCAATTCTGTTGGAGAAACGCCCCACTGTTTCTGGGTGTAGCCGGCAAAAAACGCCTGATATAAATCTTTTCCCACAAAACGCAAAGCTTGTTCCTCAAACGTTTGTGGGTCTTCAATCGTGAGGTCAGATAAACTTTCCAATAAAGCTTTAGCCTCTTTAGGACTACAGGTTTTATTAAAAAATTGGTTAATTGTGTGCAGATTAATGGGTAAGGAATAAACGGCACCCTGGCTAACCGCCTTAACCCGATTCACAAATGGCATGATTTTGCCAAATCGGTTTAAGTAGTCCCATACTTGCTTATCATTTGTATGAAAGATATGCGGCCCATAAACATGAACCATAATGCCTGTTTGTTGATCCCGTTCAGAATAACAATTTCCTGCAACATGAGTACGATTGTCGATAACCTGAACCGGATAGTCTGCTTCAGCCAACGCGCGTGCAATGACAGCACCCGAAAATCCTGCACCAACAACAAGAATGTTACAATTTTGAGTCATATATGGATTTTTCCAAAATATTAATCATCTGGACTTTGACATGCAAAAATTACTGTCGTCTAAATATCCAAATTACGAGAAACAATATAAACACGCTCAAAAAGCGTGCTGAATTTACCAAAACAATTTTGTATATTTATGTGAAAAATAATTTTCAATTTTTTGTTAATTTAGTTGTTACTACAAAATAATAGCAGGATAACATAAATCATTTTCTTCTATCAATCTATTTTTTTTCGATTTTTACCAAACTAAACATTAATTCACTACAAATTCTAACATAAAGCTCGATATTCCCCAATCATTAATACTGTATTTCAAATACAATTAGGTAAATATCTGACTTTATCCTTAACTATATTTTTTTGAATTTTATTATGATGGAGATTAATTAATTTAGAACTCTTTAGCCTGTGTAACACAGATAGGATATCTTCTTAACCCTTCGTTTCTGATGACAAACGAAATTATTTTGTTTGTTTCTGTGCAACGGTCACCCGATCCAGCCCAGCAAGGTCTTGAGCAGTACAGATATTCTGGTACAAATATTTCTCACACAACTGACTGATTGCCTGTCTCTGGTCAAAACCATGTTCCATAACCAGCCAGCCACCATTTTTTAAACGGGTATAACTTTGCTCAGTTAATATGCGATAAGCTTCCAGACCATCCCCAAAGTCGGTCAGTGCCATTTGTGGTTCAAATCGAACATCACCTTGTTGCAAATGAGGATCGTTTTTCTCAATATAAGGAGGATTTGAAACAATAAAATCAAACTCACCTGTTTGTCCCAGCTGATTGAGACCTTCAAACCATGATCCCTGTGCAAATGTGACATCAGCCTGTAAATTTTTGGCATTTTGACAGGCGACACTCAGAGCCAGGAAGGAAAGATCACTGGCAAATACCTGTGCCCAAGGTCGCTCAAGTTTTAACGTAATGCCAATAATACCGCTGCCTGTGCCGACATCAGCAATTTTGACCGGTTGATTTTCAGGTAGACGCACCAAGACCTCTTCAATCAAATGTTCTGTTTCAGGACGAGGAATCAATACATCAGGACAAACCCTGAATAGCCGTCCAAAAAACTCTCTTTCGCCCATAATATAAGCCATGGGTTGCCCAGCCAGACGATCTGCCTGCCATTTTTCCAGTTGTTCAAGCTCAGATAAAGAGAGCAATCGCTCATCATGGCTGATCAATTGTACACGACTAAGCCCTGTTGCCTTTTGCAGCAACATGCGTGCTTCAAGTTTGGGTAAGGTGGAACTTTGCAACCAGTGGGCAATTGAAAACATCGTACGACCCTATAGTAGAAAAATACTGGCCAATCCCAGAAAAATAAAAAAACCACCCGAATCAGTCACAGCAGTAATCAATACACTGGAACCTAACGCCGGGTCTCGTCCCAGTTTTTCCATGGTCACCGGAATCAACACGCCTACGGTTGCGGCCAGCATCAGATTAAGTGTCATGGCGGACACCATCACCAGTCCCAGTTGTAAATTATCATAAAGCAACCAAGAAACAATGCCCATCACACAACCCCATAACAGACCATTGATCATACTCACACCAATTTCTTTTTGCCATAATCGTTTTGCCTGCCCAACCTGCATTTGCCCCATTGCTAAGGCACGCACAATCATGGTAATGGTCTGGTTTCCAGAGTTTCCCCCGATTCCGGCCACAATTGGCATCAGGGCAGCCAAGGCAACTATTTTTTCGATAGAGCCTTCAAACAGGCCAATCACTCGACTGGCAACAAACGCTGTACATAAATTAATCGCAAGCCAAGCCCAGCGATTTCGTACTGAATCAATCACCGGTGCAAAAAGGTCTTCTTCCTCTTTTAAACCGGCCATATTCAAGATGTCTGTTTCTGATTCTTCGCGAATCACGTCCAGCATTTCGTCAATGGTAATACGGCCAATCAGTTTATTATTCGCATCAATCACAGGAGCAGTGACCAGGTCATAACGCTCAAATGCCTGCGCAACCTCTTCTGAATCATCCGTTGGTACAAAGCGCACAATATCTGTGACCATCACATCCAGCACCTCTGCCTCTGGATCAGACACTAATAATTTACGAATCGGCAACACGCCCTGCAACACATCCTCTTCGTCAACCACAAAAATTTTATCTGTATGATTCGGTAATTCATCAAAGCGGCGTAAATACCGCAACACTACCTCACAACTGACATCAGCACGTACACTGACCAACTCATAATCCATCAACGCGCCAACCTGATCATCTTTATAAGAAAGAGCAGAAACAACCTGAGCCCGCTCTTCTTCATCCAGATTACTCAATGTTGCACTGACTACATCCTGAGGTAAATCTGGTGCCAGATGTGCCAGCTCATCCACATCCAGATCTTCCACTGCAGCGATCAGCTCATGAGTGCCCATGGCCTCAATCAGGGTTTCTCTGACTGCGTCCGATACTTCCAGCAGAATTTCACCATCTTCTTCTGACTCTACCAGACGCCAGACTAACACACGCTCCTGCGGTGGCAGAGATTCCAGCACAAAAGCAATATCTGCTGGATGCAAATCCTGCAAAATACCCTGTAACTGAATCAACTCCCACTCATGTTGTTCATCTATGGCTTCTTTAGTCAGTAATTTGCCATAAACATGCAACAACGACTCTGCCAGCTCATGTATCTGAGCAATGTCTAACTGTTGACGATTGATATAGGTAAAATCAGACGCACCCATTCGTAGCTACTCCATTTACCTTTGGCAGGCAAATAAGCGCGTCAAAGGATGATTAAAAATAAAAAATGACTGTTAAGATAAAACTGGGAGGTTCCATAAAATGTAATGTGGCAAGCCACAGCGTTGTTATCGTGAGGCGGATTTTACACTGAAATACCAGGCAATCCAAGAAAAACTAAAGAAAAGCAATTTGATTTGATAATTTACCACTCAAATCCAATATCAAACCATACAAAATTAATTTTTGCATTATGAAAGACAGATTCGGTAAAATATATGGGTTTTTACACAAGTTTTCAGGAATCGGATATATGGTCACCAGAAATAAAGCTGCTGCAACACATCTATTGATCAGTATTATTATTGCCACATTAATCGGACTAGCTTTTGCGTTTATTTATTTCCCTGGCTACTATTTTACTGTACTGGATGGCTGGCATCGTTTTTTACTGATTATCGGTGTTGATGTGGTGCTTGGTCCCTTATTGACTCTGATTATTTTTAATGTCAAAAAACCTAAAAAAGAACTGCTGCGCGATGTTTCCATTATTGCCACCATTCAGCTTGCTGCGCTGCTATACGGATTATATGTGTTTGCCCAGACCCGGCCTGTTTATACCGCTTTCAATGGGAACGTACTTTATATTGTCAGTGCCAATGAATATTTTCCCAATGCCCTTTCTTTTGCGCAACCACCTTACAATACATTACCTAAATTTGGTCCAAAAGACGTTTTTGTCAAAAAACCATCTCAGGATAAAGAAACTGAAGAGAGAATGCTGCTCAGTATGGGCGATGCCTACTGGCCGGAATTATATGAACCAATGACGGATGAGCATAAAAAAACTCTGTATCTGGCCGGTGCACCAATTGAAAAGACAGAACCGCCTTTACCACAGGCGCAATTGCAACAGTTACAGAGCAATCCCCCCAAAGGCATTACAGATCCAAAAGAAATTCGACTGGTGATGACAAAAAGTATCAACTCATCTACAGGCTTTTTCTGGGCCGTTATTCGACCAGATGGGGAAATTGTTGCCATGCTCCCGATTGTCGAAAACTAAATAACCATATAAAAACAAACGATTAACACACATTTACTTTCTTAAAAACAACACTTTAGAAAATCACTCAAATACCTGTCTGGTTATTTGGGTGATTTTTCCATTAAGCTAAGGTATACTTAGTCTCATGAAAAAATATCTGATTACATTTTTTGTTTGTCTGGGGTTCCTGACAGGTTGTCCGACAACGGGTGGTTACAAAGGCACTTTAGAAGGAGAAGCGGATAAGTCTCCCTATGGATTGCAGGCTCATCAAATCCTGATTGAGGCCAATCGCCTTGCGGATCTGGTGGGTAGCAAGCAGCTGACGCGTGTTCAGGCGGCTCAATCATTGGATCGTTACCGTGTTGAGCTGGTTGGGCACAATGCTGTGGATGATGCGTTGTTTGCCACATATCTGCGTATTGCCGTTGACCGACAGAACAACAAGATTGATGGGCCAACATCACAAAAACGGATGCAGAAAGAACTGGAAAACTGGCAGGTTCGCTGGAGTAAACTTAAGAAAAAACCGGAAAATCCTGCTTTTGCCAACTTTTTGATGCAGGTATTCAAACTACCGCCGCTGACAAAAGATAAAAATTAAGGGGCTGTCCTAGATAACTAGATCAAATTGTTTTTAA
>RRZU010932734.1_pt1 | contig 13419 bp, 5 predicted proteins | sample 2165561 | NCBI WGS metagenome assembly RRZU01 (sample SAMN10456909, study PRJNA506462) | wastewater metagenome | isolation source: wastewater sludge | place: USA: Moscow, Idaho
ACTCTTAATGTCGCTGGCATTAAGTACGGCTCTTTGGGCGGAAAGTCCGGAGAAGAAAGGTTTGGACGTGATAAATAGATCGACCGCCGAGGCGCATATCGGTTTCTTGGCCGATGATGATCTGGAGGGCCGTGAGGCCGGCTTCCGTGGAGGCCGTATAGCGGGAGATTATATCGTGGCGAACTTGAAGTCCTTAGGTATCGATCCCGTGGGCGATTCCTATTACCATCCGTTCGAGGCTTACCATCTGGAACGCCAGAAAAGAGGAGCCCGTTGGCAAGTCCACCCGGACTCGGTGGCCGCTATCAAGCAGACCGGTGTTTTCCAGAAGCTATCCTTGAATAATATATTGGGTAAGATAGAGGGGAAGAACCCGAACGAGATCGTGATTGTCGGCGCTCACTATGACCATCTGGGTATCGACCCGATGCTGGATGGCGACCAGATCTATAACGGGGCGGACGATAACGCCTCCGGAGTCTCTGCCGTTTTGCAGATAGCGAGGGCTTTCCTTGCCACGGGCCAGCAACCGGAGCGAACCGTTGTATTCGCTTTCTGGGACGGTGAGGAGAAAGGGCTTCTCGGATCGAAAGCCTTCGTTCAGTCTTTTCCAGAGATAAAGAACGTGAAAGGATATTTGAATTTCGATATGATCGGCCGTAACAATAACGAGGCGAAGCCTACCCATGTGGTTTATTTCTATACGGAGGCGCACCCTGCTTTCGGCGATTGGCTGAAGAACGATATCAAGAAATACAACTTGAATCTGGCACCGGATTATCGTCCGTGGGATAACCCGGTAGGAGGGAGTGATAACGGTTCCTTCGCAAAGATAGGTATCCCTATTATCTGGTATCATACCGACGGGCATCCGGATTACCATCAACCGAGCGACCATGCCGACCGGATTAATTGGGACAAGGTGGTGAATATCACGAAGGCCTCGTTCCTTAATATGTGGTATATGGCGAATGAGAAAGATTTTTAGAGATTATACGTCTTTTTCAATAGAAGATATCTAATAAAAGTAAGTTAACTTCATCGGCGAAGTAAGTTAACTTACTTTGGCATTTTAATTAACTTACTTTGCTAATGAAGCTGGCTTGCTTTTATATTCTGAAAAAACGCCTGAATTACTGTGATTTCATATCTTACCGCAGATACTTAGTTCTACATGAACTCAAGTCGATTTTAACTTAAAACCGTTTATATTTCTAATTTTATATTGTAAAACATAAAAATAAGGAAAGATTTATTTAATTATAATAACACAATATAATGAATATTTCATATCTTTGCCTCCGATATAAAATGTGCTAGGTATTTTGGCGCCAACTAAATAAAACAACTTCTACTTAAGAAAAGTTCATGTAGGACTCCGATAGTTAGCCCATTTTTTATTTGAACTTAATTACGCTAGAACTCAGGAGTGAGTGTATGTATGTGAATAATTTTAAAAGACAAATGTTTCGCCAAGACATTGTCTAATTATTTATCAATAAAACCATCAGTTATGTTGAAAAACTTTAAACCTGTCAGCTTAATTCTATGTGCGGGTGCGTTATGCTTCTCGGGAAGCATGTATGCCAACATCGCACCTGTTGAGCAAGGTACCTCTATCTCCCAGCAAAACGGGAAAGTAACAGGTACAGTGGAAGATGATTTCGGCCCAGTGACCGGAGCGTCTGTTGTCGTGAAAGGCACGACCAATGGTACGATTACCGATATGGACGGTAATTTCACCTTGGAAGGTGTCAAGAATGGTGATGTAATCCAAATCTCATTCATTGGTTACTCCACCATGGAAATTACGTATACCGGCCAACCGGTAGGCGTTATCAAATTAGCGGAAGACACCCAGAAATTGGATGAGGTCGTGGTTACGGCCTTAGGCATGAAGCGATCTGAGAAGTCCTTGGGTTATGCGATGCAAGAGTTGAAGGGAGACGCTTTGCTGGATTCTCGCGAGAGCAATATCGCCAATGCGTTGTCCGGTAAGGTTTCCGGTTTGCAGGTCGTTCGTTCTAGTGGTAGTGTAGGCGGTTCTTCGAAGATTGTACTTCGTGGTGCGAACTCTTTGACGGGTTCTAATCAGCCGTTGGTAGTTGTAGATGGTACTCCGATGGATAACTTCACCGGTGGTGTAGATGATGCTTGGGGTAACTCCGGTACGGATATGGGTAACGGTCTTTCGGATATCAATCCAGAAGACATCGAGTCTATGTCTGTATTGAAAGGTGCTTCCGCTGCCGCTCTTTACGGTTCTCGTGCCGGTAATGGTGTTATCTTGATTACGACGAAATCAGGAAAGAAGAATGATGGTCTGGGTATCAATGTGAACTTTGGAGTTACGGCGGATACTCCTTTTATGTTGCCGGAACTGCAAAGTTCTTTCGGACAGGGTTCTGTTGGTGCTTACAATGACCAAACCAATCTGAGCTGGGGTCCGAGGATTGAAGGACAGACTATTACTACGTATGACGGACGTCAAGTGCCAATGGCCGCTTATGACAATATTGGCGCTTTCTTTGGTACAGGTACCTCTTTCAATGAAGGCGTAAGTTTCCAGCAAGATGTGAATGGAACCTCTATGTTCTTTTCTTTCAATCGCCAAGATGACTCGGGTGTAACCCCAGAGCAAAGTCTGAATAAGACGAATTTAACGTTACGTGCTACCTCATTTTTGGATGAGGCTAAGAAATGGAAGGTGGATGCGAAGGTGAACTATGTAAACCAAAACGCCCATAATCGTCCGATCATTGGTATAAACCCATCCAACGCATTTTCAACCGTTTATAATTTGCCTCGCTCTTTGAATGTTCTTGATTTTGAGAACTGTGTGGATGATCAAGGGAAAATGGTTTGGTATGATAAAAGTAATAGTCCACAGGAGAACCCTTATTGGGTAACTCAATACCGTCAGAACGACGATACGCGTAATCGTATTTTAGGAAATGCTTCTTTAAAATATGCTCCTACGGATTGGTTTGATATCGAGCTGAGAGGAGGTACTGACTATTATACTACCACGACTACTCAAAAGTTATATTCAGGAGGTAATACGAAGCCGGAAGGTAGCTATTCTGAAGGTTCTGAGACATTCTATGAGAATAACTTTAGCTTCTTGGCTACGGCGCGTAAGGATGATTTGATCAGCAAATTGGGTGGTTTTGTTACATTTGGTGGTAACATCATGCAGCAGAAACGTACCAAAATGAATGCAAGTGCGGGAACGTTGTTGGTTCCTGATTTGTTTGATGTCAATAATGGTGTTGATAAACCTTCTATTACATCTTCTTTGACCCAGCGTAAAATGAACTCTTTGTACGGATCTCTCCAGTTGAACTGGGATGGTTGGTTGTTCTTGGATGTTACGGCACGTAATGACTGGTCATCCACTATGTCAAAAGAGAATCGTTCTTATTTCTATCCTTCTGTTAGCTTATCTGCTGTAATCTCTGATATGGTACAGAAAAACGGAGGAAGTATGCCTGATTGGTTTAGTTTCGCGAAGGTGCGTGCTTCTTTCGCTGAGGTAGGTAATGATTTGGATCCTTATCAGTTATATAATGTATATACAATTTCTAAGGATGCTAATGGTAATAGTATGGCTTCTGCCGGAAGTACCTTGTTTGACTCTTCGGTTAAGAGTGAGTTGATCAAGTCTTGGGAGGTTGGTGCCGACTTACGTTTCTTCAATAACCGTTTTGGTATTGATGCCGCTTGGTATAAGACAAATGCGACCAATCAGTTGCTGAATATTCCGATGGATGCTTTTTCCGGATATGAATCTCGAAAAGTGAATGCGGGTAATATCCAGAACCAAGGTTTCGAACTTTCGTTGAATGGTGCTATTATGCAGACTGCTAGTGGGTTTAACTGGGATGCGCAAGCTCATTTCTCTTTGAATAGAAGTAAGATCTTGGAATTAACCGAAGGGGTGACTGTCTATGATATCAAGACTGTGGATGTCTTACAGATTGCCGCTACCGAAGGTGGTAAATATGGTGATATTTATGGACAGAAATTTGTTCGCCACAATGGGCAGGTCGTGGTAGGTGAAGATGGTCTTCCTTTGATTACGACAGATAAAGAGTTGATCGGTAATCAGAACCCGGATTGGATGCTTGGTCTCACGAATAATTTCTCTTATAAGGGTTTTGATTTGAGTTTCTTGATCGACTTCCGTATAGGTGGTGAGATTTACTCGGCGACGACTTCTTCTTTGCATAAGAATGGTAACGCTGCCGGAACGGTTGTGAATGGTGATCGTGCTGATTTCGTGGTTCCAAACTCAATCATGAAAAAAGGTGATGAGTATGTGAAGAATGATGTCGCTGTTACGCCTCAAAGATATTGGGAGCGTATCGCTTCTTCAGGAAACTATGGTTTGCCGGAGGTGTTTACGTATGACGCTACGAATATCCGTTTGAGAAATATTACTTTAGGATATACGTTCAATAAGAATTTGTTGAAGAAAACCCCGTTCCAAAAGTTGCGTCTGTCCGCGACTTGTAATAACGTATGGATGATTGTTTCTCATTTGCCGGGTATCGATCCTGAATCTGTGGCAGCTACAAATACGAATGCGGTAGGATTCGAGAATGGTGGCGCGCCTACAAATCGTTCTTATACATTTAATTTAACTGTAGGATTCTAATAGAAAGGAGATAATATGAAAACGAAAAATATCATTATATTAGGAGCCTTGGCGGTCGCTTCATTGACAACGGTTACAAGTTGTAATGACTTTGAGGATATCAACAAAGACCCGAATAAGGCTGATTTGGAGCAAGTGGAACCGGAATGGTTCTTGAATGGCTCCATTGGAGATGCTCAAATGAACCCTGAAATAGCAGAACGTATTTTTATTTTGTATTGGAAGCGGGCTGCTCGTTTTGATCGGGGTAGCGGTTTCGCAATCGGTACGGATAATGATGACTATAATAGATTATACTTGACTTCGAACTCGTATGGCGTAGGTTGGTTGAATAAGGCGAATCAAGCGATAGAGGTCGGAGAGGAGAAAATCAAATTAGATGTGGATAATGCCTATCCTTATTATCGGAATATCCCGAATATGGCTCGTATTTGGAGAGCTTATTTGAACTCTGAATTGTCTGATAACTTTGGCCCGATACCGGCGTTATCTGCTTTTACCGGTGTTCCTGGAGAATATAATAAGGTGGAGGATATCTATACCTATATATTGAAAGAGTTGAAAGAGGCGGTCGCTTCTTTGGATGAGAGCATTGATATGAGTGCGATGTCCAAATATGATCCGTTTTTTGGTGGTGACATAAAGAAATGGAAAAAGTATGGAAACTCTTTGCGTATGCGTCTAGCGATGCGTTTGACTGCGGTCAATCCTTCTTTGGCGCAAGCTGAGTTTGAGGATGCTGCCAAGGGTGAGTTTATCGCCTCTATGGATGATATCGCCCAGGTTGCGGAGAAAGATGGATGGGATCCGTATACAGGTGTCATGACAAGAACTTGGAATAACCAAGCGATGTCTACTACTTTCAATAATCTCGTAGTGGGACTAGGCGGTGTGGAATTTCCTGTTCCTGATGAGTTGAAATCCAATTTGAAAGATCCTTATACTTACTTAGGCCAGAATGTCAGCCTGCATTTCCCAACAACCACAAATGATCCTTGTGCGGGCTATTTTTTCGATGGTATCCCACAATATATCGATCCTCGTGCGCCTCAGTTGTATAGCATTCCGGGGTATGATGACGGAGTGGTTTATCCTTCTTATATAGGTGCCGCTTCCGAGGTAAAGGATGAGATAACATTGATTGCGGGAGATTATACGGATGTGCTGACCGGACAAAAAGTTTCCGCGCCGGAAGTAAAACTTCCCATGAAATATTCTTGGACGACCGTTGTTGCCGGAAACTGGAACGATAAGGCCGGTTTAGTTGGTGACTATACAAGTTATAACTACAACTTCCCTTCTTTGGCTGATAAGTTCCGTCATAGCACGAACAAACGTGTATGGTTTGGCCCGTGGGAAAGTTATTTCTTGTTAGCGGAAGCTGCGGTTTATGGTTGGAATGTTCCGGGTAGCGCAAAGGATAATTATGAGAAAGGTATCGCCGCTAGTTTTGAATATAACGGTGTTTCCGATAAACTCTTAGAATATTTGCAATCTAAGGCTTATAACCGTGTAGGAACATCTGTAGCTTTCGATCATACGGTAGAGGCTAAGGCTTATACGATCAACTATTACGATGCATATACGAAACAGAATAAGACAACGACTTATGAGTATCCTAAAAATACGATCTATAAGAATGGTCAGTATAATAATGATGCATTGACTAAGATCATTACGCAGAAGTTCATCGCTCAGAATCCTTGGTTGCCTTTGGAAGTGTGGTCTGATCACCGTCGTTTAGGTTTGCCGTTCTTCGAGAATCAAGCTGTAGAGGCTGCTTACAATCCAACTAACCAAGTGTTGTTAACTCCTGCTACTTGCAAGGAATGTAAAGTAGAGTTCTACCCGAAGCGTCTTCGTTACCCGGCAGTTCTTCAAACCAATAACTTGGAAGGGTATAACCAAGCTTTAGAAAGACTTGGTGGTCCGAACATGACGACAACTTCTTTGTGGTGGAATATGAAATAATATGAATAGTATTTTTACTGCAAAATAATAGGAATCCTCACGTTGGGATGTATCATCATTCAACGTGAGGATTTATGTTTTTAATGTTAAACTTTTAAATTTTACAGTTATGAGAAAGTTATTAATGGTATTGTTTTTATTTGGAACAATTAGTGTTTTTTGCAATGCCCAAATAGATGGTTATTATGTAAAAGACAGTGGTAATCTAGCGCTTTTTGCGGATGGAGAACCTAGGACTAGTAATTCAATTGGTATTGAAGCTGGGAAATCAGTGGAAATTCGTTTTACTCAACCTTCTACTGGAGATTTCTTGTGGCAAAAAATGAGTGGTAGTGACTATATTCAATTTAATCCCGGTGGGTCTGGACGTTTTGCGTTAATTTGGACACAGAGTGCAAGTAAAGGGGACTCGGCTGTTTTTTGTGTCACAGACAAGAATGGTGATGTGCTGACGATTACTATTCATGCTTATTAGACTTTATAGGAAATAAAGATATCTACTTCTTGTCTTTTCTTGTCTTTTGACAACTTTGTATTGTAACTGATTCGGAAATTATAGAGAATAATATTCTTACGAGAAAAGGGCGTATCGATGTAAATGTCGGTACGCCTTCTTTTTTTTGTGGTGATGATTTGTATGGGTAAACTGGAACTTTTATTGGCTTCTGAAGTGAATAACTAACGGCTTCCTGCCTCTTTTACGGTTTGGTTATCCTTTGGTTAAAATTTCTGTAAATCAATTTTTTATGGATGTTAGTAAGGATAACTCTTATTCGTTTTGTCTGTAAGGAGAGAGTAGTTGCGGTATCCTCACCAGTTACCTCTTGTATATGTTAAACTCAAAACATATCTGCCCTTTTTATGTTTATACAGGATAAATGACATTTGTTGACGCAAAAACTAAAACATTGTCTAGAAAAATAAACAAAAAACAGTAGTTATGTTGAAAAGATTCAGACCAGTCAGCTTAATCCTGTTGGTAGGGGCGCTTGGGTTCTCGGGAAACTTATACGCCACGCCTATGTCCGGGATTCCGAGGGTTGACATTTCACAGCAAAACGCAAAGGTGTCGGGAATAGTTGAGGATGCCTTAGGACCCGTTACCGGGGCGTCCGTAATCGTGAAAGGAACTACCAATGGTACTATGACCGACTTGGACGGACATTTTACCTTGGATAACGTGAAGAAAGGGGATATCATACAGATATCGTTTATCGGTTATACCTCGCAAGACATCCCGTATACTGGCCAGTCCGAGATTACGGTTAAACTCGTGGAAGATACCCAGAAACTCGATGAGGTGGTGGTGACTGCCTTGGGTATGAAACGGGATAAGAAAGCCTTGGGTTATGCCATGCAGGAGTTGAAAGGGGATGACCTCTTGGCCTCCCGTGAGCCGAACTTGGCGAACTCCCTTTCCGGTAAGGTTTCCGGTTTGCAGATCGTCCGTTCAAGCAATGGCGTAGGAGGGTCTTCTAAGATCGTACTTCGTGGTAACAACTCCTTGACGGGTAGCAACCAGCCCTTGATCGTCGTAGACGGTACCCCGAGGGATAACTTCACCGGTGGCGTGGATGATGTATGGGGTAACTCCGGAGCGGACATGGGTAACGGCCTTTCGGATATCAACCCGGAAGATATCGAGTCCATGACGGTATTGAAGGGTGCTTCCGCCGCCGCCCTTTATGGCTCACGTGCCGGTAACGGCGTGATCTTGATCACTACCAAGTCCGGACGTAAGAACGAGGGACTCGGTATTACGATCAACGCCGGTATCACCGCCGAGACGATTTTCCTGAAACCTGATTTACAGAACGACTTCGGACAAGGCTCCGTGGGCGTTTACGATAACCAATCCCGCCTTAGCTGGGGACCGAAAGCCACGGGACAAATGGTAACCGATTGGAGAGGCAATCAAATCCCCCTGCATACTTATGATAATATCGACGCTTTTTTCCGCACCGGAACCTCCTTTAACGAGGGTGTCAGCTTCCAGCAGAACATAAAGGGTACGGCGGTATTCGCCTCCGTAAACCGTTCCGACGATGCTAGCATCACCCCACGCTCAAAACTAAACAAGACGAATATTACCTTGCGTGCCACTACTTTCCTAGATGAGGCGGAAAAGTGGAAAGTAGATGCCAAGGTGAATTATATCAATCAAAACGCGCATAACCGCCCGATTCAGGGCGTGAATCCCTCGAACGCTTTCAATACGATCTATAACCTGCCTCGTTCCTTGAATATCCGTGAGTTTGAGGATGACGTGGATGAGCAAGGCAATATGATTTGGTATGATGCCTCCAAGAATCCGCAGGAGAACCCTTATTGGGTGACCCGTTATCGCCAGAACGAGGATACCCGTAACCGTTTGTTAGGAAATATCTCCTTGAAATATGCCCCGACCGATTGGTTCGATATTGAGTTGAGAGGTGGTACGGATTATTATACCACGACGAAGAGCGAGAAAGTATATGCCGGTGGTAATACCAGTCCGAGAGGTCTGTATACCGAGGGATCGGAGACCTTCTATGAGAATAACTTCAGTTTCTTGGCTACGGCCCGGAAGGATAACTTGATCGATCGGCTGGGAGGCTTCGTTACTTTCGGTGGTAACTTGATGCTCCAGCAGCGTAATAAGATGAACGCTTCTGCCGGAGAGTTGTTGGTGCCGAACTTGTTCTCGCTGAATAATGGCGTGAATAAGCCGACAGTCACTTCCGAGTTGATCCGCCGTCGTATGAATTCCTTGTATGGGTCGTTGCAGTTGAACTGGGATGGTTATCTGTTCTTGGATGTTACGGCACGTAACGATTGGTCGTCTACGATGTCGAAAGCCAACCGCTCTTATTTCTATCCGTCTGTCAGCTTCTCCGCGGTGATCTCCGATATGTTGCCGAAGATTGGCGGAAGCATGCCGGATTGGTTCTCTTTCGCTAAGGTACGTGCCTCCTTCGCTGAGGTAGGTAACGACTTGGACCCGTATCAATTATATAACTTCTACTCTGTAGGCAAGGACCCCAACGGGAATACGACGGCGAAACCGGGTAAGGTACTTTACGACTCGGATGTACGTAGTGAGTTGATTAAATCATGGGAGGCCGGTTTCGATATCCGTTTCTTCAATAACCGGTTAGGCTTGGATGCCGCTTGGTATAAGTCCAACGCTACCCGCCAGTTACTGGATTTACCGATGGACCCGTTCTCCGGCTATGCTTCCCGTAAGATTAATGCGGGTAACATTCAGAACGAGGGTTTGGAGATCTCCTTGAACGGTACGATTCTAGACAATCCCGCCGGATTGAGCTGGAGCTCTACGGCGCAGTTCTCCTTGAACCGGAATAAGATCAAAGAATTATACGAGGGCGTGAATCTATATGATATAAAGACGTTCGACGCTATCCAGATCGTAGCTCCGGTAGGTGGTTATTATGGTGAGATCTACGGGCAGACCTTTATGCGTGTGACCGATGAGAATAGTCCTCACTATGGAAAGATCGTCGTAGGTGATGATGGTTTGCCTTTGATCTCTACCGAGAAGTCGAAAGTAGGAAACCAGAGTCCGGATTGGATGATGGGTTGGACCAATAATTTCTCTTATAAAGGTTTTAACCTGAGCTTCTTGATAGACTTCCGTATCGGTGGTAGCATCTATTCGGCGACAGCCTCCAACCTGTATACCCGGGGTAACGCCGCCGGAACAGTGGTGAATGGTGATCGTGCCGAATTCGTGGTACCGAATACCGTGGTTCAACAGGGTAGTGGTTATGCGGAGAATACGGTCGCCGTCACTCCCCAGAACTATTGGGAGCGTATTGGGTCTACCGGAAATTATGGTTTACCAGAGGTTTATACCTATAGCGCCACCAATGTCCGTTTGCGTAATATCACCTTTGGCTACGAGTTCAATCGACAGATGTTGAAGAAAACGCCTTTCCAGCGTGTACGTCTATCCGCTACTTGTAACAATGTTTGGATGATCCATTATAACTTGCCGGGTATCGACCCCGAGTCCGTTGCCGCCACGAATACCAACGCTACCGGATTCGAGAATGGAGCCGCGCCGACCAGCCGTTCCTATACGTTTAATGTAACCGTGGGATTCTAATGGAATACATGATAATTTGAATTACGATAAAAATGATGAAGATGAAAACAAGAAATATACTTTTTACCGGACTGGTATCGGTGGCCGCTCTTCTTTCTTCCTGTAATGACTTTCAGGAGATCAATGAGGACCCGAATCTTGTGGGAGAGGATAAGGTGAAGCCCCAATGGTTCCTGAATGCCTCTATCATGGGAGACCAGATGAACCCAGAGATAGCCGAGCGTATCTTTATCTTGTACTGGGACCGTGCTTCCCGTTTCAATAGGGGAAGTGGTTTTACGATCGGTACGGATAACAATGATTATAGTACGATCTACTTGAGTAATGATTACGCCGTAGGTTGGCTGAATCAAGTGACCAAAGCGATCCAGTTAGGAGAGCAGATGGTTGCCAATGGCGAGGCGGATACCTATCCTTATTATAAGAACGTGATCCAGATGTCCCGTATCTGGCGTGCTTACTTGAACTCGGAAGTAGCTGACGGTTTCGGGCCGATCCCTGCGTTGGCCGCTTTCTCCGGTGTACCGGCTGAGTACGATGGTGTAGAGGCTATCTATCAATTTATATTGAAAGAATTACGGGAAGCTGAGTCTGCGTTGGACCCCTCCTTGGATATGTCCGCTATGGCTAACGAGGATGCTTTCTATGCGGGAAATGTTGCGAAATGGAAGAAGTACGCCAACTCCTTGCGTATGCGTTTGGCGATGCGTATCTCGGCTGTCGATCCTGCCTTAGCGAAAGCGGAATTTGAGGATGCCGCCTCTAAGACATTTATTTCCGAGCCAACCGATATCGCTTCCGTGCAGGAGAAAGAGGGTTGGGATGAGCTGACGAGCGTGATGTCTCGTCCTTGGAATGGGCAGGCGATGTCCGTGACGTTTAAGAACTTGGTAGTTGGTTTGGGTGGACAGGAATTTCCGTTGCCGGACTCCTTAAAAAGCCATTTGAAGAATCCATACGATTATCAAGGTTTATATTTGAACCAGCACTTCCCGCTGACGACGAATGATCCGTGCGCCGGTTTCTATTTCGACGGTATACCTCAATATGTAGATCCCCGTGCCCCGAAGTTGTTTAGTGTAGTGGGCTGGGATGATGGTGTGGTTTATTCCGATTATATCGGTGCGGCCAGCGAGGTGAAGCCGGTTCACTTGAAGAATCCGGCGGATAATACCCAGAATATGTTGACGATCGATCCGAAATATACGTGGGGCACTTGGGTCGCCGGAGAATGGGACGTGAAAGCCGGTCTGGTAAGTGAGCTGACAGGTAAGAATTATAATTATCCCTCTATATCGAAACAATATCGAATGAGCACCAATAAGCGTGTCTTCTTCGGCCCGTGGGAAAGTTACTTCTTATTGGCGGAGGCTGCGGTGAAAGGCTGGAAAGTTCCGGGAACGGCTAAATCCAATTATGAGTCTGGTGTTACGGCTAGTTTTGAGTATCATGGCTTATTGAGCCAAGTCGGCGATTATCTATCGTCTCAGAAATACAACCGTGTAGGTACTTCCGTCGCTTTCGACCATACGACAGAGGCGAAATCGTATACGATCCGTTATACGGACCCATATACGAAGGAGGTAAAAAGCCGTACGTATGAATATCCCCATAACTCGATCTACCGGAATGGCGCTTATAATAATGACGCTCTGACGAAGATTATCACCCAGAAATATATAGCGCAAGTTCCTTGGTTGCCGGAAGAGGCTTGGAGCGATCATCGTCGTTTAGGTCTTCCTTTCTTCGAGAACCAAGCGGTAGAGAAGGATTACAACCCATTGAATCAAGTTCCTTTGACGGTCGCTACCTCTAAGGAATGCCGTTGGGATTTCTACCCGAAACGTTATCGTTATCCGGCGAATATCCAAACGAATAATCAAGTGGGTTATGCGCAAGCTCTCCAGCTTTTGGGCGGCCCGGACTTGACGACTACTCCACTTTGGTGGAACGCTAAATAGCGAACCTGCTTGGTCTGTTTTATATATACTTTTTCGGTGTCACGCATTTATTTGTGTGGCACCGTTTTTTTGAGATTTACTCAATCGTGCTTAGCCATTTCTCCAGTTCGTCAGTCCATTGACGTTTGTATACGAAGTTGTCCCGGAACCCAAAACTATGGCCGCCTTTTGGGTAAATATGTAAGGAGGCGGACACCTTGTTTTTTAGCAAAGCGAGATAATAAAGCACGCTATTCTCCGGGCTAACCGCCTCGTCATCCGAAGCCAACGCTATAAAGGCGGGAGGTGTCAGTGAGTTTACGTGCAATTCCAAAGAGAAAGCTTCCTCTTCCTCATGCGTGGGATTCGCTCCTAATAGCCGTTCCCTCGATTTAAGGTGCGTTAAATGAGGTAGCATACTGATAACCGGATAAAGGAGTATTTGGAAATCCGGACGTGCGTCGTCTACCCCGAATATTGCGGCATGCCCGGCGATATAACCGCCAATGGAGGCACCCATGACACCGACCTTCGTAATCTTCCACTCTTCCGAGTAATTACGGAGGATGCGGAGACCTTGGCGAACATCGTCCAGAGGGACTTCCCTATGTCCGTTCGGCATCCGGTATTTCAATACGGCATAAGTAATACCTTGCGCGTTAAACCATGCGGCCATATCACGCCCCTCATGTCCGATCGAAATCTTGGAAAGTCCGCCACCCGGACACATCAAGATCGCC
>RRZU011139229.1_pt1 | contig 13419 bp, 15 predicted proteins | sample 2165561 | NCBI WGS metagenome assembly RRZU01 (sample SAMN10456909, study PRJNA506462) | wastewater metagenome | isolation source: wastewater sludge | place: USA: Moscow, Idaho
CAAGGGGCGCAACGTCCTCGAGAGGTCCTTCAACAAGGCCAAACAGTGGCGTGGACTCGCCACCCGCTACGACAAGCTCGCCATCACCTACCGCGCCGCTGACGTGATCTTCACGATCCTCACCTGGCTCCGCACATAAGGGAGACACGCCCTAGATGGCGCCGCCCTGACCGGTACGGGTCAGACGCTGTCGACGTAGACCCGTAGGGCGTGGGCGGCGAACTCGGCGGCCTCGACTCCTCCGAACGCTGGATGAAAGTCGGCGTTGGTGACGTAGAGGGTGCTGATGCCCCGCACCATCGCGCTGGCACTGGCAGGGTCGTGCTCGTGGGTCGGCGTCCCCGGGATCTGCGCGAACCACTGCACGTGCGCGGCGGCGTGCCGCTGCGCTTCGGGGCCATCGGCGCTGTGGCCGTCGCGGTGGAGGCGTCCCCAGTTCGCCAAGAGCGCTTCGGCATCGTCTTGGAACTGTCGTTGCTGCGCGATCGACTTGGCGTGCCACCACTGGTTCGAGGCCTCGACGCCTCGCGTCCCCACCGGGTGGTGACCTCGGTCTCGTAGCGGTCGTTGAAGCCTTCGAGGACCAGGTCCATGCGAGGCTGGCGTCCTTCCCGGCGCATCGCGACAGTGTGCTGCACTGACTTGATGCGCCGGTCGAGCGCCACCCGCTGCTGTTCCAGCCGCCGCAGGTGGATCTCGAGGGCAGCGATCTCATCCGTGCGGTCGTGCTCGGCGGCGAGGACGGTCGCGATCTCGCTGAGCGCCATGCCGGCCTCGCGCAGCAACAGGATCCGCTGCAGGCGCGCCACGGCCGCCGGCCCGTAGTAGCGGTAGCCGTTGGCGCCGACCCGATCAGGGGCGAGGAGCCCGATCTGGTGGTAGTGACGCACGGTCCTTCCGCTGATCCCGGCGCGCTGCTGGACCGTCCACTCCACCATGCCCTTCCCTTTCAGCCGCCGCCGACTGCCAGCCCCAACCGAGGCAGCGCCAACGACAGGATCTCGTCGGCCGGGACGGTGACGCTCGTCGCCGCCGTCGTGCCGGTGTCGGACAGGTAGGACTCGACGATGCGCGCACCGGCCGCGTAACCGGCCCCCGTCGGGAGACCGACCGGAGCCCCGCCGAAGAGTTCGGCGGTGGCGTCCCCGAGGACCCACGCGCCGAAGTTCTCCATGCCGGTAACCTCCAGCCCTTCGACGACACGGGACAGAACCGCGTCGCTTGCGCGAGTGTCGTCGCTGACGAAGTGCGTGTATCCCCGAGGACCGCACATCTCGACGGCGAAGAGGTCCGCGAGGCCCTCGGCCACGACCTGTTCGCCGACGGTCACGGTCTGCGGATTCCACACGATGCCGCCGGGCGAGTAGCGCACATTGTGATGCAATTCGTGAAGCGCGATCCCTTCCAGCCGGTCGAGCACCTCGTCGGTCGGCCACACGGTGATCGCGATGTAGCCGCTGATCCCGCCGAAGGCGGAGAGGCCGCGAATCTCGTCGATGAAATGTGTGTTCGTGGGATCCCCCAGCACGAGAAGCACCGTGAGGTCCGGCATCGTCACCGTCGGACCCGCTGTGGCGAGTCGCTCGAGTCCGTCGGACAGGGCACGCTCGATGCGCACCCAGGCGTCCGCGTTCTCCAACCTGTCGAGCGCCTCGTGAATGCGGCTGGACGAGACGGGGGGGCCGAAGCCGAAATTCTGGCTGTGGACTTCCCGCAGGTCCGGACCGCCGGGGATGAAGAAATACATGCCTGCCATCGGCGCCCACAGGCTCCTCGCGGCCTCGTCCCAGTCGTCCTTACGGCAGTCCACCATGCGTCGCATGGCTGCCGCGCTGTCGATCATCACTATGGTCACGACACGCGAGGGTAGACATTGACGCTACGACAAGGTCAACCCTGACCGTCGACACCCCGGCCGGCCCAGAGGCGCCCCGCTGTCGACGCCCGCTCCGCCCGCGCCGGTGGATCACTGCGCGGGTGGCTCACTGCGGCCTGCTTTCTTCCGCACTGCGTCAGCCGGCGTCCGAGAGAGCCGGGGCGGCGTCGGGCGCGACCCGGCGGAGTGGGTGTCGGTAGGTCGGCAGGACCGGTGGGGCATGCGCCGCCGGTCGCGTCGCCGTCGGCGTCGTCGTGCTCACCGTGTGCGTGTGGTCGGGGTAGTCGACGGCCTCGGCGGCCCAGCCGGGGGCTTGCTTGTCGAGGTTGCAGCGCCGGCACAGGCCCTGGCCTTGTTCGGGCGTCGTCATACCACCGGCGGCCCAGGCGACGATGTGGTCGATGTCGCGAATTGGCGCGTCGCAGTATGGGGTTCGGCACGTCTGATCGCGGGCGACGATGAACGCGCGCAGACTTCCCCGGAAGAGCCGTCGCTTGGCGTCCCGCCCCACGAGCGACCCGTCGACCGGATCGGCGAACAACCGCCGCAGCCAGACCCGGGCCGCCACCTTGGCCTCAGGTCCGGCCCGATCCTTCGCGGTCCCGACGAGCCGCAGCCCCCCGTCACCCGTCGCGATCCCTGTGGCCCGAGCATCCGTCCGCTCGACCGGCGTCGGCGTCGGCGTCAGCTTCTGCGTCGGCACCAGCTTCTGCGTCTGCTTCGGCGTCGGCGTCCGACTGTCACGGACCGAGCCACCCGCAGTCATGCCAGCACCGCGGACGTCTCCACGCCCCGATGACGCGGGGAACCGAGCACCACCAGCTGACCCGCCCGCTCGCACGCCTGGGCCCTCAACGGATCCCGCGTCGTTCGGCTCCGACGCGCCCTCACCGGCCACGCCGTCACCCCCATCGCCGTCCGGACGCAGAAGCTCGCGGGCCAGGGCTGCGGGGATGGGTCCGTAGCCCTCGAGCCGCGCCGGAGTCGAACCTCCCGCGATCAACGCGGTGTCGGTGATGACCAAACCGACCTCGATGTCCACGTCCTCGGCCTGGGCCTGCCCGGTCAGGCGCTGCACGAACAAGTCCGCCTCGATCTGCGTCAACGTCCGATTCGAAGGGTCATCCGCAGACTGGGCGTGATAGATCGCCTCCGCCCCCTGCCGCAACGCCTTCTTCACCGCCACCCCCTGCGCACACGGCACGAACCCCGTGACCAGCGCCATCACGTCCGGGGCCGGACGCACCGACACCCGCCGATCCGACACCGCCGCCCGAGCCCGCTTCAACGGCGACATCGGATCCAACTCGTACGCGATCGCCTTCGCCGCCGCCTCGGCCCGACGATCCGACATCCCCGCCAGCCGCCCCGCCAACCTGGCATCGACCTCGATCCGATCATCCAGGTCCAACGTCGCCGTCGCCCGCGCGACCAGCATGACCCGCCACTCCGACACCTCCCCGGCCACGAACGCCGCCCGCGTGTGCGGGAGTTCGTGCAGGATCTTCGCCAACCCCAGATGCTGCGAACCCCGAACCGGGGACTCCCGCCGCGCCGCACCCACCTGGGCGGCAACCCCCAGCCCCTGCCGCGCCGCCGGCACCCCCGCCAACGCCTGCGCCTCCCGCTGCGACACATCCAGATCGAGCGCGACCTGAGCCTGCGCCGCCGCAGCCGCGTTCTTGATCGACTCCAACAACCCCAACTGCTCGACCCGTGCCTGATCCGAGATCTCCCGATCCAACACCGGAAGCCGCCTCAACAACGACGCAAGATCAGCCGACGTCAGCGGCGCACATCCCACCACCGACGAAGAAGCGACAGCATTCGATAAATCGGTGGGTTCGACGATCTCGAACCCACCGACTTTCCCCGACACTTCGGGCGTCGACTGTGCGGCCATGACCCATTCTTTCGCCCCCGACAACCCCCGACAAGACCCCGTCTAGCATTCGAACATATATACGGTTTATCCACATGGGTCTGCACGCCGTGAAACTTATCCACATGTTCGCCGGGAGTCGCCGAGCACCGGTCTCGACCGTGTGACAATCCGTCGAGGAGCGCGTAACCAAGAGTGATGAGACATCGCTCGAGCGCTACGCGAAGAATGAGTTCGAGCGACCCTCAGCCGTGACTCGGCCCGACGAGAAGGAGTGCGGCGGACAATGTGAGGACCGCCCCGAGCGTGCACGCGAACGACGCTGCCGACATCGCCTCGCCCTCGCCGTGGCGGGCCGCGAGCAGGGGCAGGATGCTGATCGTCGGCGCCGCCGCCGAGATGACCGCCCCCGCGGCGAGCGTCGGGTCGAGGGCCGGGACCCCCATGGCCGGGCCGAAGCGGACGACGACGTATGTCAGGGCGCCGACCGCGAGCGGGTGGGCGACGAGTTTGCCGACGACGAGCGGTGCCACCCGGCCGAACTGGCCGCGCAGGCTCTGGCCGACGAGGAACCCACCGATGATGAAGAGCGCCGACGCCGGGGTCGCGTCGGCGAAGAGCGTCACGGTCCGATCGACGAAGGTCGGCATCGTCAGACCCAGCGCGGAGAACGCCACCCCCGCGACGATCGCGATGACCATCGGCTGCCGCGCGAGTCGCCCCACCATGTCCCGCGCCAACCGAAGCGGCGAGGCGTGGCCTCCCGCCGCGCGCTCGGCGACGCTCAGCCCGAGGGGGAGCATGAGGAGGTTCTCGACGAGCACGTTCATCCCGAAGACGACCGCGGCCTGACCCGGCATCGCGAGCTGGAGGACGGGTAGACGACGAAGCCGCTGTTCGACATCCCCGACCCCAGGCTCGTGTAGGCCGCCCGCATCCGCACGGCCCGAGCGGCTGAGCCGTCAGCGAGATCAGCGGCGAGACCATCGACGGGATCAGCTGGGGGATCAGCTGCGAGACCATCAACGGGACCAGACGCGGGTCGTCGGGCGAGCCCCCGCACGGCCCACCACCCGACGAGCGCCGCGACGAGCGAGCCGCCGGCGTAGGCGAGCAGGTAGGCGGGCTGCACGACCTCGGTCAGCGGGCGCCGCGCGATCGCACCGAAGAGCAGCGCGGGGAGCGCGATCATCACGACGAACGCGCTGAGCGCCCGCAGGCCCTCGCCGGCGACGAGCCCGACGCGGACGGCGAGGAAGCCGACGCCGATCGTCAGGTAGATCGGGGCGATGACCTCCAGCACCCCGAGGACGCCCGAGAGGTCAGGCACCGGAGGCACCGATCATGACAAGCCGCCGGATCGAGACGACGACCGTGAGCACCGGCCGCGTCAGCCGGCCAGCGCGCGCTTCACCGCGGCGGCGACCCGGCCGCCGTCGGCGCGCCCGGCCACCGCGGCCTGGGCCGCCTTCATGACCTGGCCCATCTGCGGCATCCCGGTCGCGCCGGTGTCGGCGACGGCCTGCGCGACGATCACCTCGAGCTCCTCATCCGACAGCTGCGCCGGCAGGTACGCCTCGAGGACGGCCAGCTCGGCCTCCTCGCGCTCCGCAAGCTCCGGCCGACCGGCGTCGGTGAACGCGGTCGCCGACTCCTTGCGCTTCTTGGCCTCCTTGGCGAGCACGTGGAGGACCTCGTCGTCGGTCAGCTCCTTGACGGCCGTGCCGGCGACCTCGGCCGTCGTGATCGCGGTCAGCACCATGCGCAGCGTGCCGGAGCGCACCTTGTCCCGCTCCCGCATCGCGGCGTGCAGGTCGTCCTGGATCGTGCTCTTGAAGCTCATGGTCTCCATCCTCACACCTGCCACCGACAACGCCCTACCCGGTTTTCGGCTACCGCTCCTCGGCGTAGACCTCGCCGATCTGGCGACGTGCCTCGTCCATGATCTCCATCGTCGCGATCGAGTCCGCGAGCGGCCGGATGAGACTCGTGCGCTCCCCCGCCGCGATCCGGCGCGCCATGTCCGCGGCCTGGTAGTGCAGGCCTCCGGTGTGCGCGACGTGCTCTTCGGTGAAGCGCAGCGTGTTGCCTTCGTTGTCCGACACCGTGAAATCGCCGGGAATGTAGAAGTCGGGGTCGAAGAAGATCATCGCCTCGGACCCACAGATCGCGGCGGTCGTCGGGGTGCGGCTCTGCACGCTGGAATGCAGCACCGACTGCGCAGCATCCCCGTGGCTCACCGTGATCGCCGTCTGTCCGGTCACCCCGCTCGGCGCCCACGTGGTCCGCGCGACGACGTCGTCGGGCGCGCCGAGGACCCAGTTCGCGAACGACGCGGGATACGTCATGAGGTCGAGCATCGGGCCCCCGGCCAGGTCGGTCCGCAGGATCCGGTGGTCGCCGGTGAAGTACTGCCCGTGGTCGGCGAGCACCGTGTGGATCTGCCCGAGCACCCCGGCCTCGAGGAGCTGGCGGACGACGTCGAACTTCGGCAGGAAGAACGTCCACAGCGCCTCCATCGCCATGACCCCGTGCTCCTGAGCCTCCGCCGCGATGTGTCGGGCCTGGGCGGCGCTGAGGGCGATCGGCTTCTCGATGAGCGCGTGCTTGCCAGCGTGGATCGCGCGGAGCGCATCGGGGTAGTGGTGGTTGTGCGGCGTCGCGACGTAGACGACGTCGACCTCACGGTCGGCGACGAGCGCGTCATAGGAGGCGTGCGCCCGGCCGATGCCGAAGCGGTGGGCGAAGCCGTCGGCCGACTCCTGGGAGCGGGAGCCGACGGCGACGACCTGCTGAGAGGTGTGCGCCTGCAGCGCGGTCGTGAACTGCTGCGCGATCCAGCCGGTGCCGAGGATGCCCCAACGCAGCACGGGCCCCTCGCGGGGGTCGGGCGTGCGCGGCGCGGGAAGAGTCTGCGGGAGTGCCATGTCAGTGCATCGCGATCGTGTCGACGGCGCGGAGCGTGCCGCGGATGACGTCGTTCGCATGGCGCCCGAGGTCGTCGGAGTCGTCCCACAGGTTGCGCCACACGGCGAGGCTCACCGAGAGGATGTCGTCGACGACCGCGGTCGAGAACGACTCGAAGGTGATCGGCCCGTCGTAGCCGGTGAGGGCGAGCCCGCGGAAGAACTGGTCGAAGTCGACGGTCCCCGAGCCGAGGTAGCCGCGGTGGCTCTCGCCGATGTGCACGTAGCCGAGGCGGTCGGCGGCGGCGAGGACCGGCGCGATCATGCCGCTCTCCTCGATGTTCATGTGGTAGGTGTCCAGATGCACCTTGATCGAGTCGTCGCCGATCTCGTCGAGGTATTCGAGGGCCCCCTTGCACGTGTTGAACATGTTCGACTCGTAGCGGTTGACGACCTCGAGGGAGAGCTGCACCCCGGCGTCGGAGGCGCGGCGCGCGACTCGGCGCAGCACGTCCTGGCTGTTGGCCCGCCCCTGCGCCGTCGCCGGCCCGTCGAACTTCTTGAGGACCCCGTAGAGCACGCCGCACAGGTGCTTGCCCCCGAGCTGCGAGACGATGTCGACCGCCTTGTTGAGGGTCTCTTCCCCGGCGGCGACGATCTGCGGATCCTCGCTGCCGATGTCGGTCGCGTCCGACAGCCCCATCGACGCGGACACCTCGAGGTCGCTGTCGGCGAGCACCTCCTTGGCCATCGCGACGTCGAACTCGAAGGGCCGCAGCAGCGGGAGTTCGAGCAGGTCGTAACCCGCGTGATGGGTCCGATCGACCGCCCGGGTCAGCCCCTCCCGCTCGAACGTGCCCGTCCACACCAGGGCGTGACAGCCGATGACGCTCATGTCGTTCCTCACCTCGTCGTGATGCTCCTCGCGCGAGTCTTTCAGCGCGCCGAACCGCGCGGCAAGACGCTCACGCGCCGACCTTCGCGGGCCGCGCGCCGGTGAGCGCGAGCAGCTCGTCGTACGTCGCCCAGAACATCGCGTGGGCGACCCCGCCGCCGGCCCAGAGCCGCTCGTAGCCGGCGAGATCCTCGTCGAGCACCGTGCGCAGCGGCGACGGGTGGCCGATCGGCGCGACGCCACCGACCCGCTGCCCGGTCGCGGCAAGGACCAGCTCGGGGTCGGCGCGGCACAGCTTCTCGACCCCGAAGAGGGCCCCGGCCGCAGCGACGTCGACCCGATGCCCGCCGCTGGCGAGGACGAGCACCGGCTCGTCCCCCGCGCGGAAGATCAGGCTGTTGGCGATGGCCCCGACCGGGCAGCCGAGCTGCTCCGCGGCCGCGGCCGCCGTCGGCACATCGGTCGTCAGCTCCATGACCCGATCGGTCATCCCGTGGGCCGCAAGGGCCTCGGTGACGACCGTCAACGGCGATTCGGCGTGCGACATGCGGATCCCTTCCTCAGACCTTCTTCTCGTCTGCGCAGCACGCTAGACCCACGCACCGACAAGGTTCGCCCGGCGCGTCACGATCGCTCGAAGAGCACCGTCTCACCAGCGGTGATGCGCGCGGAGCCGGCGACGGAGTCGAGCTCGACAGCCAGCTCGCGCTCCCCCTGACGGGCGCGCACGACATACTCGATCGCCTCGTTGGACAGCGACGTCACCTCGAGCGTCGCGTCGTAGAGCCACGGGTGCCGGCGGCGCACGCCGATGAGCTCCCGATAGAGCGCGTGCATCGAGGCCCCGAGATCGGACAGCTCCGCCGGCGTCGCGGGGAAACGGGGACGCACGTCGTCGTCGCCGCCGAGCCGCTCCTCCTTCACCCCGGCATAGGCCTGCTCGTCGCCGGCGTAGATGCTCGGGATGCCCGGCAGCGTGAGCAGCAGGACCGCGGCGAGCGCCGCCTTGTCGGGCCCGACCTGCGAGGCGATGCGGGTCACGTCGTGGTTGCCGACGAAGGTCATCGGCACGAAGGACTGGAGGAACTCCTCGTGCCGACCCAGCGCGTGGGCGAGCTCGTGGAAGTTGACGTCCTTCAGGCTCGACCAGATCGCCTTCCACAGTTCGTACTGCGTGAGGCTGTCCCACCCGCTGTCCCGCACGAGCGCGACGTAGTCGCCGTGGATCACCTCGCCGACGACGAAGACCTCGGAGTGCGCCTCGCGGACCCGCGGCAGCACCTGCGCCCAGAAGGAGGACGGCACCGCATAGGCCGCGTCGAGCCGCCACCCGTCGGCGCCGCGCGCGCACCAGTGCGTCATCACGTCGGCGACGAGATCGACGACCGCCGGGGAGCTGTGGTCGAATGCGACGAGGTCGCCGTGCCCCTCGAAATCTGCAGGTCGGGGGCCGTCGGGGGCGTCGAAGTCGATGCGGAAGAGCGCCGCTTCGGCCGAGTCCGGCCCGGCTGCCAGCGCCTTCTGGAAGGTCGGATGCTGCGCTCCGACGTGGTTGAAGACCCCGTCGAGGATCACCTTGAGTCCGCGGGCGTGGCACTCGCGTACGAGGACCTCGAAGTCGCCGTCGTCGCCGAGGCGGGGGTCGATCCGGTAGTGGTCGAGCGTGTCGTAGCCGTGCGTGCTCGAGTCGAAGATCGGCCCGAGCAGGAGCGCGGAGGCGCCGAGCTCGACGACGTAATCGAGCCACGGGAGCAGGCCGAGGAGGCGGTGCTCGAGCTCCTCGTCGGGCTGCCGATCGCGGATCGGCGCACCGACGAAGCCCAGCGGGTAGACGTGCCAGCAGATCGCGTGCTCGGCCCAGCTCATGTGATCGGTCCTCACCCAGTCGCTCGTGTCGTGTCGCTCGTGTCGTATCGCTCGGCTCCCGAGCGTAGGTCGTGAGCGGCCGATCCGGCGATCTACCCTGATGACAGCGTCCGCCCGGGCGCGGATCGCGCCGTCACCCCTGGCGGCATCGGGAGTCGGAGGGAGCACCGTGGCGGCCGGTCATCGCAGGCATCCTCAGGACCCCCGCAATCCGCCGCCCCCGAACCGCTGGCCGGCCAGGGTCTACGGGCAGGGCACCGAGCCGGACCCCCGCTTCTCCCTCGCGAACGAGCGCACCTTCCTCGCCTGGATCCGCACGACTCTCGCCCTGCTGGTCGCCGCGGCGGCCCTCGACGTCGTCACGCTGCCGATCCCGCCGCGCCTCCAGCAGTTCGTCGCCGCGGGGATCGCCCTGTGCGGCGCCGTGACCGCGGTCCAGGCGTGGCGCGGCTGGGCCCGCACGGAACTCGCGATGCGCCGCGGCGCGCCCCTGCCGAGCAGTCCGATGGCGGTCCCGCTCGTCGTCGTGCTCGTCGTGTTGTCGACGGCGCTCGTCGCCGCGGCCGTCCTGCGGATGGTGTGATGGCGAGCCGGCTGCTCGGGCCGCCCGTCGACCGCGGGATGCAGCAGGAGCGGACCCTCCTCTCCTGGGAGCGGACCGGCCTCTCCTTGGTCGCCGCGTCGCTCGCCGTGGGCCGCCATGCCCTTACCGGTGCGATCTACGCCGTGCCGTGCGCGCTCGTCGCCGCCTGCGGCGTGTGGATCTACTTCACGAGCCTGCGGCAGGGCCGCGAAGCGCGATCCTCACCGCGCGAGCCGCGCTTCGGCGCGATCCTGCACGACGGGCACCTCGTCGCCCTCGTCGCGGGACTCATGACGCTGCTCTGCCTCGGGGAGGCGTACGCCGCCCTCCACGGCTGACCGCTCAGGTGCGGGCGTCGAGCTGCGCGACGAGACGCGTGCCGGCGGTCTCGCGGAAGGACAGCTCGAGCAGCTCGGCGACCTCGGTCCAGTCGACCTCGCCGTCGTTGAGGTCGAGGCCGACCCAGCCGCTCGGCCCGAGATAGGCGGGCACGTAGCAGCGCGGATCCTGCACGAGCGCCCGGTGCTCGCCCGCATCGGGCTTCACGACGAGCGACTGCCCGTGCTGCTCGTAGACGCCGTCGACCTTGCGCGACCCGCCGTAGTAGGCGAAGACCTTCGTCGTGAAGAACGCCGGCCGCCCGTGGCTCACCTTCTCAGCGGCGCCGGGCAGCGCGAGCGCGAGCTCGCGGACCCGCGCCAGCAGCGGATCGTCGTCGTCGAACATCACCGGGTGCGCCATCGCTCCAGCGTAGTGAGAGAATCCGCCTCGTCAGAGCCCCGCGAGGTCGGCGCTCGCCTCGCACGCGGCGGCCAGGAGTCCATCGGCCGGCTCGAATGTGCCGACGAGATGGCCGCCCAGGTGCAGCGTGACGACCCCGACGAGGTGACCCATCGCCAGGAAGGCGCCGACGACGACCGCGTCGGGGAGGCCGAGCCCGAGCGCGGCGCCGACCTCGCGGGCCTGACTCGCGAGATCGTCGGGGAGCCGGCGCCGTGAGCCCCGACCACCCTGCGGTGGCCCGCCGGCTGCCCGACCCATCGCCGCGAAGAAGGGCGCCGCCACCTGCGCGGCCGGCGCCACCGTGTCCTCCGGAGCGCGATAGTCCGGGACCGGGCTCCCGTAGAGCAACGCGAAGTCCTGCGGATGCGCGAGCGACCAGGCGACGAACTCCCCTGCCACGGCGACGAACTGCTCGCGCGGCAACTCGTGTGCGGCCGCCTCGAGACGCGCCGCGAGCGACTGCCCGAGCTGCTCGTAGGACTCGACGATGAGCGCCGTGAGGAGGTGGTCGCGGCTAGGGAAGTAGCGGTAGATGGCCGAGGAGACCATGCCGACGTCGGCGACGACGGCCCGCATCGACAGCTGCGCGGGGCCGACGGCGTGAAGCTGCTCGCGCGCGGAGCGCAGGAGGTCGGCGCGGACCTGGGCGTGGGCCGCCGCGCGGGCTCCGGTCGCCTTCTTGGTCCCCTGCGCCCTTGACGGTGTCGGCATGGCGCCAGTCAATCACCGCGCGCAGGTTGCTTCAAGAGCATCGATCACAAACGCGAGCACTGCTCTTGACACCATACACGCACAGTGCCATGCTCGACCTCAGAGAGCACTGCTCTCGTTGTCCGCCAGAGATCCAGGAGATCTCCGCCGCCGTCACCGCCACCTGCCGCACGCGCACATCACGCAGCGAACTGGCCGAATGTCGAGGATTTGCAGAGTCGCTCATCGCCCTAGCCTGCCATCGAGGCTGTCGACGAGCACGATCGAGTTGCGAGTCGGGTCGTAGGCGGAGCGTCGCGCGGGTGGCAGGTCGGCCGGGGTGCCGCGCTGGAAGCCGTGCTCGATGAACCAGTGCGGCGTCTGGGTCGTGAGCGCGACGAGGCGCCGGAAGCCTCGGGCGCGGGCGCGTTCACGGGCCCGGCGCAGGAGGACGGCCGCGAGGTCGCGTCCCCGGTAGTCGGGATGGACGGCGACGCAGGCGAATTCGGCCGTCCCCTCGAGCGGGTGCTCGATGAGGGCATTGCACGCGATGACCGTGCCGTCGCGGACCATGACGGTGAAGGTGCCGATGTCGAGCTCGAGCTGCTCACGGGTGCGCGGCAGGAGCGCGCCGCTGCGTTCGAGCGGGCGGATCAGCTCGGCGAGACCCGCGACGTCGTCGATCGTCGCGGGCCGCGTCGAGTCGTAGTCGTCGTCCGCGGAGATCATGAGCCCGCACCCGTCGCGCGAATACAGCTCGCGCAGCAGCGGACTCGCCCCCTCGGTGCCGATGAGGTGGACCCGACGCACGCCCGCTCGACACGACGCGAGGGCCGCGCGCACGCAGTTGCGGTCCTCCGGTGAGAGGTTGCGCTCCCGGATCTCGGTCTGCAGCACGTGCTCGGCGGCGCTGAGCGACAGCTGGCCCGCGTCGCCGGCATCGAGCGCGAGCCGCCAGGAGCCGGGCTCGGATTCGATGACGAAGATCAGCTTGTCGGCGCCGATCCCGCTCGCGACGGCCTCGGCGACGTCGGCGTTGCGCAGGTTGAAGGCCTCCCCGGTCGGGGAGTAGCCGACCGGGGAGATGAGGACGATCCGGTCGGTGCCGAGCGCGCGCCGGATCTCACCGATGTCGACGCCGCGCACGAGCCCGGTGAGCAGATGGTCGACGCCGTCGCGGACGCCGACCGGGCGCGCGGTGACCCACGTGCCGCCGACGACCTTGAGATTCGCGCCGGCCATGAGCGTGTTCGCGAGGCTGCACCGCAGGCGCGCCTCGATGTCCATCCGCAGCACCCCGACCGCGGCCTTGACCGCGCCCATCGTCGCCTCGTCGGTGACCCGCAGGTCGCCCTCGAAGCGCGAGGGGATGCCGCGCAGCGCGAGCTCGGCCTCGATCTGGGGGCGGGAGCCGTGCACGAGCACGATCCGCACCCCGAGGCTCGAGAGCAGCGCGATGTCGGCGAGGAGCCGGTCGGTGTCCTCCCGCAAGCAGATCTCGCCGGGGAAGGCGATGACGAACGTCTTGCCGCGGTGCAGGTGGATGTAGGGCGCCGCGCTCCGCAGCGCCGCGACGAAGTCACCGCCGGTCGGCGCGGCCTCCCCCGCCACGTGGCCGTCGGGGTCCGCGCTCGTCAGCTCGCTCACCCGTTCGAGATTAGCCCCCGCGAGCGCGACCCCGACCGTGCCACTCGGCCCGCCGCTCAGCCACGCAAGGCGGTCGTCATCTTCTCGAGCTGACCGAAGAGCGTCTTCGCCTCACCGGGGCGGCGGTCGTTCGGCGTGACCTGGGTGCCGTCGAACTCACCGAAGGTCGACAGCGACACCTGCTGGCGGACGTCGACCATCTGGAAGTTCGCGACGATCGGGCGCCAGGCCTCGACGGCCCGCACGCCGGACTCCGCGCCGTAGGAGACGACGCCGACGGCCTTGCCGGTC
>RRZU011116899.1_pt1 | contig 13416 bp, 12 predicted proteins | sample 2165561 | NCBI WGS metagenome assembly RRZU01 (sample SAMN10456909, study PRJNA506462) | wastewater metagenome | isolation source: wastewater sludge | place: USA: Moscow, Idaho
CTACGGCGACGAATACTTCGGTGTGCCGAATTTTCCGCGCGCGCTGGCCGAGCTGGCGATCGCCGCGATGGGCGAGCGGCCGGCGGGGAAAGCGCTCGACCTTGGTTGTGCCGCCGGCCGCGCCTCGTTCGAGCTGGCGCGTCACTTCGCACAGGTCACCGGCATCGACTTCTCGACCCATTTCATCCGCCTCGGCGTGCAACTGGCCGAAACCGGCCGGCTGCGCTACACGCTGGTCGAGGAAGGCGAACTCGTCGCCTACAAGGAACGCAGCCTGGCCGAGCTTGGGCTCGACCGCTTCGCGAAGAAAGTCGAGTTCTTCCAGGGCGACGCCTGCAACCTGAAGCCGGTGTTTAGCGGCTACGACCTGATCCTCGCCGCCAACCTGATCGACCGCCTGTACAGCCCGGCCCGATTCCTCGAAACGGTGCATGAACGCCTGAATCCGGGCGGACTGCTGCTCATCGCCTCGCCCTACACCTGGCTGGCGGAACACACCAAGCGCGAGGAATGGATCGGTGGCTTCAAGAAGGACGGCGAAAACTTCAGCACGCTCGACGGCCTGAAGGCGATGCTCGGCAAGCACTTCCGCCTGCGTGGCGAGCCGGTGTCGGTGCCTTTCGTCATCCGCGAAACGCGGCGCAAGTTCCAGCACACGCTGTCCGAGGTGACGATCTGGGAACGCCTGGACCCTCAGTAACTCCAATAGCGCAGATACGCGGATTCCTGAAGTCAGGAGGTCAAAATGAGCAATCCACTCGGATTCCTGCGACTCAAGGTCGTCGCGCTGGCGGTGAATGACTTGGCGCGCGCCGAACGCTTCTATGGCGAAACGCTGGGTTTGCCGCCCGCCACGGAGTACGGGGAGCGAATCGGCTTCGCGCTCGGCGACGTCGCGATCATGCTCAAGCCCGTTGCTGACGGTTGGTACGCCCGGCCCAGCGCCGAACTCAACCCGCGCCTGACCGTCGGCGTCGAACATGCGCTGCAAACGGAGAAGGAGCTACTGGCGCGCGGCGTGACGATCAGCGATCCGGTCCGCACGTACCCGCCGGCAAACGACCACATCGGCGCCTTTCTCGACAGCGAGGGCAACAAGATCTGGTTCTGCTCGGCGGGCGGTGGTTAAGGCTTGCGTGTGTCCGGGAATAACCGGCCTGCACTATCGGCAGTCTTCCGAGGGAAGATTGAACAGCGTTTCCCAGTAGGTTTCCTCTCGGGGCGCAGCGTTGTCGACGTCGTCTTCGTCGATCACATGCGAGCGCTGGTCCTTCGTCCATCGCCGATCGATGCCAAGCGGTGCGAGCGCAATCACATCTTGGCGCCGCCGATCGAGGCCGGTTCGATACTCGTGCTGAATACGCATCGCTGTCTCCTTTCAACCAATCCGACAGAGCGAGAGTTCGTCTCTTCACACCGGCTTTGACCGGAACGTGCGGTGCGCGGTTCATCGGCGTTTGTAAAGTCGTTTCATCGGGCGGGTCGAGTCGTCTCGGCCGCATTGACCCATGCGCCGTACCGTTCTTCACGGAGAAAGGCTAATTCGGGGCGTGCAGCTTGGAATTCAGATCATCGACCACCTCGGCCCAATCCGAGTCGTCGAGGATGGCTTCGCACAGAAAAGCGGCCTGCGCCGGCGTCCAGCAAGCGGCTTCGTGCAATCGCACGGAGCCGGGCAGGGGGCGGTTCGTAGCAATGAACTGCTGAATCGCCGCATCGTCGCTCGGTCGTCCGAGCTGGGCGAACAGGTTGCCCAAGGTGTGTACCGGTCGTTCCATGAGGGCCTCCAACCGCCAGTATCGAGACATCTGGCACAGACGAACGTCAGACTGCTCCGCGCCGATTAAGTTCGTCGACTGCACGGTCGATCCAAGGAACCCGGAAAAAACGTCCATGTCTCAGTCACATCGGAGACGCACAGCGACGTCCTGTCGCTGGAGGAGAGTTTTCTATGGAAATCATCCATGACCGTAGAAGCGGTTTTGACCGCCGCCATCGATTCCTGAATGGCCTCGATCGGAGAATGTCCCCGCCGCCACCGTTTGCTTCGGCCGAAGAGCTGGATGACGCGCTCGGAATTGTGCGCATGCGCGACACGCAGCCGGTCGACCACGTACGGACTACCGCCTATTGGGGGCGGGCCGAGGACGTGCCGCCGGTCGAATGAGCACGCTGAGGTGTGGTTGTTTGCGCGCGCCGTTGGTATAAGGTTTGGCAAATGGTAATCGGCTGCGGTTTAATTGGTGCTTATTGTCCGGTGGCGTGATAATGATCGTGATCCCTTCGAGACTGGAGGTGGGCATTACTCAACGGTGCTGAAAGGAGGTCTCCATGCGGCACTATCCAACGGACAGCCCTGAGGCCTTGACCCGGGTGGTTGCGCTGGCGCTTCTCGCGGACGGCGCCGTCGATCCGGGCGAACTTGACGTGTTCAAGAACAGCCCGTGTTGCTTCCGGATGGGGATCGATCCCTGCCGCTTCGAGCAGATCGTCGATGAGTTCTGCGACGATCTGCTCGCCTGTGGCAATCGCAAGGCTACCGGCCGCTACGACCTGAGCGAGGACTGCATCCGTGGACTGCTCAAGGAAGTCGATGATCCGGTGTTGCGTCGGCAGGCGCTTTGCCTGATGCAGGAAATCATCAACGCTGACGGCGTTGTCGTGCATGAAGAGACGGCGTTGATCGCACTCGTTGCCGATTGCTGGAAGCTCGGCTATCGCGCCGCGCGCAGCGCGCCGGTGAGCCGGCCGAACTGGCAGGCGCAGTATCGGCGCAGCGAAGCGCGCTATTGATTGCCAGGGCGCGCCTTTGCCGGCGAGACCGGTTCGACGTTGTCCTGAGCCTCGCCGACGACCCGGTTACGTCCCTCGCTTTTCGCCCGGTACAGGCACTTGTCGGCGCGCCGCACCGTGGCATCGGCCTCTTCGTCATTGCCGGCGACCATTGCGGCGCCGATGCTGATCGACAGCGCGCCGACCGGTTCGACTGGGTTTGTGGCAACCGCCGCGCGGATTTGCTCGGCAACGTGCAGGCCTTCGGCGAGCGGCGTCATCGGTAGCAGTACCATGAACTCCTCCCCACCGACGCGGGCGACGAAGTCGGTGCGCCGCACGGAGCGGCTGATGAGCGCCGCGACGTGGCGCAGCACGGCGTCACCCGCCGGATGGCCGTGGGTGTCGTTGACCCGTTTGAAGAAGTCGATGTCCATGATGAGGACGGTGTAGGCGCTGCCGCTGCGCTTGAAGCGCGAGAACTCCAGCGCCAGCCGCTCGTTGCCGGCAAGGCGGTTGGCGATCTGCGTCAGCGTATCGGTGCGCGCCAGAGTTTCCAGGCGCTCGTTGAGCTGCTGCAAGGCGAGCGTGCGCTCGGCCACCTTGGCTTCCAGCGTGCGCTTTCCATCGAGCAGCCCGGCCGCCATGTGCTGCAGCGCGTTGGCCAGGCGAAGCAATTCCGAACTGCCTCCCGGCAGGTCGAAGGTGACTTTCTCGTCACCCGCCTCCAGGCGCCGCGCATGTTCCGTGAGCCTTTCCAGAGGAAGGCTGATGCCGCCGGCAATGGCCCAGGTGAGCAACAGAAAGATGACAGCCGCCGCCACCGAAATGCCGAGGACGACGCGTTGCAGGCCGGTTACGCCTGTAAGGACTACGGACTCGGGCTGACGGACGACGATGCGCCAGTTGAGCGGCGTTGCGGCGACCGGTTCGCCGATCGCCGCGACCGCGGTCAGGTAGGACTTGCCATTACCCCACTCGATGAAACCGTTAGGGGTGCTGTTCGCGCTGGATAACGCGGGCGGTACGGGTTGCTGGAGGTCTTCCCGCTCCGGAAAGATGACGTGGTCGTCCTTATTGACGATGAGAATCTCCAACCCGGTTTCGGCGGCCTTTCGCGGTCGAACCACGTCCATGACGCTGCTCGCCCAGTGCCAGTAAATGTGAGCGCCGAGCACGCCACGCAATTGGCCTTCGCGGTTGTAGATGGGGGCTGCGAGGTCGATGAAGCGGAGCGGCTGACCGCCTTCGGGTTTGTCCAGCAGCTTGGCGAGCAGGAGCGCCTCGTGCAGATCGCCGGCGAAGACGCCGTCGCGCCCACCGGAAAACCACGGTCGCTTGGAAACATCGACCCCTTGCAGGTGTCCCGACGAAGCTGCGCGGACGACTCCATTGGTATCGGCCAGACCAATCCACGAGTACTCGGGATAGGCCGACTGAACGCGATCGAGACTGGCCGGGAATTCTGCGCTGTCGAGCGGTGCGTCGCGATACAGCGGCGTACGTGAAAGAAGCTCGATCTCGCGGCGCCGCTCAAGGAGATTCTGCGCAAAGACGGTCGCCGTCGCCTTGGCCAGCGCTTGCAGGCTATCGCATTGATCGCTGATGAGCTGCGCGCGGTGTACCGAGCTGATGTACAGATAGGCGGGCAGGCCGACGAGTAGGGACATCAGGCCAAAAAGCAGCGCCAGCCTTCCGCGAAACGACGTTGGCAGCAAAACTCGACCCATGGCTTGAACTGACGTGCGGTGGTGAGGGATGACTGCAGTCTAGCAGAGGGAAAACGGCGTCGCCGCCGCGCCGGGAAAGGCGCGGCGTTCTTGATGACTGCGTGTGCGGGTGAGCCGGCGGCCGTCAGATGCGGAAGCGTTCGAGCGCCAGGTTCAGCGTGCGCGCCTCATCTTTCAGGGCTTCGGCCTCGGCGGCGATGTCGGCGATGGCGGTGGTCGTGCTGTCGGTCATGTGGACGATGCGTTCGACGTGCTGGGCGATGTCCTGCGTGGCGCTGCTCTGTTCCTGCAGCGCCGAGGAGATGTCGGCGACCAGATGCCCGACCTGCACCGATTTCTCGGCGATCGCGTCGATACTTTGCCCAGCCTCGCCGGCCAGTGCGACGCCCGACTGGACGCGCGCGACGGCGCCGGAGATGGCGGTGAGCACCGAATCCTTGGCGTCGCGCATGTCGCCCATCATGACGTCGATCTGGTTGGTGGCCTTGGTCGTGTTCTCGGCGAGCTTGCGCACTTCGTCGGCGACGACGGCGAAACCACGGCCTGCTTCGCCGGCGCGCGCAGCCTCGATCGCGGCGTTGAGCGCCAGGAGGTTGGTCTGGTCGGCGATGCTCTTGATGATGCTGACCGTGTGCGTCGCTTCTTCGGACTTCTTGCCCAGCGTCTCGATCAGCGACGAGGCCTCCTCGATGATGCGCGCGATGTCGGCGATTTCGCCGGCGGCGTTCTTGACCACCTGGCGCCCGTCGTTGGCTGCGGCGCACGAGTCGTCGCTCAAGGTGCGAGCGTCGCCGGCACGCTGGCTGATGTGGCTGACCGAGACGGTCATCTGCTCGGTCGAGGCGGCCATGCTGCTCGTCGATTCGGCTTGCTCGGCGGCGCCCTGGCTGATTGCCGAGGACGAGGCGCTCATGCGCACGGCGAGGCCGTTCAGGTTGTCGGCGGTCCGTTTCGCTTCGCTCAGGATTTGCCGCAGGTCGTCCTGCATGCGTGCGACGGTGGCGATCAGCGGCCGCGTCTGGACCAGTGTGCGGTCAAAGGCGAACTTGAGGTTGCCCTGCGAGACGTCGGCGGCGAAAGCCGAGATGGTCATGCCGTCGTCGACCATGCCGCGCAGCAATGCTGCCATGTAGCAGAGCAGGCCGGTTTCGAGCACGACGTAGAGCGCATGCACGACGACGCGATAGATGCCGCTGACCTCGGGGAAGACATAGACGCCGGCGCCGCCGTACTGCAGCCAGGCGAACGAGACGTGGTGCACCGCGATGAGCCCGGCGGCGGCGACGAGCGGGCGCCAGTCGCAGTAGAGCACCAGGAAAGCGAGCAGGACGAAGATGCCGAAGTGCGCTTCGATCGCACCCTGCGTCTGCTGGATGATCAGGGCGCAGAAGATCATGAAGGCACAACCAACGGCCAGCCGGGTCACGAGTGCGCCTGGCGAGCTCCGGCTGAGGAATAGCGGAACCAGGAAGGCCGGCGTGCCGACGAGGATGGCGGCGCCCCAGGTGTCGGTAACGGCGGCGACGATCAGGCAGACCAGCAGGTGAAAGCCCAGCGTGCCGACCAGCAAGCGGTCGGCGCGGGCGCGGAATTGGGTCAGGGCGTCGGACGTGTTCGCGGTTTCCATGAGGAGCCTTTCAGGAGTGGGGGCTGCGGGTGGGGTTCTGTTTTGCACTGGGTGCGTTGTCGCGTGTCGCGCCTTCGTCATCGGCTCGTGGCACAAGTTCATTTGCGGCGGGGGCGACAGCCGCTGGCCGTGCGCCATTGCCCTGACGCGAGGGCAGTTGGTCGGACAGAAAACGCGCGAGTGAAGCCGTCTCCGTGCGTGCCGGCGAAAAGCAGCCGAGCACGCCGAGCCGCACGGCGTCTATTTCCCGTACCCAAAGCTGCGCGGCCGAGATCGCCAGCCAGGCAAAGAAAAGCAGCCAGGGCGCCAGCCGTCGCATTGTGCTCAACCCGGTCTGTCTCGACATTGTCGGCCCTGTGTTGTGTATCGTGCGTTGGTTTGGCACCTTGCAGCGTGGGCGCGGGCCGCTTGCGGTCCCGCAGATAAGTCATCCTCCTTGCGTTGTAGCTGTTTCGCCGGTGTTTGGCAATGCGAACGAGTCATGTGACAAAGTCATGCATGTATCGCCACGCCAGAACAGTTCGCGCGCCGGCGTGTCGAAGCGGCGAAGCGGCTGGAAAATGACGGGAATCCAATGAGTGTTGAATTTTGCGCCGGCATCGCGCCGGTGGCCGATCGCTACGATGTCTTTCTGGTCGACCAATGGGGTGTGCTGCACGATGGCCGGATGCCTTACGCCGGTGCCGTCGATTGCCTGCGTCGGCTCGTCGAGGCCGGGAAAACGGTGGTCCTGATCAGCAACAGTGGACGGCGCGCGGCGGAAAGCGAAGAGCGCCTGCACCGGCTCGGCATTTCGGCGGCGTGCTACTCGCATCTCGTGACTTCCGGCGAAATTGCCTGGCAGATGCTGGCAGCGGGCGAGGGGTTTTGCCGCACGCTGACGGGCAAGCGTTGCGCACTGTTCGCCAGCGACGCCGTCTCGCGGTTTGCCGACGGCTTGCCGGTCACGCTGGCGACGCTTGATACGGCCGACTTCATCCTGCTCAGCGGCATGGACGACTCGCGGCCCACGGTGGATTACGAGCGGATGATCGAAGCGGGCAACAGGCGCGGTTTGCCGCTTGTTTGCGCCAATCCCGACCTCGCGCGCATTACGCCGGACGGACTGAAGCCCGGTGCCGGTGCGATTGCCGCGCGGTATGCAGCGCGCGGCGGGGAAGTTCATTACGTCGGCAAGCCGCACCGCGAGATCTACGCGCATTGCCTGGCGCTGGCCGCAGGGCGCGCGCTGGGTGTTGGTGATTCCCTGCATCACGATGTGGCCGGTGGTGCGGCGGCCGGGATCGATACGCTGCTCGTGATGAACGGCGTGCATGCTGCGGAACTGCCGAACGAGGCGAGCGCGGCAACGCTTGTGGCGGCCATGCGCCGCATCGTCGGCGACCAGGGAGTCTTGCCGGATTGGGCCGCGCCGGCGTTCCGCTGGTAGCGCGGAGATTCTTCGCTGCGCGCGTTACTCCGGGAGTGGGCCGGATGTGGCCGGTTCGCTGTTCAGCAGTTCATCGAGAAACGCTTGCGCCGGCAGCGAGAGCACCTTGTTGCGCAGATGCACGACGCTCCACGGCTGTTTGAGCGGGAAGCCTTCGACGTCAAGGATGGCGAGCCCGTCGCGTTCCGGGTGCTCGCCGAGCGCGTGGCGCGAGAGGACGGCGAGGCCCATGCCGCTGGAGACGAGTTCGCGGATCGCTTCGTTACTGGCCAGCGAAAGGCGAACCTTGAGATGGACGCCGCTCGCCAGCATGTGTTCGTCGATGATGTGGCGCGATCCGGAACCGACTTCGCGCAGCAGGAAGGATTCTTCGGCCAAGTCGTGCAGCGTCAGACGCCGGCCGACGGTGCGATGCGCGACGGGCGCGACGACGACGTATTCGTTGCTGAGAAACGGCCGGATCACGAGGTCCATGTCGACCGGCGGATGCGACATGACGTAAAGGTCGTCCTCGTTGTCGCGCAGGCGGGCGACGATCTTCTCGCGATTGGCAATCTCCAGCTCGATGGCGATCTCCGGGTAGCGCTGGCAGAAGGCGCCGAGCATGCGCGGCAGGAAGTACTTCGAGGTCATCTCCAGGCCGATGCGCAGCTTGCCGCGCTTCAAACCTTTGAGCCCGTCGATCGCCGATTCGAAGCGGTTCCACACGTCGTCGAGGCGGCGCACGGTGGCCAGCAATTCGGTGCCGGCCGAGGTGAGCGCCATCTCGCGCCCGTTCTGCTCGAAAAGCGGCAAGCCGATCGTCTCGCTGATCTGGCGGATCTGGATCGAAACGGCAGGCTGCGTCAGGTGCAGTTCTTCGGCTGCCTTGGTGAAACTGTTGAGGCGGGCGACGGTGCTGAACGTTTCGAGCTGGCGAAAGGTGATTCGTCGGCGTGGCATATAAGTCCGGTTATATGTGGCGTCTAAATTTGTTTAATTATATTTAATGGTCCGGCTATCCGATAATCACGGGTGTCGCAAACTTAGAGCGGCTTCGACGGTCACAGTACCGTCATTGCGCCCAGTCATCATGACCGGTGATTGCCACGGGCTGTCAGGGTTGATTTTGCCTCGCTCGCGGCTACGCTGATTTGCGCAACGTGTTTTCCCCGCTTCCAACTACCTATCGAGTCGACCATGAATTCCTCAGACCGCTCCGCCCCTCCCGCCATCGCTCCTCAGGATCTCAACGCCGCGATCAACCTGCGCCTGGCCTTGCTCGGCCTGCCGCTCGCGACTGACGCCGGCGGCGCGGCGGTGACGGGATTGATGGAGCCGATCCTGGCGCGCCAGCGTGAGGCGAATCGTCGCCTGGCCGACCGCCTGTGCCCCGTCGATCAGCGCATCCAGAACTTCCTAACCGACTATCTGGCCGAGGTCGGTCCGGCGCCGCAGTTGCCGCGCCGCACGCTCGTCCTCGATCAGCCGGGACTTGCACGCGGCCTGTCGCTGCCGGCAAATGGCGACTACTTCAAGTCGCCGCTGCTCTCCAGCTACCGCCTGCGCAACGGCGTGCTGCACAACCCGGCGAGCGACCGGCGCACGACGGCCGGTGTCTTCCACCTCGTCGAAGGCGGCCTGCCGGTTCCGGACGACAAGCTGGCAGTGCCCAAGCTGGCGTTCTCGCGCCTGCTGGCGCTGGCGCTCAATCCGCCGGCCGAATCGATGCGGTTGCCGTTTACGGCCAACGAGCCGGTGCCGGCGGCGTGTTACGTCTCGCTGCAGCTGCGGCCGCTGGTCGTGCCGGGCGTACCCGGCTTCATCTCGGAAAAGCGTATGGAAACGCGTTTCTTCGTTCCCGGTTCGCTGGTCGCCAATCTCGATTTCGTCGAATCGATCTTCGGCAATGGCGGCGACCCCTACCTGCCGGAACACGACGCCTCGCTCGACCCCGACAGCTGGACCGGGCACACGGGCTGCGTGATCCTCGCGCCGCATCTCGTCGGCGTGCCCAAGCATCTGCTTGGGCTGCCGCAGTGGGATGCGGCGACCGAACGGCAGCGCCGCGACGGCATGTGCTACAAGAGCGAGAGTGAGCTGTACAACGGTGGCAACGCCTTCAAGCTCTGCGCACGCGACGCGCGCGGCGTGGTGGTGACGCTGATCGCCGACAACTACTTCGGCTACTGCAAGAAGGAAGTGAAGACGCAGATCAGCTACTCGGCCAATCTCTACGGCTTCGCCGAGGAAGAGCACGCAGGCGGCGCGCTCGTCTTCCCGAGCTACAACGAAGGGCAGGAGTACACCGATCTGACGGCCGGCGATGCGTATTCGCTGGAAGACGTCGTAAAACGCGACGCCGACCGATTTGTCGCGCAACCGGAAGGGCACGCGCTCGACAAGCTCAATCCGCACCTCGTGCTGGTGCCGGCGAAATCGACCTACAGCCTGCGTACGCAGACCGTGTCATGGACGAAGTCGGATGGCAGCACGGCGTCGATCAAGATGCTCGCCGGCAAGACCTATATGGGCCCGAACGGCTACCGCATGCAGATGGAGCCGTCGCGTACCGATCGCCGGCAATGGAATCTCGTCGGCACCTCGGCCGACGTGACGGATTGCCACAAGCCGGCGACCGTGTCGGGCGGCGGCAAGTCGGAAATCTCGAAGGCGCTGTCGGATGCGATCCTCGAAGGCTACGTTTACGTGCCAAACATTGACAGCGACATGGAAGCGGTCGCCACCATCCTGGCGCGCGACTTCTCGGACCGTTTCCGCGACCCGGCCAAGAACGGCAGCGACCACCGCCTGATCCTGAGTCCCGAGCGTTCGATGGGCAGTGTTATCAAACTGCTGACGCCGTCGTCGCGCGAATACAACGACGAGTACAACGAGTGGCTGCGCTCGATTCCGCAGCATGTCAAGGAACTGGTCTTCGTCGTCAAGCGCTTCCATCGCCCCGAGTGGGGCAACGACTGGCGCAAGCATTACTCGGTTGACGTGATTAACGGACGGCAGGGGTACTCGTTGAAGCTCGACGGCCGCAAGCTGATCGTCAATACCTTGCGCATCGGCTTCGGCAAGGACAACTCCTGGCGCGTCTTCGGCCTGCGCCACGACTTCCATCCAGCAATCAAGGTGCAGACCGAGGATGACATCACGGCCAGCGTCGTCGTCCCGGCCGGTGTGGTCAGCGGGCAGCCGGGTGAGGTTTCGCAGAAGTATGCGAAGAACTGCGAACGCTATCTCTTCCAGCGACCGGACGACGCGATCCATCGCGGCTACGACGGCCAGGCGGAAGCTGATATCGCGCTGCCGGATTCGTTCATGTCCAACTTCGCGCCGCTCGTTGCCGCCGATGCGCGCGAACTTGTGGATGACGCGATCGGCTTCAACGCTTTCACCGCGCCGATGCAGCGCCTGATTCAGGCCGCAGCCGACGCGCCGGACGACGCCTCGCCGAAGTACTTCGTCTCCTCGGCCCACCCGCGCATCGTTGACGGCAAGCCGACCAAGAACCCGCGCTACCTCCAGTTGCGCACCGACATCGCCAACCCGAAGGAAACGGCGTCGGCCGAACTGGCGATGCGCCTCTTCCGCCGCCAGCCGAGCAGCGAACCGCTGATCACGCCGGTGCACGTGGTCGCCACCGGGCGGCGCAACAATCCGCCGGAAGAAGGCATCCGCCCGCTGTGCCCGTTCAACCCGCTGCACTACATGGAGCTGCCCGAACTCTTCATGGAGTACATCAGCTCGATGACCGGCAAGTCGCCATCGACGACCGGTGCGGGTTCGGAAGGCGCGCTGACCAAGGGGCCGTTCAACATGCTGCCGGCGATCATCGACCTCAACGCCGCGTTCGTCTCCTTCGCGCTCACCGGGCACGACGGCTGGCTCTCGGCCGCCGGCTACGTCGGGCCGAACGTGCGCGTCGACCACGACATCAGCCTGCTGGTGCCCGAGATCTTCGCGCGCATGAGCCCCGCCGAGCGCGACGCGAAGCGCCTTATTGAAGAAGGCGCGCTCGAACGCGTCGAGGACTTCGAACACAACGGCAAGCCTGTGCTCGCCAGCCGCCTCGGCTATCGTGTCACGGCGCGCTTCACCAGCCGCTACTTTGGCCGCATCTTCCTGCATCCGCACTCGGTCTTCACCGACGAGATGCTGCGTCCCGAACTGCAGGACATGGACATCTACGTCGACGGCGTCGCCAACATCGTCGCGACGCACCAGCGCGTCGCCGAGTCGTACTTCGCCGATGGCACGATTGCGATGGCTTGCCCACCGCTCAAGGCGCTGCTCGAGATCATGGCCAAGGGCCGCAGCGAAAGCGGTCTCGGCCTCGACTCGCCGGAGTTGCGCGCCATGTTTACCCGTGAAAGTGTGCTCGCCAGCGACTGGTACGCCGAGCGGCTCGATGCCAAGCAGCGCGCCGACGAGAAGCGCCTGACCCGTGCCGTCGCTTCGCTCTACGAGTTCATCGACCGCCCAGACAACGCCGGCGTTGTCACGCGGCTGGGCATCGCCGAGCGGCGCGCGCAGACGCAGACCGAGCGCGTTCGCGCCGGGTCGCCCGAGTACCGCAGCGGGCTGGTCGGCACGATCGGCTTGCAGCCGCTCGATAGTGATCGCTGACGAATGAGGCGCATGAAACTGACGACACGACTTGTGACGGCCTTCGTCGGATTGGCCGCGCTCTCCTTCGGGCTCAGCGTGGCCAATGCGTCGCTCGCCGACGACGCCCCGAAGACCTATACCTGGCGAGACGCGCCCAAGCATTCGGCGGGGATCGCGCCCGACCCGGTCGCGCTGCGCGACACGGCGATCGTCCAGGTGTACATCGCGCCGACCTACGGCTGGCGGCGCTACGTCGCCGTGCATCCGTGGATCATCGTCAAGAAGTCTGGCGAAACGGCCTTCACGCGCTACGACGTCGTCGGTTGGCGCGCGCCGGAGGTGGTTCAGCGCAATTACGCGCTGCCGGACGGCCTCTGGTACGGCGAACGCCCGCAGCTCCTCGTCGACCATCGCGGCGAGGGCGTCGATGCGATGATCGGCGAGATCGAGGCGGCGATTGCCAGCTATCCCTACGCCGACACCTATCGCGTCTATCCCGGCCCCAACAGCAACACCTTCCTCGCGCACATCGGCCGCGAAGTGCCAGCGCTCAAGCTTGATCTGCCGGCCAACGCGATCGGCAAGGACTACCGGCCGATCACGAGTCCGCTTGGTATCTCGTCCTCGGGAAGCGGGGTGCAGGCGACGCTCTTTGGTTTGCTGGGCTTCAATGTCGGTTTGGGCGAGGGGGTGGAGGTCAATTTGCTTGGTTTGAACTTCGGTGTCGATCTGAACAGTCCGGGGCTGCGGTTGCCGTTTGTCGGGCGCATCGGGTTTGACGATACGACGCGCGGAGGGAGTTGAGCTTCGTTTCGGCACGCGCCCTTCAGGATGTGTCTTCGGAGAGTGACGGCTTTTTTCCGCCCTGACGGCGTGTAACTTTTTCTTGTTTCGCCAAGAAAAAGTCACCAAAAAGAAGGCGACCCCCGCGTTACGCGGCCGGCTATGCCGGCTGCCCTGCGCTACTCGGGTGGCCGGGCGGCAAGCACAAACTCGGGGCTACGCCCCTCAAACAGTGCTCGCCGACTTCCCCCGGCTCGCCTCCGTTGCTCGGCGCTTCACGAGGGGAGGGAAAAGCACACCGACCGGAATCTCGAACGTGATCTGAAGCCGTTGGCCGTTGATGACCGATTGGTTCTCCCTCATGCCCTCTGCGTCGTCGAGCAGCGCAAGGCGCAACGGAAAAAGGGCGAGGACTGTCTGAGGGCCGAAGGGCCGAGTTCCACAGCCCCCGTTGCGGCTGAGCAGCGCAGAGAACC
>RRZU010358442.1_pt1 | contig 13415 bp, 10 predicted proteins | sample 2165561 | NCBI WGS metagenome assembly RRZU01 (sample SAMN10456909, study PRJNA506462) | wastewater metagenome | isolation source: wastewater sludge | place: USA: Moscow, Idaho
CCGTCCGTGCGCCCGCGCCGCGGGTGGATCGGCCACGGCACTGGCCGGCGAACGGGGCCCGCCGTCGGACGGTGAGGGCGAGGGGAGGCGGCGCGCTGGCGAACGTCAGGGCGGGCGGCCGGACGGTCAGGCCGTGGGGGCGAGGGCGGCGGCGGCCGAGCGGGCCCGGCCGGTGCGGACCAGCACGGCGCCACCGGCGACCATCGCCAGCATCACCGCGGTGACCCCGAACCACAGGACGGTCTCGCCGAGGCCGGCGTAGACCGCCGCCGCAGGGAGGGCGGCGAGGCCGGCGCCGCCGACCTCGACCGCACCGGACAGGCCGAGGGCGGCGGCCTGGCGGTCCTCGGGGACGCTCGATGACACCACCGACTGCGCCGCGGTGAAGGCGAAGCCGTCGGCGAGGCCGTAGAGGGCGAAGAGCACGAGGACGGGCACGAGACCGTCGGTGAAGGCGAGCGAGGGGGTGAGCACGGCGATGACGGCGAGGCCGGCGACGGTCATGCGCAGGTTGCCGACCCGGTCGGCGGTACGTCCACCGATGCGGCTGACCGCGGCGAGGGGGAGCGCGAACGCGGCGAAGGTAAGGCCGATGCCGAAGGTCCCCACGCCCTCGTCCGAGAGCTGGAGGGGGATGACGGCCTCGATGGCCCCGAGGAGCATCAGGTAGCCGCCGATGATGACGAGGCTGCCGACGAAGGTGCGCCGGCGGAGCAGGTCGAAGCTGGTGCGCCGCTCGGTCGACTTCTCGCCCGGGTCGGGGGGCAGCCGCAGGGCCAGCGGCAGGAAGGCGAGGTGGGCGACCGCGAAGAAGAGCAGCGGGGTGCGCACGGTGCCGACCGCGGCCAGGGCGCCGGCGATGACCGGGCCGATGACCATGCCCACGACCTCGCCGACCATCAGGCGCCCGAGGTTCTCGGCGACCTTCGTGGGGTCGAGCACGGCGGCGACCCGGCGCACGCCGGGCAGGATCATGCCCTCGCCGAACCCCGTGATGGCCCGACCCAGCACGAAGACCCCGGTGCTCGGGGCGACGGCCATCAGCACCAGGCCGGCGGTGCCCAGGAGGAGGCCGATCTGGATCATGCGGGGCCCGTGGCCGCGGTCGGCCAGCGGGGCCAGGGTGACGAGGGCGACGAGCGCGGCCACGAAGCCGGACATCACGACCACGCCGGCGCCGAGGTCGCTCATCCCCACGGTGTCTCGCAGTTCGCCGAGCAGAGCGATGACTGCGCTGATGGACCCCGACCCGAGAGCGAACAGCAGCTGGTACGGCAGCAGCGCCGGCGCGCCGGGGCGCGCGGGGGCGACGGCTTCGCTGCTGCTCATGGCTCCCATCCTGCCGGGTGGATGTGGCTCGCTCCTCACCAGTTCCCGCGGCGCCCTGACCCGGATCCGGCGGTCGGTGCGCTCAGCCGGCCGCGCCGCCGCCGAGGGTGCCTGCGTGTGCGGGCTCGGGCGTCACCCCAGCCACGCCGAGGCGCCGGCCCGAACGGCGAGGACGTAAGCGAGGGTGCCCACGAGGTCGAGGGCGGCGACGATCGGCGGTGGTAGGCGTTGCGACCCGGCCCAGGCCAGGCTGGGCCCGTTGGGGCGCAGCAGGACCGCGACGGCGGCGGCAGGGCGTTGGAGGTGCCCCGAGCGTTCGAAGGCCCGGCGGGCGAAACCGGGGAGCCGGCGGGTGGCGGACGAGGCGCACGTGCGACCGAGGCGGTAGTGGAACGGATCGGCCAGCGAGAGCCGGGCGGTGGCCACGGCCACGAAGGCGAGCGCGGGGGCGTGGGGTGCGGCGAGGGAGAGGAAGAGCAGGCGGGGGCTGAGGGCGACGAGCAAAAGGGGCCAGGTGGCGAGCACCGGGGCCGAGGCGGTCGCCACGGTCGACACCGCGCTCAGTCCGGCGAGGGGAAGCACCAGGTGGCGGGCCTCGTGGAACCAGAGTCGGTCCCAGGCGGCGAGGGCACGTCGGTGCCAGGAGTGGAGCTGGCGGCTGGGGTCGAGCTCGACGTCCCCGGCAGGGTGAGCCGCCAACACTGCGGCGAGACCTGCTGCCTCCGCCATGGCCCGCAGTGTCGCCGACGCTCGTGACGACCGATTCGCCTGCGTTTGCACGGATGGTGGCGGTTCGGTGATCTCTTGTGGTCACCCATCCCCGGGTGGCGGCTCGCGTGACCCAGGGGTGGCTTCCGGGTGGCCTGGCGGCGACGAGACGGCGCTCGGCACCGGGCTCAAGTGCCGTGGCGGGCCAGGAACTGGTCGACCATGGTGTCGATGCGCTCGTCGGGGAGGCGCTCGCCCAGGAAGAAGCGACGGAAGAACACGGGGGCCACGAAGTCGATGGCCGTCTCCTCGACGTCGAGGTCGGCCACCAGCTCGCCCCGTTCGACCCCCCGGGTGAGGATGTCGCGCAGGGGGCCGAGGCGCCGCTCGATGCGGGCGCGGCGCAGGTCGGCGAAGGTGCGGTCGCCCTCGGAGCGGGCCACCAGCTCGGTCATGCCGGCGTGCTCACGTCGGCCACCCACGCCCTGGCGCAGCTGGTCGAGGTAGAGGTGGAGATCGCCCCGCACCTCGCCGGTGTCGGGACCGTCCGGCGCCGAGCCAGTGTCGCTGAGGACGGCGGCGAGCAGGGCCTCGTGGTCGGGCCAGTGCCGGTAGATGGTGGTGCGGGCGATGCCGGTGGCCTCGCCGATGCGCAGGTGGGTCACGGCGTCGGGGCCCTCGGCGTCGAGCAGCGCGCGGCCGGCCTTCAGGACGGCCTCCCGGGTGCGGGTGACGCGGGGATCGTCGCCCTCCGGCCCGCCGTCGCGGCGGCGCCGACGGTGGGGGCCGCCGTGGGGTCCTCGTCGGTGGGGAGGCATGGGGTCTCTATCCGGATCGAAAACTTTCGCAACATGGTGTTGCGTTTCTCTCACATCCACTGTACAACAACATGTAGCGCAACAAAGTGTTGCACAGTTTGAACGAAGGAGGAGCCCATGTCGGCTCACACCAAGCAACGGGGCCCCGGCGGGCGACGACTCGAGATGATGCGCCGCCGCCTCGACCTCACCGACGAGCAGGCCGAGACCCTGCGCCAGCGCCTCGGCGAACACCGCCGCCAGGCGGTCGAGATCATCCGTGACGTGCTCGACGACGACCAGCGGGAGCGCTTCGACGCCCACCTCGAGCGCCGGCGCGGCCGGGGTCGAGGCCCGGGCCGCGGTCCGGGTCGGGGTCGGGGCCACCACGGCCACGGCCACGGTCGGTGCGGCGACGAGACCGGGCGCCCGGGCGGCGGGACCCCGGAGGGGGCGGACGTCGCCCCGCCGGCTGCGCCCGAGGCGCCCACCGACGCCGCCTGATCCTGCGACATCGGCCTCGACGGCCCGGTCCTCCGAGCGGAGGGCCGGGCCGTGGCGCGTCCGGCCGGTGGCGCGTCCGGCGCGTAGGCGTGTCAGCCCTCGCCCGTGGCGTCCTCGCCCGTGGCGTCCTCGCCGGTGCACGCCGGGTGATCGGGCACGACCAGGGGCGGCGGCGCTCCTCGTCATCGCGGCGGGCGCCGCCCCAGCCAAGGGCCGGCGACCTCCCACGCCGCTGCCGCGGTCAGCCGCGGACGACGGGGACGGGGCTGTCGACCTCGACGGTGCCGTCGGCGTGGGCCTCGACGGTCACGAACCCGTGGGGGGTGGGCACCGTGGCGCGGGCCCAGTCGAGGCCGCCGAGCGCCGGCGCCACCCGGACCGCGTCGTAGCCCGGCTCGGCCGGGGTGATGCCCAGCACGTGCACGATGAGGTCGCGCGTTGGCGTCGACGACCAGCCGTGGCAGCGGGTGCCGCCGTTCCAGTTCTCGGGCCAGCTCGTCTCGCCGGCGTCGACGAAGACCTGCCAGTCGCGGCACAGGCCGGCGATGAGGTCGGCGCGGCCCGCTCGGGCGATGCCGTCGTGCAGCACGTAGCGGAAGAACGGCTCGCACTCGACCATCTGCTCGTGCACGTCCCAGTCGGGCTCGGGGTAGCCGAAGGCCAGGTAGGCACCGCCGTCGTTGCCGCGCTCGATGGTGGCGGTGTCCATCACCCACGAGTGGCGCAGCAGGCGGGACCGGTCGGTGAGGCGGGCGATGACCCGCCCGGTGCGGTCGGCAGGGACCAGGCCGGCCGCGAGCGCCGCCGCGCCCCCGTGCTGGGCGGCCACGGGGGCCTGCTCGCCGTCCACGACGTGGTCGACGTAGACGCCGCGGCCGTCGTCCCAGAAGGCGTCGAAGGCGGCCGCCACCTCGTCGTAGCGGGCGCGGGCCCAGTCTGCGGTGGCGGCGTTGCCCACCCAGTCGGCCAGGGCGGCGAGGTCCTCCAGGGCCCGGGCCCACAGGGCGTTGAGGGCCGACGAGCGCCCGGAGCTGTACAGGCTGGCCCAGTCGATGAGGGTCCAGCCCGTCACCCCGTCGAGCAGGCCGTCGGCGCCCTGGTAGGGCTCGAACCACCGCACGGTGCGCTCGGCCACCGGCAGGAGCTCGGCGACGGTGGCGCGGTCGCCCGTGTAGCGCCAGAGGTTGTGCACCGAGCGGACCCAGTGCAGGGACCAGTCAGGGAGGATGGTGCGGTCCTCGTAGGTGAAGTCGGCGGCGGCGGTCATGGGGACGAGGCCGTCGCTGCGGGGGCTGGCGGCGAGCACGGGGTGCCAGCGGGCCAGCGACCAGTCGGGGTTGGCGGCGAAGTCGACCATCTGGTGGACCACCGAGTCGCCCGTCCACGCCCGCTGCTCGCGGGTGGGGCAGTCGACGTACGCGTCGTGGGCGCAGAGGTCGACGGTGCGCAGGCCGATGGCGTGGATGCGCTCGAGCGCAGGGTCGCTGCAGGCGAACGTGGCGCCCTCGGGACGGGGCCGGAGGCGTTCGAGGACCACGACCGCGACGGTGGGGGCAGGCCCGTGGCCGTCGGCGGGGGGCCGCAGGGACAGGTGCAGGTGGCGGGCGCCGATCACGTCGAGCGACTCGAAGCGCTCGCCCCCGCCCCGACACACGTAGCGCAGGCCGGCGTGCTGGCCGATGGGGCCGAGGCGGCCATGGTCGTCGACCTGGTCGGCGGCGGCGAGGTCCACGACGGTGCCCGGGGCGGCGCCGTCGAGTTCCAGCACCACCGTGCCGGCGGCGACGTGGCCGATGTCGAAGCGGAGGATCTCGCCCTCGGCCGGGCTCGGAAGGTCCCGGGCATGGTCGGACCCGTGCGCGGCGCCGGCGAGGAAGCCGGAGCGCTGCTCGTCGGCCAGCACCTGGTCGACCGGGTCGAGATCGGCGTGCTCATCGCCGTCACCGTCGCCCACCTCGGCCGCCACCACCGCGGGCAGGGGGAGGCGGGTGACCAGGGTGGCCTCGTGGCGCACGGGCGGGCCGGCACCCGCGCCCGCCCGCACGGGCGGCAGGAGGAGGCCGAAGGGCTCGCTCGGGGGGTGGAGGTCGCCGTGGGTGCCGGTGTGGACGGGCTGGATCTCGACCGCCGGCGCCCAGCCGGCGTCGTCGAAGTCGGGGTCCTCCCAGCCCGCCGGCAGGGCCCGGGCGTCGAAGGACTCGAGGGGCAGGCAGGCCACGTCGCCGGGCATGGGCAGCGGTGTCCAGGCATCGCCGGGCAGGGTGCGCCAGGCGGCGTCGCCGATGAGCCAGCCGGCATCCTCACCGTCGGGGCCCGACCCGTCGTCGCCGACGAGCGCGCCGTCGCCCAGCCACGCCTCGACCGCGAGGCTGCCGGCGCCGAGGGTGTATGACGGCGGGACCGGCGTCCACCACGAGGTCTGCTGCTCGAAGTGGACGGCGGTGATGGTGACGACGTTGGCGCCGACGCGCAGGTGCGGGGCGAGGTCGAACGCGTCGTAGTGGGCCCGTCGCGGGTTGGCCCGCACCGGCCCCCGGGCCGCCTCGGCGCCGTTGACCCGCACCACGTGGCGCCCGTCGGTCCAGATGCGACACGGTGCGGTGGCGGGGACCGACGAGAGCTCGAAGCGCCGGCGGAACAGCCCGACCCGGTCGCCCTCGACGGCGCGCTCGGGGCGGGTGAGGGTGGCGAGTCGGATGGCCGGCCGCTCGAACCAGATCCAACGCGACCGCCAGCGGTTCTCGAAGGGGGAGGGGTGCTCGACGCCCATGCCGGCGAGCCTAAGCGGCCGGTGTGACGGCGTCGCCGGTGACCGCCCGGCCGAGCGCGCTGTCGCTGTCACACCCCGTCGCCATGCTGTCCCGGTCGCCCAGCGGCGGCGTCCTCGTCAGCACGGACCGAGTGCTCTCCTTTCACCCCCTTCGACGAAGGAGCTCACCGTGTCGGTCGCCGCCCCCTTGCCCGCACTACCCACGTCCGAGACATGAGACGGACCGAGATCCGACCCCGCGATGTATGGTCATACATCGTGAAGCGGACGCAGATCTACCTCGACGAGGGACAGGATCGGCGCCTTGCCGAGCGGGCGGCGGTGTTGGGCGTGACCAAGTCCGAGGTCATCCGCGTCGCGGTCGACCGCTTCCTGGCTCTGGACGACCGGGACCGGCGCCTCGAGGTCTTCCGGGACGCAGTCCGTGCCACCGCGGGTGCGGTCGACGTCGATGTCGAGGCGGTCGAGCACGTGCGCGAGGCCGGGGCCGAACGGCTCGCCCAGTTGCGTCGGAGCTGATCCGATGGTCCGGTACGTGCTCGACTCCACGGTGCTGATCGACCACTTGCGCGGTCACGAGCCGGCGACCGAGTGGCTCACCGCACTCGAGGCGGTCCCCCTGTGCTCCGAGGTGAGCCGCACCGAGGTGCTCGTCGGGGTCCGCGCCGACGAACGCGGAGCGGTCGAGACGTTGTTCCGGGCGATCGACTGGGTTCCCGTCGACGAGGCGGTGGCCCGTCGAGCCGGCGAGCTCGGTCAGCGCTTCCGAACGTCGCACCGACTCGGTGCTGCCGATCTTCTGATCGCGGCAACCGTCGAGGAGCACCGGGCGACGCTCGCGACGAGCAACGTCCGCCACTTCCCCATGTTCCCGGAGCTCCGCTCGCCCTACTGAGGAGTCGGCGCCGGCCAGGCGCCGCCCTCAGGCGGTCTTGACCAGAGGGCGGGCCTCGGCACCGCTGGGGGAGAGGTCGAGCGCCGGCAGGGGGTCGTCGCCCTCGGTCTCGATGCCGGGACGGCCGGATTCGAGCAGGTCGCGCCAGTGGGCGGGGTCGTGGTCGGCGGGACGGGTGGTGGCCACGAAGGTGCGGACGAGCTCGACGAAGTGCTCGGGGTCGTCGTGGTGGGGGAAGTGGCCGGCGCCCTCGAACAGCTCGAGGCGGCTGCCGGGCATGGCCGCATGGGCGGCGTGGGCGTGGGTGACGGGGATGACGCCGTCGCGGGTGCCCCAGACGATCAGGGTGGGCATGGCTTCGGCGAGGTAGCAGCGGTCCCGCAGGGTCACGACCTGGCCCCGCCAGTCGACGCCCGAGCGCAGCGTGCGGGTGAAGGCCACCCGGGCGTCGCGGTCGGGGAGGGCGTCGAGGACCCGGGCGATCTGGTCGTGGTCGCGGCCGAGGTCCGTCCCGCTGAGGCGCAGCGCCTCGAGGCCGAGGCGGCCGATGGGTCGGGCGAAGGGGAGGCTGAGGGGGACGAGGAAGATCTCGGCCAGGGGGGCGGCGGCGATGCGCAGGAACGGGTTGACCGCCTTGGCCACACCGCCGGTGGCGACGAGGACGAGGCGCTCGCAGCGCTCGGGGTACTGGTAGGCGAACTGGGCGGCCACTCCGCCGCCGAGGGAGTGGCCCACGACCGTCACCCGGTCCACGCCGAGGAGGGTGAGCAGGTCGCGCATGCCGTTGGCGTAGGCGGCCACCGAGTAGTCGGCGCGGGGTCGTGCGGACTGGCCGTGGCCGAGCAGGTCCGGGGCGATGACGGTGTGGTCCTCGGCGAGCTCGTCCATGACGTCGAGCCAGCCCACCGAGCTGTCGCCGATGCCGTGCAGGAGCAGCAGGGGCGGCCCGCTGCCGGCGATCCGGTAGGCCCGGCGGTGGCCGTGCACGGTGCGGAAGCGGACGCGGGTCGGGTCACCCATGGCCGAAAACGTAGGCAATCGTCGTCTCGGGACCGTCACCGGTGCATGACGGGAAGGTGAACGCCCGCGGGCGGCGGCCCGAGAACCTCGTGCGGGCTGGCCTGATGGGGGAGGGAGGCGCCTAGGGTGCATCCGGACCATTCGCTGAAACACGGAAGAACGCATGACGAACGCCCCCGCCACCGACGCGCCTGAGCACGACCACGACCACGATCACGATCACGACCACGATCACGACGACGAGGTCCGCGACCCCGAAGAGCAGGTGCGCCGCCTCGAGCGCCTGCGGGTGTGCCTGCTGGCGGTCGACCAGGCGGCGGTGCGACGGGCGCTGAAGGGCCTGCCCGCCCCGGTGCTCGATTCGGTGGCCAAGGCCGTGCGGGTGCGCACGCCCGTGTTGCGGGCGGGCTCGCCCAACGTGTTGCGCCGCCTCCACGATCCCCTGCTGCTCGACACGGTGGCCAGCGCGGTCAGCAGCGACTGCATCGACACCATCCGCGAGCGTCTCGGCGACGAGGCCGACGATCCGTCCGCCGAGGCCGTGCTCGAGACCGTCGACGCCCTCACCGACACCGAGTACCCGCTGCCCATGGTCCGCGTGACCCTGGCCATGGTCGCGGCCGGCGGCGCCGAGGCCTCCGAGGTGTGCAACGACCTGCTCGACACCGACGAGCGCTTCGCCACCCCCGACGAGGCCGCGCTCGAGTCCGCCCCGACGCTGGCGGTGGCGCCCGCGCCGACCGCCCGGGTGGCCGACGCCGACAAGAAGGCGGCCCGCAAGGCCCGCAAGGCCGAGGAGGCCGAGCGCAAGCGCCTCCAGGCCGAGAAGAAGGCGGCCGCCGAGGCCAAGCGCAAGGCCGAGCAGAAGGCCGCGACGCTGGGTTCCGGCCGCGTGGGCGACGAGGAGGACGAGGAAGACGTGGTCAGCGCGGTCGTGTCCACCGCGCCCTACGGCACGGCCGCCGCAACGGCGCCGTCCGCTGCGCCGGCGGCTGCTCCCGCTGCTCCTGCGGCGCCGTCCACCCCGTCAGCCCCCGTCGCCGCGCCGCCGTCGGCGCGCCCCGTCGGCGTCGGCGCCGCGTCCCGCGTGCCGGTGGCCCGCCGACGCGCCGCGCTGACGGGCGACGATGCCCGCGACTTCGACATCGACGACGCCTACGTCGGCTCGATCGTGATCGCCGAGATCTGGTTCGACAACGAGGACTCCGGGGGCATGGAGGCCAAGCGCCGCCCGTGCGTGATCGTGGGCGTGAACGACCGCCAGTTCCTGGTGCGCCCCGGCTACAGCGAAGGCGGCCGGCGGGCCCGTGACTGGCAGTCCCACGAGGTGGGCGACTGGCGCGAGGCCGGCCTCGACGGCCTCACCTACATCGAGGCCGAGACCCGCCGCATCGACAAGGCCCAGGCCGACCTGCCCCCCATCGGCAAGCTGACCATCCTCGATTGGAACGCCCTCTGGTAGCAGGCCGGCGGCGGCCCCCGCCGCCGGCGTCGCGGGCCGGTAGCTTGCGACCATGAGCGGCTTGGCCGACCCCGAGCGTCTGGTCTTCGTCTTCGGCTCGGGCGTCCGCGCCGACGTCTTCGACGACCTCGAGGACCCGGACGATCTCGACGAGCGCAATTCCCTCTACGAGGAGCTGTTCGCGGCCGAGCCCTTCGGGGACGACCTCACGGCGGCGCAGCGGACCGTCCGCCAGGTGATCGCCAACCAGATCTTCGACGATCAGCCTCCCGAGGTCTGGGTGGCCGCCCAGCGGCTGCTGGCCAGCGGTCTCGAGCGCGAAGAGGCGATGGCCCAGTTGGGCATGGTGTTCGTGGCGACCATGCGTGACCTGCTCGCCGACGAGCGTCCCTTCGATCCGGTGGCCTACGCCGCCGCGCTCGACCGCCTGCCGCTGCCCGAGTCGCCGGTGGTCGAGCAGGCGCTGTTGCGCCTCGCCGGCGCCGAGCCCGGTATCGCCCTCGACGGGTGGCGGGCCGGGGTGGCGGACGTGCTGGGGTTGGACCTCGACGACCTGGTGGTCGGCGCGATGATCGACTCCGTCATCGACGACCTGCTCGAGCGCGTGCGGGTCCGCCTCCTGTACCCGGACCAGGTCATCGAGCCGCTCGGGCTGGCCGACGGGCTCGTCCTCACCCATCGCCTGACCGAGGAGGAGCGGTCCGCCGGGGTGATCGACGCCCCGTTCGACCTGGGCCTCTTCTCGGAGTGGGGGGACCTGTCCCTCGACGACGGCGAGCCCCTCGCCGTGCTGGGGTTCGAGCCCGACGAGCTGGTGTGGGAGGGCCCTCCAGGCTGGCTGGACGAGTTCGTGGCCGGCGCCCTCGTCGCCGTGCGCATCGAGCCCTCCGCCGGTGGTCCCGACACCGGCACCCTCGTGATCGACGCGGTCGACGCGGTCGACGCGGTCGACGCGGTCGACGCGGTCGACGAGCCGGCGCCCGACCCGGCGCTGGCCGAGCGCCTGCGGATGGCCTACGACCGGGAGGTCGCCGAGCCGTGGCTGCCCATCGGCGCCATCGATCTCGTCGCCGCCCTCCAACTGGAGGATCCCGAGACCTTCCGCCGGCCCCGCCCGCCGCTCTCCGAGCTGGCGGAAGCCGCCGGCCTCGAGGTCCGGGGCGCGGACGCGGCCCACGACGCGTCGGTGTGGCGGTCGGACGGTCGCCTGCAGCGCCACCGGCGTATCGACGAGTTCTTCGGTGGGGACGAAGAGGCCGCCGGCGACGACGCCCGCTTCGTGCTCTCCCTCGCCGACGTCGTCGGCGGGGAGGACCCGGAAGAGATCGGCCGGCGCGGCCTCGACGGCGTGAACCCCACCACCGTGCGACGGGCCCTCACCGCGCTCGACGACGAGCTCGTCCTGCTCTTCGTGGCCGATGAGGTGGCCGACGCCGCCGGCGACCCGGACACCCAAGCGTGGGCCGAGGGGTTCGCCGACGTGCTCGTCGGCGCCGCCACCCGGGCGCGCGACGTGGCCGCCGCCCGGTACCTCGCCGCCCGAGTGGCCGAGGGGGTGGGGGAGACGCTCGTCGCCGAGCAGCACCTCATCCTCGCCGAGAAGGCCGACCCCGAGAACCCCGCCGTGGTCGACCGCCTGGCCTGGTACCTCTCCGACCGGGGCGACGCCGTGCGGGCCGCCCGGCTCTGGCAGCGGCTCGAGCCGACCCCGGTCATCGAGGAGGACCTCGCCCACCTGGCCCCCTTCCTCGAGGCCGCGACGTCGGCGGCCCGGACGGAGCCCGGGCGCAACGACCCGTGCTGGTGCGGGTCGGGCCGCAAGTACAAGCAGTGCCACCTCGGCGAGCTGCCGGTGCCGTCCTTGGCCGACCGGGTGCCCTGGTTGTGTCGCAAGTCGGTGGCCTACGTCACCCGCCGCCTCGACCGCACCGAGGACGACGCCCTCGCCGTGGCCTTCGCCCGCACCGTCGACCTCATCGACCCATCGGCGGTGGTCGAGTCCTTCCAGGACCCGCTCGTGCTCGACCTGGTGCTCACCGAGGGCGGGTGGTTCGACGAGTTCCTCACCGAGCGAGGGCCGCTGCTCCCCGACGACGAGGCCCTGCTGGCCGCGAGCTGGCTGCTGGTCGAGCGCAGCGTGCACGAGCTGGTCGAGGCGGCGCCGGGCGCGCACCTCGTCCTGCTGGACCTGCGCACCGGCGAGCGCCACGAGGTGGTCGACCACGCCTTCGCCCGAACGGCCTACGTCGGCGGCCGGTACTGCCTGCGGGTGGTGCCCGACGGTGAGGGCCACCAGATCGTGGGCGGCGCCTTCGCGGTGGCAGCCGGCACCGAGAACGAGGTGCTCGCCCTGCTCGACGGCGGCGATCCCATCGCCATCGCCCGCTACGTCGCCGACCTCGAGCGGCCTCCGATGCTGGTGATGCCCGACGGTCGCGTGATGACCGCGGCCGAGCTGCGTGAGCTGGCCGCCGCCGAGGACGACGGCGAAGACGCTGCGGCCCTCGATCGTGATGATCCTGAGGTGGCCGCCATCCTGCGCGCCCACCTCGAGGAGCTGGAGCGGCGCTGGTGCGACGAGCCCGTGCCGGCCCTCGACGACAAGACGCCCCGTGAGTGCGCCGCCGACCCCACTCGCCGCGACGCCCTCGAGCGCCTGCTCCGCGACTTCGAGCGCCGCGCCGGCGACCTCCCGGAGAACACCGGCACCTTCGACGTGCGGCGCGTCCGGGCCTTGCTGGATCTCTGACCGCCCACCGGGGCCGCGCGGTGCGCCCCAGCCGCTCCCCGAGCGTGAGGGTGCCTCCGTAGGGGTGTGCGACCATGGCGAGATGGCGGAGCCGCACAGGGTGACGGGATCTCGACGCGCGGGGCGGGGCCGCTGGAAGGGAGTCGCGCTCGCCGCGGTGCTCATCGGCTCGGCCGGGCTGGTGGCGTGCTCGTCGTCGTCGGACGAGGCGTCGGGGCCGACCACGTCGTTCCTCGGCGACAACCCCGCCGCCGGCCGCTTCTACCAGCCGCCCGACCCGCTCCCCGCCGGCGACCCGGGCGACATCATCCGCTCCGAGCCGCTCGACGGCGCGCCCGCCGGCAGCCGGGCGTGGCGGGTGCTCTACCTGTCCCTCGGCCTCGACGACGAGCCCATCGCGGTGTCCGGCATGGTCTTCGCCCCCGACGACTCGTCCTCGGCCTCGACCACCGCTGCCAGCGGGGCGACCACTTCCACGGCCGGCGGGGCCACCACGACCGCCCGCAGCGGCGACGCCGGCGACCATCCCGTCGTGGCCTGGGCCCACCCGACCACGGGTGTGGCCGACACCTGCGCCCCGTCGGTGCTCTCCGACGGGCCGTCGCTGGTGGCCGGGCTCGACGCCTTCCTCGGCGCCGGCTTCGTGGTGGCCGCCACCGACTACCAGGGCCTCGGCACGCCGGGCCTGCACCCGTACCTGATCGGCGAGTCGGAGGGTCGGGGCACGCTCGACGCCGTCCGGGCCGCCCGCCAGCTCGACGACGCCCACGCCGGCACCACCGTGTTCACGTGGGGTCACTCGCAGGGCGGGCAGGCGGCGCTGTTCGCCGGCCAGATGGCCGCGGACTACGCCCCCGAGCTCGACCTCGCCGGTGTGGCCGCGGCGGCGCCCGCCGGCGAGCTGGCCGAGGTGTTCGACCTCGACGAGAACACCGTCGACGGCATCGCCCTCGGCGGTTGGGCCATGAACGCCTTCTACGAGGTCTACAAGGGCGACCACTCGGACATGGACCTCGACCAGATGGTCACCCGCGCCGGCCAGCGGGCGCTGCCCCGCCTCGAGCGGCTGTGCGACATCATCCCCCGCCAGTACGACCGCATCGAGCGCATCGCCACGCCGTTGATCGGTGGGTTCTACGCCACCGACGACCCGGCCACGGTCCCGCCGTGGGGCGAGCTGC
>RRZU011557410.1_pt1 | contig 13410 bp, 7 predicted proteins | sample 2165561 | NCBI WGS metagenome assembly RRZU01 (sample SAMN10456909, study PRJNA506462) | wastewater metagenome | isolation source: wastewater sludge | place: USA: Moscow, Idaho
CGCTGGAGACAGCCGATGTACGTGCGCTGACCGCGCAACAGGTTGCTGTCTTGACGACGGCGCAGTTCAGCGCGCTGACTTCCGGCCAGTTGGTTGCATTGAGCACGGCGCAGGTTGCTGCGATTACCACGGCAGATCTCAATACGCTGAGCACGGCGATGATTCAGAGTCTGACCAGCACGCAGATTGCCGCGCTGACGACAGCCCAGCTGGCCTCCTTGACCGTTGCCCAGGTCAAGGCGCTCGAAACCGCCGACATCGCGGCTTTGAGCACCAGTCAGGTGCTGGCGTTGACCACGGCGCAGGTGGCCGCTTTGACGACCGATCAGGTAGTCGCTCTGAGTACGAGGCAGGTTGAGTCCTTGTCGCTGGCACAGATTGCAGCGCTGACAGTGACGCAGCTTGAAGCCATGGAGACGGTCGATATTGCTGCTTTGACGACGGATCAGTTTGCCGCGCTAACGACGGCGCAGGTGACCGCGCTGACCGCAGCACAAATCAGCAATCTGACCACAGATCAGATTGCCGCGATGGAAACGGTCGATCTGGCGGCCTTGTCAACAGCTCGTATTGTCGACTTGACCACGGCGCAGATCGCTGCCCTGAGTCTCGAACAGATTGGGGCTTTGACTTCGGCGCAGGTTCGCAGTCTCGAAACAGCCGATATCCGTGCCTTGACCACCGATCAGATTTCCGTGCTGAGTACGGCTCAGGTTGCTGCGCTGACTTCGGCTCAGGTTGCTGCGCTGACGATAACGCAATTGGCGGCCATGGAGCCATCCAAGGTATCGGCTTTGTCAACCGCTGTTATTCCGGGTCTAAGCACGGCACAAGTCGTGGCCTTGACCACTGATCAGTTGATGGCGCTTACCACAGCACAGATCCGTGCTCTGGAAACGGTAGATGTGGCTGCATTGTTGACGGCACAGGTCGCTGCGCTTGATCCTTCGCGTGTCGCTGCGCTGACGACGGCGCAAGTTGTCGCACTTGGCACTGCTCAGGTTCGAGCCCTGACCGCCGCGCAAATCGCTGCGCTGACAACTGCTCAGGTCGTTGCGCTGGAAACGACTGATTTGGCTGCGCTGACGACAGCTCAGATTAGAGCGATGGAAACTGTCGATCTTGCTGCGCTGACTACCGATCAGGTCGTTGCGCTTAGCTCGACTCAGCTTGTTGCATTGACTACAGCACAGATCAGGGCGCTGACCACCGCGCAAATTGCTGCGGTTGATGTTGCCGATTTTGTTGAATTGTCGACCACCCAGGTTGCGGCACTGTTAACCTCGCAAGTCGCTGCGCTGACCACCGATCAGATTGTTGCCCTGACTACTGAGCAGGTGGCAAATCTGACTACGGATCAAATCGTTGCGCTGTCCAGTACGCAAATTGCGGCAATGCAAACCGCCGATGTCGAGAAATTGACGACAACGCAGGTTGCGGCAATTGAGGTGGCTGATCTGGTAGCCATGACCACTGCGCAAATCGCTGCGCTGACAACAGCGCAGGTCGCGAACCTAACCACGGCGCAGATCGTCGGACTAACGACAGGTCAGTTTGTCGCGCTCGGGGCAACCGGAATCGCTGCGCTGACCACCGACCAGGTCGTGGCTATGCAAACCGAAGATCTTGCGGCCTTGACCAACGCTCAGATTGTCGCGCTGACCACCGGGCAAGCTGCCGCGCTTAGTTCGAAGCAACTGGCATCGCTTACGCCAACGCAATTGGCGGCCATGCAGACTGCCGATCTGGAGGCCGTGACAACGACGGCAATAGCCGGCTTGACCACGGCTCAGGCAGCGGCGCTGACCACTGCGCAAGTGGCCGCGCTGACGACCGATCAGGTGGTCAAGCTGAAGACCACCGTCGTGGCCGCTTTGACGACTGCTCAGATCGAAGCGCTGACGACGGGTCAGGCTGCAGCGCTGACGACGGCTCAGATTCAGGCGCTGACCACGGCACAGGTGGCAGCGATCGAAGATGCAGATCTCGCGGCAATGGGTACAGATCAGATTGTTGCGCTGCGTACCGCAAGCATTGCAGCCTTGACGACTGATCAGATTGTTGCTTTGACGACTGCGCAAGCTGCTGCGCTGACGTCCGCGCAGCTTGCGGCCTTGACCACGACGCAACTGATCAAGATGCAAACTGCCGATCTGGAGGCGATCTCTGTTGCTGCGATCACGGGCTTGACGACTGAGCAGGTTGCAGCCTTGACCAATGCTCAGGTTGCGGCGCTGAAGACGGCGCAAATCGCGGCGATGGAAACCGACGATATCGCGGCTCTGACGACAGGTCAGATCCAGGCGCTCACTGCCGCACAAGTGGCCGCGCTGACGACCGATCAGGTGATTGGTCTGACCGAGGCGCAGGTCGCTGCCATTGAAACAGAGGACCTGGTGGCAATGACTACAGCGCAGATCGCGGCAATCCAGGGAAGTGATCTGGCGGGCATGAGCACGACTCAAATTGTCGAGTTGCTTAATGCGCAAGTTGCTGCGCTGACGACCTCGCAGATCGTTGCCTTGAGCGGCGCGCAGATCGCAGCCCTGACGGTTGGTCAGATCGGTGCTCTGACCAATGCCCAAGTTGCGGCCATACAAGGAGGTGATCTGGCTGATATGAGCGTAGCTCAAGTTCAGGCGTTTAGCGCAGGACAGGTTGCTGCACTGACCACTTCGCAGATTCAGTCGCTGACCTCGGCGCAGATTGCTGGGTTGGATACCGATCAGGTTCAGGCGCTGACGACGACGCAGGTGGCAGCTATTCGTAGCTCCGGTTTGTCGCAAATGACGACCGGTCAGATTGTAGCGCTGACTACGGCTCAGGTTCGTGCGCTGACAACGGCGCAAATCGTGGCGCTGACTTCGACGCAGATTGCCAAGATGGAGACCGAAGATGTTGCTGCGCTAACCACGGATCAGATTGCCGCCATGCAGGTGGGTGATCTGGCTTCGATGACGACCGGCCAGATTGAAGCACTGACGACTGCACAGGTGCAGGCATTGACTACGTCTCAGATTCTCGGCATGACTACCGCTCAGATCGAGGCGATCGAAACGGCCGACATCGAAGCGCTCACGTCCAGCCAGTTTGCTGCCATGAGTACTACGCAGTTTGCAGCGTTCAAGACAGCGCAGATTGCGGCGATCGAGGTGGCGGATATTCCGGCGCTAACAACAGCGCAACTGTCTAATCTGTCAATGGCGCAGCACGGCGCTTTCACGGGCGCGCAGCTTGCGGCCATGTCGGGCGCGCAGACTGCGGCATTGGCTCTGTCCACGCCGCTGGTGCTTGATCTTGACGGCAATGGCGTGCAGACGCTGGGCCTGTCCTCGAACGTGCGCTTCGACCTGAACGCTACCGGTACGGCACTCAATACCGGTTGGGTTGGTCAGGGAGATGGTTTGCTGGCGATTGATATCAACGGTGACGGGCAGGTTAACGATGGCAGCGAACTGTTTGGCAGTTCTTATACCTTGGCTGACGGAACGCGAGCACAAGACGGCTTTGCGGCACTTGCCAGCCTGGATTCCGACCACAACGGCGTGATCGATGCCAACGATCAGCAATACGCCAGTCTGCTGGTCTGGAAGGACGCTAATCAGGACGGTATCAGCCAGGGTGATGAGCTGTTCAGCCTGTCTTCGCTTGACATCACCAGCATCAACACCGGTGCAACGCAGACAACCGAGCTGAACAACGGTAACTGGATCGGTCTGAGCGCTAGCTACGCAACCGGTGATGGCACCACGCATACGATTGCTGATGTGTGGTTCCAAACCGATGCCGGCTTGAGTCAATCCGTCGATTCGCTGGTTTCGGCGATGGCCAGCTTTGCACCGGCTCCGGCGGCAAGTGTTGAAGCACAGGCGCTTGATCAGCAGCAAACGTGTCCTATAATGCTTGCCGTACCGAAATAATAGTTCGCTAGCATTTCGTGTCACCCGCTCCAGGTATTTTCTGGGGCGGGTGGGTGCTTTTTGATGGGCACAGAAAAGACCTCATCATGAATACGTAACGACACGGGACAGCATTTTGACCGCACAGTTGGATACAGGTCTGCAAAGCCTGCTGATGATGGCCAGCTTGCATGGCATTCCTGCAGACGAAGCTAAGCTTCGACATGAGTTCGGGCAGACGTCCGGGTTATTTGACACCAATACTATTCTGCTTGCCGCCAAACAACTCGGTTTTACTGCCAGAGCTGTTCTACAAAAACCGGAGCGTCTGGACAAGGCGCCGCTGCCGGCGGTGGCCAGGGGCAAGGACGGCGGGTTTTTTGTTCTGGCAAAATACAGCGCGGGCTCCGAGACGGTCGGTTTTCCTGGTTCCGAAGAGTTGCTGCCGACGAATGCAAAAATCCTGATTCAGAGGCCCGGCAACCCGCCTGAAGTGGTCTCTGCATCTGACTTCTCTTCTCTGTGGTCCGGTGAGCTAATTTTCTTTACCAGTAAGGCGAGTTTTGCCGGTGAGATGTCGAAGTTTGACTTTACCTGGTTCATTCCCGCTATCGTCAAATACCGCAAGCTATTGGGCGAGATATTGCTGATTTCGTTTGCCCTGCAAATTATCGGTCTGGCAACGCCGATGTTTTTCCAGGTGGTGATGGATAAAGTGTTGGTCAATCACGCGATGAAGACTCTCAATGTCATCGCTATCGGCCTGATTTGCGCCATTGTTTTCGAAGCGCTGCTCTCGGGGATACGGACCTGGGTTTTTGCACATACCAGTAGCAAGATAGACGTGGAGCTCGGCGCTCGACTTTTCCGCCACTTGTTGAATTTGCCTTTGGCGTACTTTCAGGCGCGTCGGGTCGGCGATTCGGTCGCGCGTATCCGCGAGCTTGAGAGCATTCGTTCGTTTCTGACCGGAAATGCGCTCAGCGTTCTGCTGGATTTGTTGTTTTCCTTCGTCTTTTTTGCCGTGATGCTTTGGTATAGCGTATGGCTGACCTTGATCGTGGCCGCGTCGATACCCCTGTACTTCGCGCTGTCGCTGCTTTTTACTCCGGTGATTCGGGCGCGCTTGAATGAAAAATTCAACCGGGGGGCAGAAAATCAATCTTTCCTCGTGGAAACCATTAGTGGGATCGATACCGTCAAGGCCTTGGCCGTCGAACCACGCTGGATTCAGAAGTGGGACAAGCAGCTTGCTTCCTATGTAACCGCAGGGGTTTCGGTGACCAACGTGGCCACAATTGCCGGCGGCGGCATCAATTTGATCAGCAAACTGGTGACTGCCGCCATCATGTGGGTCGGAGCGACCCTGGTGATCGATAACAAGATGACGGTCGGTGAACTGGTGGCGTTCAATATGCTTTCCGGGCAGATTTCCTCGCCGATCTTGCGGCTGGCGCAACTTTGGAACGATTTCCAGCAGGTTGGTATTTCGATGAGCCGTCTGGGGGACATCCTGAATGCGCGTACGGAAATTACGGGGCAGAAGACGCGTCTGCCGCGTTTGTCGGGCTCAATTGAATTCGATCAGGTTAACTTCCGTTATCGTCCCGATGCGCCCGATGTTATTCGCGGCGTCAGTCTCAAGATCGAGCCGGGCGAAGTGATCGGCATTGTCGGACGGTCGGGTTCCGGGAAGAGTACGCTGACCAAGCTGGTGCAGAGGCTTTATGTTCCAGATCGCGGGCGCGTTCTGATTGATGGGCAGGATATTGCCATCATTGACACGACGTCGTTGCGGCAACAAGTGGGCGTCGTGCTTCAGGAAAACATGCTCTTTAACCGTTCGATCCGCGACAATATCGCGTTGACCAATCCGGCATTGCCAATCGAAGTTATTATTGAGGCGGCCAAGCTGGCTGGAGCGCACGAGTTTATTTGTGAATTGCCCGAAGGTTATGATTCGATGGTGGGGGAGCATGGCACTGGTTTGTCCGGGGGCCAGCGGCAACGGATAGCGATTGCCAGAGCCTTGATATCGAACCCCCGCGTCCTCATTTTTGATGAAGCCACCAGCGCGCTGGACTACGAGTCGGAAAAGATCATTCAGGACAACATGCGTCTGATTTGTCGTGGCCGAACGGTGCTGATCATTGCGCACCGATTGTCAGCAGTCCGCGATGCCAACAGAATTGTTGTGATGGAGCGTGGACAGATCGCCGAAATGGGGTCACATGACGAGCTGTTGCGGATTCCGCAGGGGATCTATGCCCACCTTCAGGCTTTGCAGCAAAGCGGCAGCGGAGCGATGGTATGAGCTTGAACCACCGTTTTAACGCATGTCGGGATTTGTACAAGCGCTATGCAGAGGTGTTTGCCCACTTCTGGCGTCGTCGCGCTGACCTCACTTCGCCCGATCTTGAGGCGCATGAAGCCGAGTTTTTGCCGGCGGCGTTGTCCTTGCAGGCGCAAGCTGTTTCTCCGGCGGGGCGTTGGGTGGCGCGCATCTTGATGGCGATGATCGCGGTACTGATTTTATGGGCGACGCTGGGCAAGATCGATATTACGGTGAACGCTTCCGGGAAGGTTATTCCCAGCGGCTATACGAAGACCATTGCGTCGGTTGAGATTGCCAGTGTGCGGGCCGTGCATGTTGAAGAGGGGCAGACCGTTAAGGCCGGGGATGTTCTGGTGGAACTCGATACGCGTGCCAGTGACAGCGATCGGGACAAAGCGCAGATCAGAAAGCAGACTGCTTCGCTTCAGGCAGAGCGTTCGCAGGCACTGATCGTGGCGATTGATGATGGCAAGGAGCCCAAACTTAGGAAGGTTGAGGGTATTTCTGTCGAACAATGGCAAGATGCTCAATGGCATTTGCAAGGGCAGTGGCGTGATTTTCTGGCCAAACGGCAACGGCTGGATAGCGAAATCCAGCGTTATTCGGAAGCACTAAGCTTGGCGACGCAACGGGCCAAGGACTACGCTGAACTCGCCAAGGAGCGAGATGTTTCCACACACGCTTGGTTGGAAAAGGAACAAGCAAGGATTGACCTGCAAGGTCAGTTGGATGAGGCTCGTAATCAGAGGTCAGCATTAATCGCAGAGGCTCGGAAAAGCGCGCAAGACGCGCTTGACGAGGCGACTCGAGTTGCCGCAGAGTCAGCACAAGACGAACTTCGGGCGGGGGTTCATAGCGAGTTGTTAAGGCTGCTGGCTCCTGTTGATGGCACCGTGCAGCAGCTCACCGTTCGGACTGTCGGCGGTGTTGTTCCGGCCGCCCAGCCCTTGATGCAAATAGTTCCCCAGCAAGCCGGCGCTGAAGTTGAAGCCTTTATGGAAAACAAGGACGTGGGTTTTGTGATGGTCGGTCAGGATGCACAGGTCAAGGTTGAGGCTTTTCAATACACCAAATACGGAACGGTTCCTGGTCGCGTCATCCATGTATCGCGGGATGCCATTCAGGATGAGAAGCGCGGCTTGATCTACTCAATCAAGGTGGCGCTTGATAAGGAGAGCATTTCTATTGATGGTAAGGATATCCCGTTGTCGCCCGGCATGTCCGTTAGTGTCGAGATCAAAACTGGAACACGGCGGATTATCGAGTATGTTCTTTCGCCGCTCATTCAGCATGGTAGGGAAAGCCTTCGTGAGCGGTAAGCATCGAAGCGGTATTTCGCGCCTTAACTTCTGGCTTGTAGGGGCCTGTGTATTGTTGGCGACCGCTCCCGGAGTGCGTGCCACCGAGTTTCTGGATTTTGTCAAAGACCCGTTGAGTACCGCGCCGCCTGTTTTGGCGAGCGGGGCGACTTTGCCCGGCGACAGTGAACCGATTATTTGTCCGCCTCGGGTCGATTTGGCGCGTCCGCTGGCGCTCGGCGATGCGGTCGACATGGCGTTGTGTAATAACCCACAGTTGATGGCCAGCTGGGCGGCGATAAAGATACAGTCCGGAGCGCTGGGCGAGACGCGAGCCACTTATCTACCTACTTTAAACGGCTCGGCCAGCAAGCTGCGCAATGAGACGAAGTATCCGGATGCGTCGGAATTCAATTCTTCCGATTCCGGCCATACGATGTATTTAGGAATGTCGTGGCGGGTTTTCGACTTCGGTGGGCGTTCAGCTAACAATGCGGCAGCCAACAACTTGTTGAGCGCGGCGCTTGCCAGCCACGATTCGGCATTGCAAAAGGGGCTGATGGCAACGATTGGTGCGTACTTCGACGCCATGACTGCCCAGGCTGTTTTGTCGGCAAAGACAACAGCGGCCAGTCTGGCCAGCGAAACGTTGGCGGCGGTAAAACGCCGTGAAGCAAAAGGCGTTGTTGCGATGAACGACGTTTTGCAGTCGGATGCAGCGCTGGCTAAGGCTCGCTTGGAAAAGCATCGTGCCGAAGGTGATTTTGCCAAGGCAGTTGCTGTTCTTGTGTACAACACGGGCTTGTCGACGGGAACAGCTTTGCTGATGCCCCCTGAGAACGGGGAAATCAATCGTGAAACCATCAACGAGCTCGCACAGTGGATTGCCGAGGCGCAGGAGCGTCATCCCGAGATTGTCGCTGCCCGACTGCAGTGGGAGGCCGCCAAGGCCAAGGTCGAGTCTGTTCGTTCCGAAGGCTTGCCGACTGTAGATTTAACAGGGAATTTCTATCAAAACGGTTACCCGAATCAGGCGCTTCAGGCTAGAAAGACGAATGTCTCCACATTGGGTGTGACCTTGAATATTCCCCTATTTGAAGGCTTCTCCCGGCATTACAAAATCTATGGCGCGGAAGCCATGGCAGAGCAAAAAGAGGCGCAGAGCAAGGACGTGGAGCATCAGGTACTCACTGAATTGGTCAAGGCGCATGCCGAGGCCCGCTCTTCCCTGAATAACCTGCAATCTTCCGAGGATTTGCTGCGTGCCACGAAGGCTGCGGTGGACTCTTCCGAGCGGCGTTATGCGAAAGGTGTTGCCGATATTCTTGAGCTGCTTTCGGTGCAGTCGGCCTTGACGGATGCTCAGCAACAACGCATACGCAGCCTGAATGAATGGCGTGCGGCTCGTCTGCGACTCTTTGCTGCAGCAGGCACATTGGGGCGGATTATGGTGACGGCCAGTTCCGGCAGCGCTTATACTCAATCGTCCGGGCGGCTGCCATGACGAACCGCTGTTTTCGGTTTCGCGCGGTTTCATTGTCTGCGACAAAGAATTGTTGATTGAATTTGCACATAGACCACTATTTGTTCAAGAACAGGGCGTAACCCATCATGCAAAACGATACTAGTGCCGCAACCGAACTGGATGTTGAATTAAAAGCTGCCGAAAAGCTTGCGGAAACAGGCACGCTAGATCTGATGCCGTTGATTCAGATGGCCGATCGCCTCGGAACGGCTGGGCGTGTTTCAGAAGTTATCAATCTTTATCGTTGCTGGCTGTCCAACACAAAGTCGCCAATCGCTCATATCGCCCGCTTCAATCTTGCGGTGGCTTTATCCGCTGTTGAGCGCCTGCCTGAGGCCGAGGAAGTTTATCGCAAGGCGATTTACGAGCGTCCCGATTTTGCCCAGTGCTGGTTCAACTTGGGGGCTGTTATCGAGCGGCAAAAGCGGCCGGAGCAGGCGCTGGCAATCTGGAAATCCATGCTGGAGCATCCGCTGGTCGGGCCGGACTTGAACAGGGATTTGTACATTCTGGTCTTGAATAGCATGGGGCGCTTATTGGAGGAAATCCGGCAGTTCCAGCCAGCTGAACAAAAGCTGTTCGCCAGCCTGCAAACCGATCCTGAGCAGCCCAAAGTTATTCAGCATTGGGTTCACCTACGGCAAAAGCAGTGCGAATGGCCGGTTTATTGCGACCTGGATAATTTGTCGTATGGCAAGATGATTCAAGCAACATCGCCGCTGGCCATGTTGTCGGCCACCGACGATCCCGGCTTGCAATTGGCTGCGGCGGTTCATTTCGCCATTGAGCGCGTCAATCTTCGCGTGCCGGTTCTGGCGCCTGCCTCTGGCTATGCGCACGACAAGTTGCGTATCGCTTTCCTTTCATCTGATTTTTGCTTGCATGCCGTTTCCCTATTAACTGTTGAGTTGATCGAATTACTCGATCGTTCTCGTTTCGATGTTTATGGCTTTTGCTGGAGTCGGGAAGATAACTCGGCCATGCGAGCCCGACTCAAGAAGGCTTTTGACTGGTTTGTTCCGATTGGCGCGATGGACGATGCAAGCGCTGCGCAGGCGATACGGGCGAACGAGATAGACATCCTGATCGATCTGCAAGGACTTACGTCCGGGGCGCGGCCTAACATCCTCTCGTATCGTGCGGCGCCGGTGCAGATGACCTATTTGGGGTTCCCTGGGCCTACCGGCCACCCATGTATCGACTATGTCATTGCCGATCGGTATTTGATCCCTGATTGTGAGCGTCCCTATTACACGGAAAAGCCGCTTTATCTTCCCAAGGTGTTCCAAAGCAGCGACCGCCAGCGGCCGGTGTCCGCGTTGCCCTCAAGGGCGCAATGCGGCTTGCCGGACGATGTTTTCGTCTACTGCTCGTTCAACAACAACTACAAGTTCACCGAAGAGGTTTTCGATTGCTGGATGAGAATTCTGGCGCGTGTTCCGGAGTCGGTGCTTTGGTTGCTGGCCGATAACGAGTGGTCGCAGGCGAATCTTGCTGCCTTGGCGGAAAAGCAGGGAATTGACAGGGGGCGCCTGATTTTTGCGCCGCGAGTTGCTCCGGCTGATTATTTGGCGCGCTACACTGCGGCCGATCTGTTTCTCGATGCTTACCCGTTCAATGCTGGAACGACAGCGAATGACGCCCTCTGGATGGGGCTTCCAGTGCTGACTCGTTCCGGGCGAACCTTTGCTTCGCGCATGGCGGGTGGTTTGTTAACCTCGCTTGGTATGCCAGAGCTGATCACAGACACTTTAACGGAATACGAAGAACGAGCCGTTGAGCTGGCGGTTCGCAAGGCGGACTATCAGGAAATGCGTGCAAAATTGGCACGTCAGCGGGAAACCTCTCCGCTCTTCGATATGGAAAACTTCGTCAAAGATTTTGGCGATGCGGTCAGCGAAGTGGCAGTTCGTTCGGTATAAAAAACAATGGCTTGCAGCAAGGCAAGCCATTGTTGTAAAGCTGCAGTGCTGGGCTGATCAGCGTTTGAGGATCAGGCCTTGTCCGGTTGGCAGCGGGAAAACGCGATAGCCGCGTTTTTCGAACCACGGGTCTTCGTCGTGTTTTTGCTTTCGATAGATACCGGCCCATTCGTAGTCATCCATGATGATGACGCCACCGCTAACAACGCGATCAAACAGATGTTCCAGTGCGGCGAGTTCGCCTTCGGCGTTGTTCAGGTCGATGTGCAAATAAGCGAGCTGTTCGGGGATGCCCTGCTCAAACGAGTCGGGTATAAAGCCAGAGATCAGACGGACCTGCTTATAGTCGGCGAAGCGCTTTTTGACTTCTTCGAAAAAGCCTTGCTGCTGGCCGGCAAACGAATGTCCCTCAACGGGGTTGTAATCAAAGGTATCGTATCCCCAGAAGGTTTTCGGGAAATTGACGCCGCCCAGGTAATCCATGACCGTCTTGATTCCTGTGCCGGTATACACGCCGCACTCGGCAAAGTCCCCTTCCAACTGGACACAATGAAAAGCCGCGCAAGTCAGGATGTAACGACGCCAGGCAATAGCCTGATCCGCATCGTTCTGAATGTTGCTGGTCCAAGCCTGACGAAACGCATCGTCGTCGAACAAGGAGTTGTTGCGCCCCCAAGTAAAGAGGTTGTCACCGAAATAGTACCCTGGCGTGACCAGGCTCTTTGCTTCTTCCATCAAAGCCATAAAGCGTGCCGGATCAGAAATCCCCCACGATTTTGGCGTGGAAAAGTTGATGATCTGGTCAAGCGGGAGTTCTTTCAGAGTTGGCAAATCCATGGTTGACCTCTGTTTGGTTGTTGAAAATACTGGGACGAGCTTCTATGGAGAAAGCCGGGAATGCAGGCACTCATTGATTACCGCAAACACTCGCCACATTAACGTAGAAATTTAATCTTGGGCAAACAAATCGGCGATATGGCCAGTCATCTGGATGAAAAGAGTCGGATGAAAAGAGTCTGAGATTGCTCTGAGCAAAGCATGATTGCGGCGGGGCTTTCGGGCTTGGCTACGAGTCGACTACACAGCGTGATTGATTCGCCTGTGCGCGTGTGTCGTCGACTGGCCGTCCGGGCCGTAGAGATCGAGCGCTTTTTTGCCGCCCTGTAGCGCTTCTAAGGCTTTGTTGTTGTATTGCAGTCGGATTTGAATTAATTCGCCATTGAGACGATTAAGTTCGCGCGCGTCATTGGCGAGGCTCAGAATGCTTTTCCAGGCATTCGATGCTGTTTTTTCCGTAGGGTGTTTTGCACACCACGCCTCAACGCCAATGCGGTCAGGGGCGAATCCTTCAGCGCCGAGTGATTTATTGCGTTGTGCGGCCAAGCTGTTTATTTGAATCGTGAGCTTGTCTTTTTGGTCGATGAGTGCAAGTAGCTCATCGGCAGGGCCGGTGCTGAGTGATGCTTGTTCGAGTTTGAGCAGCTCGACAAACTGTCGAATCGTCGCAGCCTCAAGCGCAAGTGTTTGAGAAACGCTGTCTTTCACGCCTGTTGCTGCCGGAAAGTCAGGCTTGCCGCTGGGAGTCTACGAGTTCTTTTGCCGAATCGATCAGGCGCTCTGCGATGGCTCCGGCATTGATCGTAAAGCGGCCTTCCGCGATAGCTTGTTTGATTTCCGAAACACGCGCGGCATCAAAGGACTGATCATCGCCGGATACGCTAAATTGGGCCGAGAGGGCGCTCAGCTGAACCTTGTCGTTGCTCGTCGAGCTTGTCTTGCTGGCAGAGTGGCTGCGAGTGTCTTTTACGGGCGGTGCGCCTAATGGCGTTGTTGATCTGTCGATTTTCATGGTCGTGCCTCGATTGGTTTTCTGCTTACAGGTGCTAACGGCTTTAATCGGGCGAACTTTAGCACTCTTTTCTTTGTTTTCTTAATGCTTTGGCTGGGCCTTATTGATCAGCGAGTGACTTCTACGATGCTGCCTGCACGGGCGACGCCACTGACCGTTTGTCCGGATGGGGTGCGTACTTGCACAGACTGACCGGCGACGGCGTTGCCTAGTGCTACGCCCTCGCTGCTGACGCTAAAACCGGCGCCGTTCGCTACCGTTTTTACGGTTTGTCCTTGCTGAACGGCCCATGGTGCGATCAACTGGTCGCTACGCAGGGCTTGCCCGGCAGCCATACCGATCTTTACGGTTTTTCCAATGGCTTGTGTTCGATCAGTAAGGGCGTTTGCCGGCAGTGTGCTCAAATCGCCGCTGCGCACGACAATGTCGTCCGCACTGACGCTATAGCCTGCCGGCATCGCGCGCGCTGAAATGAGATAGTTGCCGCTTACGTTGACTTGAACGGGTACGTAAACCGTCCATTTTGCGGGCCCGAGGCAGCGAACGCCGACTGTGCTCTTTCCCCAAAGCCTGCTAGCCCCC
>RRZU012869409.1_pt1 | contig 13409 bp, 15 predicted proteins | sample 2165561 | NCBI WGS metagenome assembly RRZU01 (sample SAMN10456909, study PRJNA506462) | wastewater metagenome | isolation source: wastewater sludge | place: USA: Moscow, Idaho
GATAAATAAACACGTAAAAATCTTACGAAAATTAGCATGCTAATAACGCGATGACAGGCTGTGGATAACTCTGTTTACAAGAGTATTTCAGGAACGAAAAAAACAACCTCAACGAATGATTTCATTGTGGAAGTATTTTTGTTTTGGAAGAAATTTTGGAGCGGGAAACGAGACTCGAACTCGCGACCCCGACCTTGGCAAGGTCGTGCTCTACCAACTGAGCTATTCCCGCAAAAACTGGCGTCCCCTAGGGGACTCGAACCCCTGTTACCGCCGTGAAAGGGCGGTGTCCTAGGCCACTAGACGAAGGGGACGCATCCTTCAGCTTCTTAAAGCTTGCAACTTCATCTGCTTATGTACTTTTCAGTATTGCTTCGAAGTGGTGCGCATATTACGGATAGATTGCATATCCGTCAAGCACTATTATGAAAATAGTTTGAAATTAATGCTCTGCAGCGTTTTTTGGCATAAACATCAGCTGAATTTCATGATTCCAATCAAAATCCTCACCGTTTTCTAAGGCAGCATAACGACGGTCTTCGAGCTCTTGGTATTTTTCAATTTCTTCATCTGGCATAAAGTGTAAGCAATCACCACCAAAAAACCACAACAGATCACGCGGCACTAAATGCGCGATTTGCGGATAACGCTGAAACACCTGACTCATAATATCTTGGCCGACATACAAGTCTTCAGTGCTCTCACGTAAATCCTGCACCATTTCATCAAAACGCTCTAAGAACAGCGCATGGTGATTTTCCGGGACGACTTCGGCATCCGCCACTGCAACTAAAATTGTGCGCAAGTGGGCAAGTAACTGTAAATGCTGTTCAACGTGCGGCGTGGTCATACGGTATCCCCTTAAAAACAAGCCGTGCAGTATAAAGCCTGCACGGTATTAACCCAACACTAGCAAGCATTCAGCAAACGCTCTCTATCACTCAGCGAGCTGCTCAAGCAAGCGCAAACCCACCCACTGCTTAGCAAACTGCGCCGCGCAACGACCATTGCGATTACCGCGCGCGGAGGCCCAACTGATCGCCTCTTTAGCCGCCACCTCATCAAACTGCCATTGCAGCTGAGTCGGCTGAGCGTATTCAGCAATCCAGTGCTGCACTACAGCCAAATAATGCTCTTGATCGAAGGGATAAAATGACAGCCACAAACCAAAACGGTCTGACAGAGCAATTTTATCCTCTACAGCTTCGTTAGGATGCAGCTCACCACCATCACCCTGCTGCCAATGTTGATTATCACTGTGCTGCTCAGGCAATAAATGCCGGCGATTGGAGGTGGCGTATAACAGCACATTATCCGGTGCGCGCTCTAAGGAGCCATCCAGCACACTTTTTAAAATTCGATAATCGCCCTCGCCCGCCTCAAAGGATAAGTCATCGCAAAAGACAATAAAATGCTGCGGCAAATCCGCTAAGGACTCAACAATCATCGGCAAGTCGGCTAAATCATTGCGCTCCACTTCAATCAAGCGCAAACCTTGATTGGCATATTCAGCTAACAAAGCACGCACCAGCGAAGATTTACCAGTGCCACGCGCACCCCACAGCAGCGCATGATTGGCCGGAAAGCCGCGTAAAAACTGCTGGGTATTACGCAGCAATTGTTCACACTGGCGCTCCACACCTAATAAATCCGCTAAACGAATATCCGCACCAATCTGAATCGGGCGAAAAAAACTGCTATTGCCGCTGCGCTGCCAACTGGCAGCTGACACGCTGTTCCAATCAATCGGCTCTGTGGGCTTAGGCAGTAAAGGTTCTACTTGCTGCAACACCTGATTAGCGCGCTGTAAAAACTCATTAAGTAACTCTGACATCCAGCTCTCCTTGTATATGCTCAGCAGCCTGTCGCGCGCACTCATGGCCTAAGGCACGCCACACACTGACTCACGATCTATTAAGCCGGCTGTAACAGCAGTGCTACCGAGTTAATGCAGTAACGTAAACCCGTTGGTGCTGGGCCATCAGGGAACACATGCCCTAAATGCGCATCACAGCGTGAGCACACCACTTCCACACGCTGCATACCATGGCTGTTATCGGTATGTTCAATCACAGCCTCAGGCGTGAGCGGTTGCCAGTAACTGGGCCAACCGCAGCCTGCGTCAAATTGATGCTGGGCGTCAAACAACGGCTGCCCACAACACACACAATTAAAGATGCCCTGAAACTTGGGTGATTGGTACTCACCAGTGAATGGGCGCTCAGTCCCGCCTAGACGGCACACACTAAACTGCTCGTCAGTTAACTGCTCACGCCACTGTTCGGCGCTTTTTTCAATCTTTTTCATCATATTCTCCAAATAAAGCACGGTGATAAGCACTGCGCTCCCTTTCACCTTTGCTAGCACAGTCGTATGATAGGCATCTTTAAGTGCCTCTCTACATATTGCAATGCAGTGCCGCAATCGAGGACACGGGCGATTTATCTGCTGCACTCATCAGTGCTCCATCTTCACAGAACGCCCCTTTATTGACCTATTTTATCGGGATACTCAATACCATGCAGTTCAGCAAATCGAACAAGCTCGCTAACGTTTGTTATGACATCCGAGGCCCTGTACTGAAACACGCCAAACGTCTTGAGGACGAAGGCCAGCGCATTTTAAAGCTTAATATTGGTAATCCTGCACCCTTTGGCTTTGAAGCACCAGAAGAAATCCTGCAAGACGTGATGCGCAATTTACCCACGGCGCAGGGTTACAGTGACTCCAAAGGCTTATTCAGTGCACGCAAAGCCATTATGCAGTACTACCAACAGAAAAATGTTGAAGGCGTGGGCGTCGAAGACATTTATCTGGGCAACGGCGTCTCCGAGCTGATCGTGATGACCCTGCAAGCGTTGCTCAACAACAACGACGAAGTGTTGATTCCAGCACCGGACTACCCGCTGTGGACTGCGGCTACCAGCTTGGCCGGCGGTAAGCCTGTGCACTATTTATGTGATGAGCAAGCGAACTGGTTTCCAGATATCGATGATATGCGCTCCAAAATCACCTCGAACACTAAAGCCATTGTGTTGATTAACCCCAACAACCCAACCGGTGCTGTGTACTCTAAAGAAGTGCTGCTGGACATTCTCGAACTGGCGCGCCAGCACAATTTAGTGGTGTTCTCAGACGAGATTTACGACAAGATTCTTTACGATGACGCCGTACACGTTTGCACTGCGTCATTGGCCACGGATGTGTTGTGCTTAACCTTTAACGGTTTATCTAAATCCTACCGTGTTGCAGGTTTCCGCTCGGGCTGGGTCGCCGTCTCTGGCCCTAAACATCGTGCCCGCAGCTATATTGAAGGCTTGGATATTCTCTCCAACATGCGCCTGTGCGCCAACGTACCGGCTCAGCACGCGATTCAAACCGCACTGGGTGGTTATCAGAGTATCAATGACCTGGTCTTACCGAACGGTCGCTTACTCGAGCAGCGCAATCGCACTTGGGAGTTGCTCAACGATATCCCGGGTGTCAGTTGCGTCAAGCCGATGGGGGCGCTGTATGCCTTCCCGAAAATTGACCCGAAAATCTGCCCGATTCATAACGATGAGAAATTCGTTTTAGATTTACTGCTCTCTGAGCGCTTACTCGTCGTACAAGGCACGGCTTTTAACTGGCCGTGGCCAGATCACTTCCGCGTGGTGACTCTGCCGCGCGTGGATGACCTTGAGCAGGCGATTGGTCGTATTGGTAATTTCTTAAAAACCTATCGCCAGTAAACACTTCACTGATCAGACGACATCAAAGGCCAGCCTCTGCTTCATCAGGCTGGCTTTTTTGTTATAATCAACCCTTGAATTTAAGGCATACTCCGACGCTGCGCTGTGCGCCCTAGCACAGACACAGTTTGCAACAGTACGGCCCTTGCAGCGCGCCTGCGCAGCCCTTATATAGTTTATCTGTCTACACTTTTGGAGCTTTTCGCACATGATGCGTATTTTTTTATTCTTAGCGACTAACATTGCTGTTCTGTTAATTGCCAGCGTCACCCTCAGCTTGCTGGGTGTCGACCGTTTTACCGGTCAAAACCATGGCGACTTATTAATCTTCTGTGCGGTATTTGGTTTTTCTGGGTCTTTAGTTTCGCTGTTTATTTCTAAATGGATGGCCAAACGCAGCACCGGCACCCAAGTGATTGACCAACCGCGCACCCGCCAAGAGCAATGGTTAGTGCAAACCGTAGCTGAATTGGCGGAAAAAGCCGGTATTGGTATGCCAGAAGTGGGTATTTTCCCATCACCGCAGTCCAACGCCTTTGCTACGGGCTGGAACCGTAACAGTGCGTTAGTCGCGGTCAGCCAAGGCCTGCTCGATCGCTTCTCACAAGATGAAGTCAAAGCTGTGCTGGCACACGAGATTGGTCACGTTGCCAATGGCGATATGGTCACTATGGCGTTATTGCAAGGTGTGGTGAACACCTTTGTGATGTTCTTTGCGCGTATTTTCGGTGACTTTGTCGATAAAGCCATCTTGAAAAATGAAGACGGCCGCGGCATTGGTTACTTTGTTGCGACAATTGCTGCCGAATTGGTCCTAGGTCTCTTGGCGAGCATGATTGTGATGTGGTTCTCACGTCGCCGCGAATTCCGTGCCGATGAAGCCGGTGCTGATTTAGCCGGCAAGCAAGCGATGATCAGTGCGCTGAACAGCCTACGCTCCGAGCAAAACATCGAAGCTGACATGCCTAAGGCGCTGACTGCTTTTGGTATTAATGGCGGTTTAAAAGAAGGCTTGGCCGGTTTATTTATGAGCCACCCGCCTTTAGAAGTACGTATCGCTGCACTGCAACAAAGAAACTAATACCCGCAACACAACAGAGCCCAGTACGTGAATGCGTGCTGGGCTCTTTTTATTTAGGGGTTGCTCAATACCGGCTCATAGCTAAGGCTTGAGCAAACGCTCTAGACTCTGGCTTAATTTTTGACGCAGTTCAGGTGTATTACAAACTGAATCTTTAGCCAGCGCGACATATAAGCTCTGTGTGTGCACCGGCTGCTCCATAAGCTCAAAGCGACGCAGCAAGTCATGCTGGTGCAAGTACTCACGCATCCCCTGCTCTTCAGCAATTAAGTAATCCGAGCGCCCTGCTAACACCCTCTCCACCGCCTGCTCAAGACTCTGCGCAGTACGCACTGGCCAATTTAATAGCTGCGCTTGCAGATCAAAGTCAACTAAGCGCTGCGGCGGCACAACGCGCACACCACGCAACCCTAGCAGCTCAGGCCATTGCTTAAGCGTACGATGCTCACCAACACGCACCCACAATCCATATTTCTTTTGCATATAGGCCGATGCTAAATAATCTAAATGATGATCCTGCGCAGCTTGCTGATCCACACCTATAATTAGATCAATGCGGCCACTTTGCACTTCAGCCAATGCTGTATCCTGCTCGGCAGACACCAACTTGATCTTCAGGCGTGAAGTTTGTGCCAGTTTTTGTAAAAACTCAGTACTCAACTGTCGCGACACAGTATCAGTGCTCGATTTCAGCGCCTGAGTCGCTGCTGGCTGAGCAAAGTAACTGGCAGCCACCAAGGTATGACAAGCTTGCGGCTCGGCCAGCACTGCAGATGCTGCGCTATAACTTAAAGCTGCGACTATAGCGCACTGTACAAATCGCTTGCTCATAACACTCCACTGCATTCACTGATCACTTAAGAGCCTTATATTACACACCCTCAAGCCAACAAGCGCTATAGCCTTCAGTCATGCTACTTATAGCCGGCACGCGACCGAGTTTGGCTAAAGGCCATAACAGCTATCTACAGGTATAAAAAAGCCCGCAACTAAGCGGGCTTTTTTACAACACATACAGCTTACAGCGCGTTTTCAAGCTCTGGTATAGCTTCGAACAAGTCCGCAACTAAACCATAATCAGCCACTTGGAAAATCGGTGCATCTTCATCTTTGTTGATCGCAACGATCACTTTAGAATCTTTCATACCCGCCAAGTGTTGAATCGCACCGGAAATACCAACAGCGATATACAGCTCTGGCGCAACAATTTTACCTGTCTGGCCCACTTGCATATCGTTAGGTACAAAGCCTGCGTCAACTGCAGCACGTGAAGCACCCACAGCAGCGCCAAGCTTATCGGCGACGCGGTTAAGCATTTCAAAGTTTTCGCCATTCTGCATACCACGACCGCCAGATACGACGATTTTTGCAGCAGTCAGCTCAGGACGATCTGATTTTGCTAGCTCTTCGCCTACAAACGCAGAAATACCCGCATCACCGCCCACAGAAACAGCTTCAACGCTTGCAGAACCACCTTCAGCGGCTACAGCATCAAAACCAGTACCACGCACAGTGATCACTTTGATCGCAGCGTTAGACTGTACGGTAGCAATTGCGTTACCGGCATAGATTGGACGCTTAAAAGTATCAGCGCTTTCTACTGCGATAATTTCAGAAATCTGGTCAACGTCCAGTAATGCAGCAACACGTGGCAGAATGTTTTTGCCGTTTGTTGTCGCTGACGCAAGAATATGTGAATACCCTTTACCCAGCTCTGCAATCAATGGTGCAACGTTTTCAGGCAACTGATGGCCAAACGCAGCATTATCCGCAGACAATACTTTGCTTACGCCTTCAACCTTGGCAGCTGCTTGCGCAGCAGCATCACAGTTAGCACCTGCAACCAGTACATGAATGTCACCGCCAATCGCTTTCGCTGCGGCAACGGTGTTCAGGGTAGCAGCACCCAGAGCGTCGTTAGTGTGCTCAGCAATAACCAAAATAGACATTAAATTACCTTCGCCTCGTTTTTCAGTTTTTCGACCAATTGAGCCACATCTGCCACTTTGATACCTGCACTGCGTGTTGCCGGTGCTTCGACTTTCAAAGTTTTAACTGTGGACGCGGTAGAAACGCCTAAAGAATCTGGAGTAATAGTTTCCAGCGGCTTTTTCTTAGCTTTCATGATGTTAGGCAGTGATGCATAACGTGGCTCATTCAAGCGCAGGTCAGTGGTGACAATAGCTGGTAAATTCAGCGTAACAGTTTGCAAACCACCATCAATTTCACGAGTGACATTCACTTTATCGCCAGATACTTCAACTTTAGAAGCAAAAGTACCTTGCGCATAACCTGTTAATGCACCCAGCATTTGACCGGTTTGGTTGTTATCACTGTCAATAGCCTGCTTACCCAGCATGACCAACTGTGGCTGCTCTTGATCAACCACAGCCTTGAGCAGCTTAGCCACTGCTAAAGAGCTCAGCTCCTCTGCAGTCTCAACCAAGATTGCACGGTCAGCGCCAAGAGCTAGTGCTGTACGCAGTTGCTCTTGAGCAGCTGCTGGACCAATAGAAACTGCAACAACTTCAGTTGCAATACCTTTTTCCTTTAAACGTATGGCTTCTTCAACGCCAATTTCGCAGAAAGGGTTCATAGACATTTTAACGTTGGCGAGATCAACGCCAGTGTTGTCCGCTTTAACGCGAACCTTCACGTTATAGTCAACCACTCGCTTGACAGCTACTAGAACCTTCATGGTTTCCTCGATATCCCGGGTGAATAAATAATAGTACCAAGACAGACTTGGCATGAATGATGCGCTTGCTCGAATATATAACTAACCCATCTAATAAGTACACATCTTTTGTTATCTTGAACGTAACGTCCAAATGGGTCAAGACACGAACAGACCATTTGCAAATGGCTTTTTCAGGGTATTCTAAACAGGCTACAAACAAATTCAAACGAGCGTTTGCATTGGAAGAGCGCGCCGTGATAGATATAATGCACAAAACACTCACTATTAATGTGAAAGATCCACGCATTAAAAATAAAATAATGAACAACGTGTGCAGGAGATAGCTTGTGGAACGCGAATTTATGGAATTCGATGTCGTCATCGTAGGTGCAGGCCCATCGGGGCTTTCAGCCGCATGTCGACTCAAACAAAAGGCAGCTGACGCTGGCCAAGAGATCAGCGTTTGTGTCGTTGAAAAAGGCTCTGAAGTCGGTGCCCACATTCTCTCTGGTGCAGTTTTTGAGACGCGCGCGCTCGATGAATTATTTCCTAATTGGAAAGAATTAGGTGCTCCACTCAACACTCCGGTGAAGCGCGACGACATTTATTTACTTAAAAACGCGGAAAAAGCGCAAAAAGTTCCTAACTTTTTCGTGCCAAAAACCATGCACAACGAAGGAAATTATATTATTTCCTTGGGTAATTTATGCCGTTGGTTAGCTGAGCAAGCCGAAAACTTAGGCGTCGAAGTGTATCCAGGCTTTGCCGCACAAGAAGCATTGATCAATGAAGACGGTGCAGTTTACGGTATTTTAACCGGTGACATGGGTGTTGACCGTGACGGTAACCCTAAAGACGGTGTGTACACACCGGGCATGGAACTGCGTGCTAAATACACCTTATTTGCTGAAGGCTGCCGTGGTCATATTGGTAAGCAACTGATCAGCCGCTATAACCTTAATAACGAAGCCGATGCCCAGCATTACGGCTTGGGTATCAAAGAAATCTGGGATATTGACCCAGCTAAACACGAAGAAGGCCTAGTGGTACACACTGCTGGCTGGCCGCTGGATGATGATAACCCAGGTGGTTCATTCCTCTACCACACCGAAAACAACCAAGTGGTTGTCGGCTTAATTGTTGATCTGTCGTACAGCAATCCCTACTTATCTCCTTTTGATGAGTTCCAACGTTATAAACATCACCCAGTGATCAGCCAATACCTTGAAGGCGGTACCCGTGTCGCCTATGGCGCACGTGCTATTGCTAAAGGTGGCTTAAACTCACTACCGAAAATGGTCTTCCCAGGTGGTGCTTTAATAGGTTGTGATTTAGGTACACTCAACTTTGCCAAAATCAAAGGCAACCACACCGCAATGAAATCAGGCATGTTAGCCGCTGAAGCTGCAGCTGATGCCGTTTTTGCTGGCCGTGAAGGTGGTGATGAACTAACGGCTTATGTGGATGCATTTAAAACCAGCTGGCTGTACGAAGATTTATTCACCAGCCGTAACTTTGGTCCCGCCATCCACAAATTTGGCGCCGTACTCGGTGGCGCTTTTAACTATGTTGATCAGAATATTTTTGGCGGTAAGCTTCCATTCACTTTACGCGATACCACGCCAGACTATGCCAAGCTAAAACTAGCAGCTGACTCGAAGAAAATTGCTTATCCAAAGCCCGACGGCAAGTTAAGCTTTGATAAGCTCAGTTCGGTATTCTTATCCAACACCAACCATGAAGAAATTCAGCCCTGCCACCTTAAGTTGGCCGACGCGAGCATTCCTCTGGCGAAAAACTTACCGATGTATGATGAACCTGCGCAGCGTTACTGCCCAGCAGGCGTGTATGAAGTCGTTACTCAGGAAAGCGGTGAGCAGAAGTTTCAGATCAACGCGCAAAACTGTGTGCACTGTAAAACCTGTGATATTAAAGACCCTGCACAAAATATCACTTGGGTGGCACCCGAAGGTACCGGCGGCCCGAACTATCCAAATATGTAATTGGATCTAGCTGCTCAAAAAGCCCTCCTTGCGAGGGCTTTTTTAATCCCAAAAAGAATATCAAAATTACTTTTAATTCTTTTACAGCATAAAAAGCTCTCCCTATAGTGAGTTCTTCTACTCTTCATCCAAGGGATCGCGATATGAAACGCTTGTTCACTGCATCACTCTTTGCTTTAGGCTTTAGCGCAGCAGCTACACTGCAAGCCGCGCCACTTTTGAACGTTTCATATGATGTGATGCGCGACTTCTACAAGGACTACAACCCTGCCTTCCAGAAGCACTGGCAAGAGCAAGGCAATAAAGCAGCGCAAATTCAAATGTCACACGGCGGCTCAAGCAAACAAGCCCGCTCAGTGATTGACGGCCTGCCGGCTGATGTTATTACGATGAATATGGCCACCGATATCAATGCGCTATATGAATACGGCAAGCTGATTCCAGAAAACTGGGCCGAACGCTTGCCTAATAACAGCGCACCCTTTACTTCTGCCACTGTACTGATAGTGCGCAAAGGTAACCCAAAAAACTTACAAGACTGGCCTGACCTGCTTAAAGATGGCGTACAAATTATTGTGCCCAACCCTAAAACATCAGGTAACGGTCGCTACACCTATCTGTCCGCCTGGGCTTATGTGCTCAAAAATGGTGGCGATGAGCAAGCAGCTAAAGACTTTGTTGGCAAACTCTTTAAGCAAGCACCTGTACTGGATACCGGTGGCCGTGCGGCAACCAGCACCTTTATGCAAAACAAGATCGGTGATGTCTTAATCACCTTTGAGAACGAAGCAGAAATGATCGCGCGTGAATTTGGTCACGGCGCATTTGAAGTGGTCTACCCAAGCGTCAGCGCTGAGGCTGAGCCACCTGTGACTATCGTCGACAAGGTTGTAGATCGCAAAGGCTCGCGCGTGATTGCTGAGGCTTACCTTAACTACTTGTGGTCTGATGAAGCGCAACGTATTGCGGCTAACAACTACCTGCGTCCACGCAACACTGAAATCCTTGCAGAGTTTGCTGACCGTTTCCCTAAAGTAGAATTTATGCCGGTCGAAGCGACATTTGGCAGTTGGGCGGAGATTCAAAAAACTCACTTTAATGACGGTGGTATCTTTGATCAGGTGTACGCAGATCAAAACTAACTGATAAAACCACCCATGTCTTGGGGCCTAGCTGAGCTTAAAAATATATCAAACTCAAGATATATTAGAATGCTCACAGCCCCAAAACATACAGCATTATGGTATGCAACAAAAAATACGCTTAATACGCTTTACGCTAAGAAGCTTAAGCAACCACATAGATCACTGCTTCTTTTTTACATACAAGACAAGATTATGGTCAACCATCTCGTAGCCCATATCTTCAACAATTTTGTGTTGACGTCTTTCAATTTCTTCATCAAAAAACTCAAACACTTCACCTGAGTCCACACACACGATATGGTCATGGTGCTCACCATCATCAAGCTCAAAGACCGCATGGCCACCATCAAAGTTGTGACGTATAACCAAGCCTGCAGCCTCAAACTGCGTCAATACTCGGTAGACAGTTGCCAAGCCAACATCTTCGCCAGAGTCCATTAAAGTCTTATAAACATCCTCTGCACTCATGTGCCGAGGCTCACATGAGTCAAGGATTTGCATAATTTTAACGCGCGGTAAAGTCACCTTTAAACCGGCTTTACGTAATTCAATATTTTCAGCCATAATCGTTTTCTCACTAATGCGGTTTCGCTGAGGCGCACAATGCAGGTATGATCAGCGTATCTGTTACCTATTCACGATAGTGGAAGTCCGTCTCCAATGCAAAATAGCCCAAGTATTATTCGTAGTTTTACCCTTGCCAGCTTACTCGTACTGGCTGGATGCTCATTCCCTGGCGTCCATAAAATTGATATTCAGCAAGGCAACGTTGTCACTCAAGACATGGTTGACCAATTGCGCCCTGGTATGAATACACGCCAAGTACGCTTTATTATGGGAACTCCCTTAATTGCCGATACCTTTCATAACAATCGCTGGGATTACTTATACAGTATCCAAGTTGCTGGCGGAACACGCAAACAAGAACGTATCAGCCTGATCTTTGATGACAACAACGAGTTACAAAGTTTAGGCGGTGATTTCGTGCCTGGCATCAGTCGTGACCAAGCTATTTTAGGCCAACCAGCGACTCAAAACAGCGACAACGCTGCACAAGCTGAATCTAACACACAACCCGCAACACCTGCTGTTGAGCAGTACACAGCGCCGGAGCCGGGTTCCCTACAAGAACAAATCCAGCGTGAAGTGGATGCCATAGAAACTGCACCAATCCCAACCTCGCGCTTAGAAGACGGCGAGCTCTAACGCTCTAGAGCATGCCCTGCAGCAGAGCCCGACATTATTGCGCGGATTCTGCTGCTTTTGCTTGTGCGGCACGCTCAGCGCGCTGACGACGTACTTCCTTAGGATCTGCCAGCAAAGGTCGATAAATCTCGACGCGCTCGCCGGCAGTTAAAATATGTTCCTCAGGTCGTGCTATCGATTTACCAAAGATGCCCAAGGGACTCTGCGCTAAGTCTAAGTCAGCAAACTCTTTATCCAGTCCTGAGCGCACAGCAGCTTCGCGCGCATGCGTGCCTTGCGGCACCTGCAATTGTACAATTTTCTGCTTGTGCGCTAAAGCATAGGCCACTTCAACATTGATCATGGGCTTATCCATAGAGTTCTTTAGCTCGCTGACAAAACGCATCAACCATAGTGTTGGCCGCCTGAGTAAATAGAGGCCCTAAGGTTGCTTTGATGATGGGACCGGCATAATCAAACTCTAAATCAAGGCTGATCTTGCATGCTTTTTCACCTAAGGCTTTAAACTCCCATACACCTTGCAACTGGCTAAAGGGACCTTCTTCAAGCGCCATGCTAATGCTTTGATTAGCTACTAAAGTATTTTTCGTCACAAAACGCTGTGATAAATGCCCTTTAGCAATCATCAATGCCGCACGCATGGACTCGTCGGTTTGCTCAAGCACTTCACTGGCTGAACACCAAGGTAAAAATTGCGGGTAGCTAGGAACATCATTAATCAATTCATACAATGCTGCAGCACTGTATGGCAATAAAGCAGAACGTTGAATGCGTGTGGCCATAGTAAGTCTTTATCCACCAGTTAAATGCGTTTAACACAACCGCAACAAGCAGTGACACCTGAGCTGATCTCGCAAATCAGCACCTCAGTGACTCAAGCACCTGTTATAAGCTGTTTAACACTCTAAATAATACGCTATTGTCATGTATTCACCACTGGCGCTCAAGCAAACACTAAAGATTCCTTGCTAGACTCTCGCCAGATACACAATTAGGTCTTATAATCTCTAGTTATGGCTAAACATAAAAAACAACCTCAAGGCACCATTGCGCTCAATAAAAAAGCGCTACACGATTACTTTGTCGAACAACGTATAGAGGCCGGTATTGCTCTAGCTGGTTGGGAGATTAAGAGTTTACGTGCAGGTAAAGCACAACTGGTGGACAGTTATGTCTTACTGAAAGACGGCGAAGCATGGCTGATGGGCTGTCATATCAGTCCACTCACGGCTGCCAGTACGCATGTGATTACTGATCCCACTCGCACACGTAAGTTGCTGCTGAATCGCAATGAACTCGATAAGCTCTTGGCTGGCGTGCAGCAAAAAGGCTACACCTGTGTGGCTTTAGCTTTGTACTGGAAAAAACATCTAGTCAAGTGCGAAATTGCGCTGGGTAAAGGTAAAAAAGATTACGATAAGCGTCACGTTGAAAAAGAACGCGACTCCAACCGTGAAATGCAGCGCGCACGTCACGATGGTAAAAAGGCAGTTTAAGCCTGCAGTATTGTCAGGTCAGCGCATGAGGGCGCTGACCACCCTTCCTCTTGCAACACAGCAAGTA
>RRZU013522561.1_pt1 | contig 13404 bp, 14 predicted proteins | sample 2165561 | NCBI WGS metagenome assembly RRZU01 (sample SAMN10456909, study PRJNA506462) | wastewater metagenome | isolation source: wastewater sludge | place: USA: Moscow, Idaho
AACAGATATTCGACAGACAAGCAGACCTAAATGGAATAGAGTACTGGGCGACCCAGAAGCTAACTACAAATATGAGCTATGGAGAGATGGGACTACATCTTTTAAACTCTAGCGAGTTTGCAAAGATAAATGGTAAGACTATAGAAAAGATGAGTATGTCAGAAGCTGTTAACTCTTTATATCAAACATTTTTAGGAAGAGAAGCTGATAAAGCCGGATATGAGTTTTGGAGCGAGGCTTATGCAAAAGGAGCCACTCTTAAAGATATTACTACTCAGTTTATCGCATCCGTTGAGTTTGTGGGGACGAAAGGGATTGAGACTACGGGGTGGGATTTTGTGGTGTGAGCCTCGAAGCCTAATATATTTAAAAAAATCACTTAGAAGTCAAGCTTTAAAACTTGGCTTTTAATTACTCCGCAAGCCATGCGCCCGCTAAAACCGATTTAAGCCCCCCATTGCTAGAATAGATATTAACCATTATGCACAAATCCCAACTCTCCCGCGAAGCGGGTAGCTTCAGGGGGTGCAGGGACATTCATGTCCTTGCCGTCAATACGGGCTTCGCTCGTATTGACGCGTAACATCGGATATATATTGAGGAGCTATTTTGATTAATAAGTGTTTATTTCCCGCCGCCGGCTACGGCACTAGATTTTTGCCCGCCACAAAGGCTATGCCAAAAGAGATGCTTCCCGTGCTTACAAAGCCGTTGATTCAATACGGCGTTGAGGAGGCGATGGAGGCTGGGATTAAAGAGATGGCGATAGTGACGGGGCGCGGTAAGAGGGCGATTGAGGATCATTTTGACATCTCGTATGAGCTGGAGCATCAGATAAGAGGCACGGAAAAGGAGATGTATTTAGCCGACATACGCAATATTATAGACGTTTGCACATTTTCGTATACGAGGCAAATCGAGATGAAAGGGCTAGGGCATGCGATACTCACAGGTGAGACGCTGATAGGCGCCGTGCCTTTTGCCGTGCTTTTGGCGGATGACTTGTGTGTTGGCGAAGAGGGCGGCGTACTTACACAGATGAAAGAGCTATACAACAAATATCGTTGCTCAATAGTAGCGATAGAGGAGATAGATATAAAAGACTCCTCAAAATATGGGATTGTAAGCGGCAAGGAGATAGAGGAGGGCGTCTATATGCTAAATGATTTGGTGGAAAAACCAAGTCCGGACGACGCTCCGTCTAATCTTGCTATTATCGGTAGATACGTCCTTACGCCGGATATTTTTGAGATACTAAGAAGCACTCCGGTCGGTAAAAACGGAGAGCTTCAAATAACCGACGCTCTTAAGATACAAGCCAAAAACAATATGGTCATAGCGTATAAGTTTAGAGGTAAGCGCTTTGATTGCGGTAGTGTTGAGGGGTTTGTGGAGGCTACAAACGCTTTTTACGAAATTAGTAAAAACAAATCTTGACAATCATTGGCTAAGGTTGTATAATTTTATTAGCGCTTGAAAATATAAAGCGCTAAATATCAAAATAAATGGCTATAAAGTGGCTAAAGTTGATAAAAAGGCTATCATCTTACAGTGCATCATAACCGAATACATCAAGACAACCGCTCCGATAGGTTCTGAGCATTTGCAGTCTGTTATAAACTTGGAGATCTCCTCCGCAACCATTCGCAACTATTTTAAGCAGATGGTGGAAGAGGGCGTTCTTGTGCAGTTTCATATATCAGGCGGCAGGGTGCCTAGCGATTTGGCTCTAAAAAAGTTTTGGAACGATAAGCTCTCAAAACTTGCTAGCGTAAGGATAGGTAGCCATGACGCTATTGTAGAGGCGTCAAAAGAGCATAATATTATTTCGATTTTGAAGGTAAATGAGAGCGATAAGCTAATCGGCTCCTATCTTGCCGGATCAAAGTATGTAGTGGCTGAGTTTGAAAGAGGCGAGGCGCTATTTTGCGGAGACGTAAACATCAAGACTTTTTTGGATGAGTTTGTCGGATTGGACGCTTTGCAAATAAGAGAGCTTGCTATTCACTACAACGTTGTAGAAGTGGTCTTAAAGCTAACAGACTACCTGCAATCAAAAGAGGCTTATATAGCAAACAAAGAGGAGCTTTTGGAGATTGCAAAGCATGACAACGACTGGGCGAAAGAGAAGATGTCTTGGTTTTTGGATGGAAGAGCCGCTTCGAGGGTTGGACGAGGGATTTACTTTAGAAACCTTGTGCCTGAGGGGTTTATGGCTGTAAAGATGGAAGCCAAAATTGGCGACAAAAACGCTGAGATACTCTACGCCGGACGTTTGTCATGCGATTTTGGCGGTTTTTTATGCGCGTTAAATTAGACTAAAGGAGAAAAATTTGAGCGAAGATATGAAGAGCAATGAAGAGAGCGTAGAAAACGTCGAGACAAACATCATCGAAGAGGCTCCCGCAGTAGAGCAAGACGCGGAGGCAAAATATAAAGAGCTTGAAGACAAATATCTAAGAGCGCACGCCGATTTTGACAATACAAAAAAGCGACTTGAAAAAGAGAAGCAGATGGCTATCGACTACACAAACGAGAAGTTTGCAAAAGAGATGTTACCGATTATCGACTCTCTTGAGCTAGCTCTAGCTCACAGCGGTGAAGAGTCTGAGACGAGCCAACTGAGAGCGGGCGTCTCTTTGACGCTTGATAATCTAGTAAAAACGTTTGAGAGAAACGCGATAGTGCAAGTCGCTACGGACGGCGTCTTTGATCCTGAGATGCACGAAGCTATCATGCAAGCGCCAAGCGAGATCGTAGAAGAGGGACATATCGTAGCCACCTTGCAAAAAGGCTACGTCTTCAAGGGAAGAGTCATTAGACCCGCTCTTGTAAGCGTGTGCAAAAATTAACACAATTAAAATGTAAGGCAATCTAAATCTGCCGCAAACACGGCAAGCTTTAGCGCCACAGCGGCTAGCGTAGCCAAGCGGGCTTCGCCCGATTGGCGTATAAATCAAAATAAAAGGAAATACTAAATGGGAAAAGTAATTGGAATAGACCTTGGAACTACAAACTCTTGCGTCGCATATATGGAAGGTAGCGAGCCAAAAGTGCTTGCAAACAAAGAGGGCGCTAGAACAACGCCGTCAGTCGTAGCATTCACAGACAAAGGCGAAGTACTTGTGGGTATGACCGCAAAAAGACAAGCTATCACAAACCCTGAAAAAACTATCTATTCGATAAAAAGAATTATGGGTTTGATGACAAGCGAGACAAAAGCAAACGAAGCAAAAAGCAAAGTTTCTTACAAAATAGTAGACAGAAACGGCGCTTGCGCGGTTGAAATCGGCGACAAAGTATACACTCCGCAAGAGATTTCGACAAAAATTCTTCTGAAGCTAAATAGCGACGCTGAGAGCTTTCTTGGCGAAGATGTAACGGACGCTGTAATTACGGTGCATGCATACTTCAACGACGCTCAAAGAAAAGCGACAAAAGAAGCGGGTATAATCGCTGGTCTAAATGTGCTTAGAATCATCAACGAGCCTACGGCCGCATCACTTGCTTATGGACTTGATAGAAAAACACAAGAGAAAATCTTGATTTTTGACCTAGGCGGCGGTACGTTTGACGTTACTGTGCTTGATGTAGGTGACGGCGTATTTGAAGTTCTTGCGACTGACGGCGACGCATTCCTAGGCGGCGACGACTTTGACAATAGAATTATCGATTGGCTAGCTGATGAGTTCAAAGCTGACCAAGGAATTGACCTCAAAAACGACAAAATGGCGCTTCAGAGACTAAAAGAAGCCGCTGAAAACGCGAAAAAAGAGCTTTCAAGCGCGGTTGAGACGGAGATCAATCTACCATTTATTACAGCGGACGCAACAGGACCAAAACACCTTGTAAAAAAACTAACGCGCGCAAAATTTGAGTCTATCATCGGCGACCTAGCGGATAAGACAAAAAACAAAATCGTAGAAGTGCTAAAACAATCAGGCCTTGACAAAAACGCGATAGACGAAGTAGTAATGGTGGGCGGCTCAACTAGAGTTCCAAAAATCCAAGAGATGGTAAAAGAGTACTTCGGTAAAGAGCTAAACAAAACGGTAAACCCTGACGAAGTCGTAGCGGTGGGCGCGGCAATCCAAGGCGGCGTGCTAAAAGGCGACGTAAAAGACGTATTGCTTCTTGACGTAACACCTCTAAGCCTAGGTATCGAAACTCTTGGCGGCGTAATGACAAAAGTAATTGAGAGAGGAACAACAATTCCAGCCAAAAAATCTCAAACATTCTCAACGGCGGATGATAACCAACCGGCTGTAACTATCCACGTCCAACAAGGCGAAAGAGAGTTTGCAAAAGACAACAAATCTCTAGGTATGTTTGAACTTGGCGGTATCATGGCGGCTCCAAGAGGCGTGCCACAAATCGAAGTAACCTTTGACATCGACGCCAACGGCATCCTAAACGTATCAGCAAAAGACAAAGCAAGCGGCAAAGAGTCAAATATCAAAATCACAGGCTCATCGGGTCTAAACGAAGATGAAATCAACAAAATGGTGCAAGAAGCAGAAGCGCACAAAGAAGAAGACAAAAAAAGAAAAGAAGTGGTTGAAGCTAAAAACCAAGCAGACGCTCTAATCCACCAAACTGAAAAATCAGTACTAGAAGCCGGAGAGAGCGTAAGCGCAGAGGAAAAAGCTAAGATAGAAGCGGCTGTAAAAGAGCTAAAAGAAGTAATAGCAAAAGATAGCGCCACAAAAGACGAGATAGAAGTAGCGACTAGAAATCTCGCAAGTGCGAGCCATAAGCTAGCTGAGGCTATGTATAAAAAAGAGGGCGGCGAACAAGCCGGAGCCGCGCAAGGGGCGAAAGCTAAGAAAGATGATGATGTTATTGATGCTGAAGTAGAATAAGTTTTATCCTCTCCAAACTCCTCCATGCCCCGCAGTTGCGGGGCTTCCGCTTTACTTCTATAAACTTTATACAGCTATATATATAATACCGCTATGCATAAAATAGTAATAGACACGAATGTGCTCAGAAGCGCTCTAACATCCAAAAACGGAGCTAGTTTCAAGATACTGTCGCTTTTGGCGGAGCGTAGATTTAGACTTTTTTTATCGACAACGCTTGTGCTAGAATATGAGGCGGTGTTAAAAAGGGAAATTTCTGGTCTAGAACATCGATATATAGACGATATTTTGGACTATATTTGCGTTACAGGAGAAAAAGAGGAGATCTTCTTTTTGTGGAGACCGATTCTAAAAGATCCAAACGATGATTTTTTGCTTGAACTTGCCGTAAAAGCCGGGGCGGATATTGTTACGCATAATGTTAAGGATTTTGAGCAAGCTTGCAGGTTTGGAGTCAGAGTCTTTACGCCGAAAGAATTTTTAGGAGAGTTAAAACTATGAAAAACACTATGAGCATAAGAATGCCGGAATATATTAAGCATACGCTTGTTGATATGTGTCAAAGGGAGCACATTTCACTAAATCAATTCATAATGACCGCTATCGCCGAAAAACTAAGCGCCCTAAAAACAGCCGACATTATAGAACAAAGGGCGGCTAGAGGCTCAAAAGAGAGATTTTTGGAGGCTTTGGCGCAAGTACCGGATACAGAGGCGGAAGAGAATGACAAGTTATAGAAAATGGTAGTATCGTTTTGTAAAAACTGGCTACGGTTTTTGGTAAAAAGGCGGAGATAAGAGTAGGCTAACTTGCTTACTGCGTAATGATAAAAAGTGAAGATTGAATATCTCGCATGATACCAACAAGCAAACCAGCTATAATAAAAACAGAGTTTTAAAGTAACAACATATTGGTTAAAAGGTGTCGGAGCGGTTAGTTTTCATTAGTGAATATTAATTAGCTTGTGGGTCGGTAAAATAGTTATATTTCAAATCTGTGTGGCGCCTAAATCGGTTTTGGCTAGATTGAATACACGAGACAAGATTATGTATAGCTGGTTTGTTATTGGTCGGACAAAAGATTTAACTCTTGTCCTATCAAGCTCTTTAAAAAACACTCAAAGGCTTACGATGAATAATTGTATCGAACTCGACAAGTAGGCGAATTTTTCAAATTGTCCGTCTGTGAGCTTAGCGTTTGCAAACTCTTTCAAAAAAGCTTTGCGTCTTTTGATTTTAGCCACGCTTTAATTCGTCCGTCGAGAACTCTTCGATGTTTTTGCCTTTTCTTATCTCGTGAAATATTTTTTGGCTTTCGGCGTTTGGTATCTCTATATCAAAAGGGATACCTCGCCTTAGTCTTACTTGATTTAAAAACAGATTGACCGCCTCGCCTAGCGTCAGCCCAAGAGTCGCAAAAATCTCCTGCGCTTCTCGCTTTGCTATAGGGTCAAGCTTCATACTTGTGGTTTGTCTCATAGTTTCACTCCAAATAATACTTTTGTATTATATTATCTTTTTTATTCTCGCCCCACCCCAAACTGCAAACGCTTCCTCCATTTATAAAACTCGTTACTCACAAGTAACAAAATAGGAAACGGCGCCAAAATTAGCAGATCAGCAAGAGGTATTGAAGCGGTATGAAACACCTTTTGCACCGGCTCAAAGTTTAGCAGCGCCCATACCCATACGAGTTCTAAGGCGATAGCCGCGAGTAGCAGCTTATTGCTTCTCCATCCGATACTCCACATAGAAAACTCCCAGCTTCGCATAGTCCATACGTTTACCAGTTGACAACTGACGGCTCCAAGCAGGGTCATTGTCATAGCCTGAGCTTGCAGTATTGGGTCGTCTAGCTTGACTGTGCCATAGCTCCAGCCGTGAAGCAATAAAAAGCTTATAAAAGCGGTCATTGCCGCGGCGGCTTCGATAGCTCCGATAAAAAAGTAGCCACGCACAAAAACCTCCCAACCTAGTATCTTTTCCGTTGATTTGATAGGAGGGCGCATCATGATATTTTTTTCGGGCTTTTCGCACCCTAGCGCTAGACCGGGGAGCATATCTGAGCCAAGGTCTATAGAGAGGATTTGAATCACGGAGAGAGGGAGGGGGATTTTCAAAAAAAACTGCAAAATATATGGAACCACCTCCGGCGTGTTTGACGAAAGAATATAAGTGAGAAATTTTTTGATATTAAAATACACCGTTCGCCCCTCTTCGATAGCCGCTACGATAGATTGGAAGTTGTCGTCTATAAGTATCATATCCGCGGCTTCTTTGGCTACATCTGTGCCGCTTTTGCCCATGGCGATACCTATATCGGCTCGTCTTAGCGCGGGAGCGTCGTTGACCCCGTCTCCGGTCATAGCGACGACCTCGCCGCAATTTTGCAACGCCATAGCGATTTTTAGTTTTTGAGCGCTTGCCATTCTCGCAAACAAAACGCTTTTTGTTTTGAGCTTCTCCTCTAACTCTTCGTCGCTCATCTTCTCCACCTCAGAGCCGCTAAGCGTCTCGTCGTAGTCTAAGCCTATTTTTTTTGCAATAGCCTCCGCCGTCTTGGCGTTGTCGCCCGTTATCATCATCGTGCGAATGCCGGCGCTTTTACACTTAGCGAGAGCGTCTTTGACCTCCTCTCTTGGCATATCCATGATGCCCACAAGACCCAAAAGCGTTAATCCATCCTCTTTTAACTCCGAGTTTTTTGCGATTGCAAGCGCCCTGTAAGCCTCGTTTTCAAGCTCTTCTGCATATCTCTGAATTCTGTTTTTACTCTCTTCGTCCAACTCTTTTGAATTTCCGTCGGCGTCCACAAAATGTGTGCATTTTTCAAAGATGGTTTCTAGCGCGCCTTTTGCGTAGAGTATCTTTTCAGCCGATTTGGCATAGATAGAGGACATCATCTTGCGTTCGCTTGAAAAGGGTATCTCCTCTATCTTCTCAAAAGAGCTTGTATCAATGTTTCGTTTTTTTGACGCGGCGACTATGGCAAGTTCTGTTGGGTCTCCAAAAACCTTTTCGCCCTCGATAACCGCCCGCGAGTTCAAAGCCCCCGCCAAAAGAAGCTCGTCAAGGCGCGCCTCAGAGCTCTCATTTGTAGCGTCAAACTCAAACTCGCCATGAATAGCGTAGCCCTCTCCGCTCACATTTACGCTCTCGCCGCCGCAAAGCCTTAGTTTTTTAAGCTCCATCTCATTGCGGGTCAATGTCCCCGTCTTATCGGTACAGATGACGGTCACGCTTCCCAATGTCTGCACGGAGTCTAGATTTTTGATGAGCGCGTTACGTCTCGCCATACGTTGACTTGCAAGAGAGAGCGAGAGGGTGATTGTCGGAAGCAGACCCTCCGGCACGTTTGCGACGATAAGCGAAATAGCGAAAATAGACGCTATCAAAAAGCTTTGCCCAAAGAACAACCCAAGCGCAAAAAAGACAACCCCTACGCTTGAGGCGATAATTGTCAGAATATTTGTGATGTGGATAATCTCTTTTTGCATTGGCGTAAGTTTTTTTTGGACGTTTTGCGTCAAAGTCGCGATTTTGCCAAACTCTGTGGCTTGAGCGGTGGCTATTACCACGGCGACGCCGCTACCGGAGACGACCGACGTTCCGGCGAACGCCATATTTTTGGCCTCAAGCGTCGTTGTCGCTTCTTTTTCTTTGTGGTCTCGCCTTGATGGTTTGGATTCGCCGTTTATTGAGGACATATTGGTATAAAGCGTTTGACTCTCAATCAACACAGCGTCCGCGGCTATTTTGTCCCCCTCTTCTAGGATGATAATATCCCCCGGCACAAGCTCTTTAGCGTCTATCGTCTCTCTTGCCCCGTCGCGCAGTAGCGTAACCATCGTAGGCATAAGCCTAAGCAGAGCCTCCATAGCTCTATCCGCTTTATACTCTTGCCAAAAAGCAAAGCTTGCGTTTATCACGACGGCGCCAAAAATAGCGTAGCCTAAAATATCGTTCCCCTCGTTTGGAGTATAATAATCCGCTATCAACGCCAAAAATGCGGCAACTTCCAACAGCATGGCAAAAAGCTGTGTGTATTGCTTTAGATACGCCCTAATATAGCTCTTTTTTTGCGTCCCCTGCAATTCGTTGGGTCCAAAATCTCTTAAGCGACTCTCCGCCTCTTTTGCGCTTAACCCTTGTTCGCTTGTGTGAAACTTTTCAAATAGCCCCTCTTTACTTAATTTGAAATTTTGCATCTTAGCTCTCTTTTGTGTAATAGGCGATGATATTGACCGATGATTCGCTCAGTAGTTTTTCAAGCAACATATCTTTATTAAAAAGAGAGCCGACTGAGAGTTTTTTTGCGCCTATGACGACTAGTTTTGAGTTTGATTTGACGATATGCGCCAAGACGCTATCGGCTTCGTTGTTTGTAAAGTCGTGTTTGATATGTAGACTAAAGGGCATAAATCTCGATAGTTTTATGTAGTGTCTCAAATTATAATTGATAGCTCTAAGTCTCTCTTTTGTCGCGCCTATATCGATAGTTGAAAATTTTGACTTAGAGACGGCGGAGAGTGAAAATATCTCCGCATTGGCTTCGTAGGCGCACGCCAAAGCGGCAAAAAAAGTGAATTTTTTGACGGAGAGTCTATCTTCTTTGATGGAGAGCATCATCGTGTTAAGATCCATAATATGGCTCATCTTCACAATACGCACAACGGCTATATCCGTATCGATATTCATCTTTGTCAAAGCCTCGCTAAACGAACTGGCGAGGAATTTTTTTTTCTTTCGCGTACTGCAAAATATGATGTCCGGGCGCACACTGGAGAGATAGTTTTTTATCGCGACGCGAAAAGGCTCTTTTAATATGACGGACTCTACTTGGAGATTTTTGGAGACGGCTATTGTGGTTATTCTCTTGATACTTGCTTGCACGTCCGCCATATCGTCTTTTTGGTTTTCAACGTGTAGTAAAACAAGGGTAAAGTTCTGAACTTTCGCGTAATTTAAAGCATAAAACGCCATGCTCTCCGAGGTAATCGTGCCGTTGATAGCCGCTATGACTTTCATGTGCGCTCCTTGGTGTCTGATGTTATGCGTTAACACGAGTAAAAGCCCGTATTGATGGCAAGGGTATAAACCTCCACGCGCCCGCTAAAGCTATGAGTTATGCGGAGGGAGTGGATAGATGAGATCTTATCTTGTTTTTACCGCCAATCTAGCCAAAACAAACCTAAACGCAGATAATAAAAACGTAATCGGCGTAAATGCAACTCTTTCAAAGCCGTTTAGCGAAAATAGCTTGCCGATGTGTTTGCGGTAAAAACAAAAAAGGTGACGTGTAGCGCTGTATTTATCGTTTTTTCTGATATTCACTAGATGTGATTGATTACTTCTTAAACTCATAAAAACAATTTTTTGGACTTACAACCAACCCGTCATCTTTGAGTTTTTTGACAATTTTGCCTACCTCTTTTGCATCTATACCTGTAGCTTCCGCTATCTGCGCCGATTTGACCGCGCCGACATTTTTCATATATTCCAACACTTTTTGATTGTTATCCATTTTTTACTCCTTTTGATTGTTTCGCAAATAATATCACTAAAATATTTGCAAAAGCACATGCTGTCGCCATATTTTTACGCTTGGTTTAGCCAATCGACTCTATATAAAATAAACATATAGCTTAATATTTTTTGTTAATTACTAGTACTTTATCTATAACGCTCCAAAATAGCTTCAAAAAAACTCGCTTTCCATAAAAATAAATTATTAAGATACAATGAATCTCCCCCTTATAGGGTTCAACTTCTACACACATCTTCTTTTCAAAGCGTTATTTATTGACGCCTTACAGCGCCCTAGGTGTTTACAACCGACTACCGACTCAGGAGGTCAACCACAATATGATTGCATATCTTATTTTAGCGCATCGTTATCCACAGCAATTCAAGCGACTTTTCAAGGCTATTTACGACCCCTCAAACTACTATCTAATCCATATAGACAAACGCTCCGATTCGGCAGTTCACGAAGAGATTAGAGATTTTCTAGTGGGGTTTGCAAATACGGCGCTTTTACAAAGCGAAAATGCCGTTTGGGGTGGGTATAGCCTTGTAGACGCGGAGCTACGCGGGATTGAAGAGCTGCTCAAAATGGGGGCTGAATGGGATTTTTTTATCAACCTAAGCGCGCAAGACTTCCCGATAAAATCACAAAAACATATTCGCGAGTTTCTAGGTCAAAACCTCGGAAAAGATTTTATGAAAATATCTGATCAAAAATCAATAAGACCGGACACGCTTCACAGGATAGAGAACTACACAACAGAGTCTGAAAATGAAGCGGTAGTAAGCGACCCCGTCCAAAAACGCCCTTTTCTTGACGGGGTAACGCCGTATATCGGCAACCAATGGGTGATACTAAGCCGCAAATTTTGCGAATTTGTATCCTCAAATCCTGAAGTGGATAGGTTTAAAAAGTTTTACGAAAACACGCTTATTGCCGATGAGGGCTTTTTTCAGACCGTCATCATGAACACAAGCTACAAATCAACCATCGTAAACGACGACAAAAGAGCAATCGACTGGATACCGATGGGAACAATCAAGCTCAGACCAAGAGATTTTACGGCTAGCGACGCCGCATTTTTAAAGCTCAGCAACGATTTGTTTGCTAGAAAATTTGACGAGACGGTAGACGGAGATATTTTGAATATCTTGGACTCTCACTTGTCTAGACCATCCGCTAAGGCTAGTTAAAGACTCACCTTTGCCCAAGCGGGCGGCGTTGGCGGCGTAAGGCGTTCTCTATAAAACTTTTTTGACAAAATACCTTTCGCCGTCAAGCCCAAGCTCAATACTCACGCCAAACGTATCGGATAGATTTTGGCTTGTCATTATCTCCTCTTTTGCGCCGTATCTAAAGATTTTACCATCTTTTATGAGCGCGACTTTTTTGATTTCAGGAAAAATCTCTTCGATGTGGTGGGTTATCAAAATAATAGTCTTATCAACAGCCAAAGCTCTCAATATAGCCAAAAACTCTATCTGCGCCCCAATATCAAGCCCTACAGTCGGCTCATCGAGCAAAAGAGCTTTTGGATTAAGAGCCAACGCCCTTGCGATAATGCACTTGCGAAGCTCTCCGGTAGAGGTCTCACAAAGCGGTTTTTGCGCTAAACGCGCGATACCAAGCTTCTCCATCGCCGCCATCGCCGCGTTTTTCATAGCCTCGTCATACTCTTGCGACTCAAAAATGCCGATGGAGCTATAAAAAGAGGATATGACCGCCTCAAAGCAACTTATATTTGGAACCGTGTGTTGCATATAGTAGTGCAGCTCGTTTGTGACGATACCAAGCCGTCTTTTGAGCTCAAAGACGCTCCAACGCTCCTCGCCAAACACTTTTTTGGAAGAACCTTGCAAGATTCTTGGATAAACGTCGTTTGAAAAGAGCTTGATAAGCGTGGATTTGCCGCTGCCGTTTGCGCCTAGTATCGCCGTATGCTCCAGTTCCCCGACTTCAAGGTCTATACCGCGCAACACGTCGCCTTCGCCGTAGCTGACGTATAGGTTTTTAAATTCGGCTATTTTTTGGGGCTTTGGGGTCATTTGATAGTTTTCTCCGTTTTTTCAGTAAACTATATTTTACGCTTATTTAGCCAAAGCCGACTACCTCCACATCCCCCAAAGCTCTAGCGCTCTTTTGTCATGCAAAGATAGATTTTTGGCTCAGCCGCAAACTCAGAGCCGTGCGTAGTCTCAATAACCGCTTTCGCCGTTTTGTACGCTCCGTTTACCTCTTGTGCAAAAATCGTCAATATACTAAAAGACAAAATCAAAAAGCGTTTTGCAAGAAAGCGATTATTTTTTATCAATATATTCATAATAGTTAGCAGGATTTACCCTGTTTAGCTCTACGAGATTACCGTTTTTGTCTCGGCAACTTGATTGTGACATGGCGTGGTTGCAGTCGGAGTTTGCGATTATGGGAAATTCGCTTCTTTGGTAATTTGACTTTGACGAGCAACCGACGAGTAGGGCTATAAAAAGTAGCGTTGCAATATTTTTCATTTTTCCTCCAAATTTCCTAAACTTTTTGGCGATATTAAAACCTAATTAGCATAAAAAGTACTTTAAGTTTTAAAGTACTTTAGTCTATTTTCAAGTCCCAACAGCACGTCGTTCATCAGTTTGGAGTGGATTTTGTCGATTGGTACCACATACGAGAGTAGCCTCACAAACCGACTTTTTATCTCCAAGTTTATCTCATAATCAACTTTTGTCAGCTCGCCTGTCTGCGTAAGCGTCCAAACCCCTACACCCGAATACAATCCTGAGTAGCTCATCACCAGCTTTTCATCGCTAGCACACCCGACAAACTCGCAATAAAACGGCATACCGCTATAGGGTCTAATCTCTATCTTTGAACCCAAAAGCTGTTCTGTGACGCTTATGACTTTTACCTTAATACTCCCCGGCCACCATAGCGGGTATGAGGCGACATCGGTCAGGCAACGCCATACCGTGCCAACCTCAAACGGCAAGACGGCTGAACTAACGGTGTGTATCTGTTTCATTTA